>OCTX012124668.1_pt1 | contig 42871 bp, 64 predicted proteins | sample 1539691 | NCBI WGS metagenome assembly OCTX01 (sample SAMN02144231, study PRJEB22623) | gut metagenome | biome: sheep rumen | host: Ovis aries | place: New Zealand
GGTTGGCGCTGAGATCGATCGTCAGATCATCACAGAGATGGTGAAGGCAGCTATCACTGGTGGCTCTGTCTGTGAGTGGACTCCACTCTCTGCAGATGGACTTGACCAGATGGGCCGTCTCGCTACACTCCTCACTCAGATCACAGTTGAAGCACAGCAGATTGCTATCCGCACTCGTCGTGGTGCTGCAAACTTCGTGGTCACAACTCCACGTGTTTGCGCTCTTCTCCAGCAGATGAGCATGAACAAGTACACCTCCTTCAAGACAACATCTGATGTTCCAACAACACCAGACTCTGGAGTTGGTGCTCTCAGCAAGATCGGCTACATCAATGATGACAGCCAGCTTCTCGTCCGTGACAGCTATGCTGCTCAGGGTCTCGCTGACTATGTCCTCATGGGATACAAAGGAAAGCAGGCAGGCGACTCCGGCATCATCTACATGCCTTACATCCCTCTCCAGCTCTCCAAGGTCCTGCAGCCAGGTTCCTTCACTCCAAGCATTGGCGCTCGTACTCGCTACGGCATCATGTCCAATCCTTGGGATGCTAAGAACTTCTACTGCTTCATGCGCATCAGTGGTGTCACAAGCGGATATGACTGGGCTCATGGACAGCGTCAGTTCATTGCTCCAACAAGCAAGATTGGCAACCGTCCTGGTGCAACACCAGATGCTAACACAACAACATTTGGACAGCTCCCTCCAGACAACTATCCAACTGTTTGATGAAAGCAAGCAACTTCGAAAGAAGATGCTAATGAAGAAGGTCGACTCATATGAGTCGACCTTTCTTTTTGGCTGCAACAAGCTTGATTAGATGTCAGTCATCAACTCCATCACCACCATCATCACCTTCAATGTAGGCTTTGATGCAGCGGTTGAGAGATGATCTTGGATCAATTCCACTGTATGTCTCAATCTCTTCAAAGAGCTTCTTCATCATCTCGCGCTTGATGTTTATCTGCTTGTAGTGCTTTGTGAGGCCAGTGATGTAAGAGTTCCAAAGAGCTTGCGTGAAGTAAGCAAATGCGTTGTTGAACTTGAAGTTGTAGTTCTTCAAGCCTCTGATCAGCTTCAGAAGTCCAAGTGACCTAAGATCTTGCTTGAGCTCAAGCGGATAGTTTCTGAAACTTGAGTGGTTCAAGAGCTTGTCAGCAATCATTATCATCATCTTGCCAAGCTCTTCACTTATTATCCGGTCTTCTGGCTTCTCCGCACTGTCTCTCCACTTTATGAGCTCAGCCTAGAGATCTTTGTTAGTGCAGTAGAATCGATCTTTGTTCTTAGGCTCTAGCTCTCCAGCAGCAATCTTCTTTGCTTGACGCTCTTTCTGTCGCTAGAGCTTTATCTCTTGCTTCTCAGCTAGTGTCAGCTTTCTTGGCTACACAGCTTTTGTCTTTGGAGACTTCTTTGTTGTCTTCTTAGCAGTCTTAGACTTTGACTGCTTCTCGGCAGATTCTCTCTTCATTTGCAAATTCTGATAGATTTTAGAGTTTACTCAATCATATTATACCAAAAGCTGCCTTCAACTTCTGTCTCTCATCTTCTGCATGTGAGATGTTAGAGAACTTCATCTCACTCTTGACTTCTTCAAGCTTCTTCTTCTGTGCATCCGAGAGGTCTTTCAGTGGCTCTAGAACTACTTTGACCAAGAAGTCACCAACTCCTCTCTGAGACTTCACACCTTGGCCATTCAGCCTGAACATCTTGCCAGTAGAAGTTCCAGCTGGAATCTTTATCTTCTCTAGCTTCCAAGGAGTCTGGACTTCTGCAACTCCACCAAGTGTTGCTACAAGTGGATCAAGAGGAAGCACTGTCTTGAGATTGTCACCTTCCCTCTCAACATTTGGTGCTTCTTCAACAAAGACTCTTATGTAGACATCTCCACTCTTTCCGCCTTTCAGACCACACTCGCCATGGTCTTTTATCTTCAGCCGCTGTCCACTTGAGATGCCTGCTGGGATCTTCACTTTGACATGCTTCTTCTTTGACACTCTGCCAGCTCCAGAGCAGTGCTGGCAGACTTCAGCTTGCACACCTTGCCCATGGCAGTCAGGACAAGGTGATATAGTCTGAGACATCATGAAGCCATTTCTTGATGTCTGGACTATTCTTCCACTTCCACTGCATCTCAAGCAAGTAGTAGGCTTTGTGCCAGGCTTGACACCTCTCCCACCGCAAGTTGGACAAGGCTCATCACCTTGGAAGTCAAACTCTCTTGTTGTGTCATGCAGCATGTCTTTGAATGGAATGCTGACATTGATCTCAATGTCCCTTCCATCTTCTGGAGCATCAAAGTCCGGCTCAGAGTGCTGGTGCATGCTTCCTCTTTCACCAAACCCAAAAGGTCCGTCATCATCCATGTCACCAAACATGCTTCCAAATCCGCCCATTCCTCCAAAGTGACTCTTGAAGAATGAAAATGGATCAAAGCCAGCTCCAGGACCATTTGCAAACCCATGCGGTCCATCAAATCCAAACTGGTCATATTGAGCTCTCTTGTCTTTGTCCGACAAGACAGAGTAAGCTTCATTCACTTCTTTGAACTTCTCTTCAGCTTCTTTCTTCTCAGCATCACTCTTTCCAACCTGTCTATCTGGATGGTAGCTGAGTGAAAGCTTTCGAAATGCTTTCTTCAACTCATCTTGTGTGGCACTCTTGCTCACTCCAAGAACTTCATAGTAGTCTTTCTTGCTTGATGCCATTTTTGGTCATCTCCTTATCTCTATCTAAATATATGCTATTTATACTTTACAACGCGGTATTCTTCATCTTCTCAAGCATGTCTTTCATTGCATCATAGAGCTCAGAAGGGACTTCTAGCTTCTTTGTCTCTTCTTGTGGCTTGTCTAAGATGTCAAGAGGATTGACATCAACTTGCTTGTAGAAGTCAACTACTCGCTGGTCTAGGATCAAGTCATCTTCAAGAATCTTCCGCTCTAGTCTCAATCCAGCAATGCTTCTTGCTCTTGATAGTGCGGTGTAGAGCTGGCCATGTGCAAAGCATCCATTTCCAAGTCTTATGTCAACACTCTCAAGAGTCATTCCTTGAGACTTGTGGATGGTTGTGGCATATGCAAGCCTCAATGGCATCTGAGTGAATGAGCCAATCTCTTCTTGCTTGATGATCTTCTTTCCAGTGAGTCTGTCAATCTCAAGCTTGTACTTCAAGTTCTTCCACTCATGGCAAGATATCCAAGCAGTGTTTCCATTGTCTAAGTCAACCTTCACTCTAGAGAGCTCGCCATCGACTTTGATGCCAGTGATGAATCCACAGTCACCGTTGACATACCAGAATCCACCTTTTGGCTTGTGGCAGTTGCAGAGAACCATGACTCTGCACCCAACTTTCAAGACAAGCTCTGCTTCAGTAGGATAGTCAGCTTCAGCAAACTTCCCAACTACTATTGCTTGAAACTTGAACTCTTCAGCATCTATCTTTGCTCTAGCTTCATTGTTGACAGCTTGAGCTTCTCTGTTTGTAGTGCAGAGACGTATTGGAGGCTTTGGCATTGTCTTCTCAACCGCACAGAGAGTGTTCAAAGCTTCAACAGCTGTCTCTAGAGTGCCATTGACTGCTACATCTCGCTTAGATGCATCACCATGTCGAATGTTGTTCAGTGTCTTGAGAAACAGTGGATCAGACTGCCTGAATGGGGTCTTCAAGACAATTGTCTCAAAGCAAGCATCTTTCCACACTTGTGTCTCAAAAGCATACTCACCACCAAGATTCTCTCTCAGCCAGTCATCTTCTAGCTGTGATGCAACTACAGGTGGCAGCTGGAAGAAGTCACCACAAGCAACTATCTGCTTTCCACCAAATGGCTTTCTCTTACATGATCCTCTTGCACACTGCCGCAGTCGCAAGTCTATTGCTGCAAGCATGTCACTTCTGACCATTGAGATCTCATCTATTATGATGCAACTTGTCTGTCGTATGATCTCTTTCTTCCTAGCCCATGGAATGTCTTCAATGGACTCTGGATTCAAGAGGCCAGGTGGAAGCATGAAGAATGAGTGGATTGTCTGGCCACCAACATTCAAAGCAGCAATGCCAGTAGGAGCTACAATTGCACAGTTTCCTTGATATCTCTCTTTGAACAGCCGGATGACAGATGTCTTCCCTGTTCCTGCAAAGCCTGACAAGAAAAGATTCTTTCCAGCTAGCATTGTGCTCAATGCCACTTGCTGGTCATGGCTTAGCATGCTGTCTGTCACTTGGTTGTCTGAACTATCCATTAAAATAGATGCTATGGGATTAGAAGTTGGTGAGGTAAATATCTAAGAACTATGGCTATAGCATCTGGAACAGCACTTACTACTCTCATAGCAGCACTTGCTCAAGCAGTTGTTGCAGTGTTTGCTTATCTTCTTGCAGTCCACAACTAGAGGAATGACAAGAACAAGCAGAAGCAAGAGAAAATTGACAAAGCAGAGCAGAAAGTTGATGATGTCTGCCACAATGGAGATCTTTCAGATCTCTTAGATGCAACTAAAGAGCTTGGAGATGCAAAAAAGTGAAAAACTAGATTCTAGCAGTGATTGCAGCAGTTGTGGTGAGTGTCTGCTTAAGTGGATGCTTCACTACAAGTGAGCCAGTAGTAGAAGCTACAAAGCCTTGGGAAGGAAGATACACTTCTCTTGAAGAAGCATCAAAAGCACTTGACAAAGCTGCTACAACAGAGAATGACCACCAGGTGTGGGTTCTCTAGCCAAGTACATTGAGCAGACTTTTGAGAAACACAAGAAATTGACTTAGGGAAAGAAGACATCATGGCAACAAAGAGAGAGCAAGAAGATCCTAACTACAGCGAGAAAGTGCAGAAAGCACTCAACAAGCTGATATCTGAAGAGTGGCTTGCTGGAAACACATACACACTGTTTGCAAGTGCACTTGATCGCACTGACAGAAACTATACTGCAGTCAAAGAAGCATTTGTTGACACAGCAGTTGATGAGCTGCAAGACCACATGAAGAGCATGCTGAACTTTGCTCTTGCATATGGATATGACATTCCATCAACCTTTGCTGAGTTCAAGAAGTATGCTGACAAAGAAGATGTCAAGCTGTTTGAGAGCTTCAAGAAAGGCAAAGACTCTGCACACTATCTTGAGTTGGCAATCAAAGCTGAAGAGCGTGCTGTCAAGTCTTATGAAGAAGCTATTGAAGGCATTGATGAGCTTGCAATGCTGACTGAGCTTCAAGCAATTCTCAAGAACAACTACTATGATGAGATGGAGCATCTTGAGTCATTCAACTTCTTGAAGTACACAATTGATGCCTAGCTTGACTATGGTACAGAGGAGTGATGTCATGATGAGCAGAGTTCTAGCAGTGCTTCTTGCAGTAGGAGTTGCATGCTTTGCCGGGTGCCACTACAGCAAGATCCAAGTGATACAGACAGAGACACCAGCCAGCTAGCAGCACTAGTCTCTTGGAGCATTCAATGATGAGACATATGTCTGGGAGAGCTGGTGGTTTGGAACAAACAAAGTAGACAAGCTAGATTAGCTAGACAAGTGAGGTGACTTATGCTTAGTTGGCTGAGCAAGATCTTCAGTGAAAAGAAAGAGCTGGCACCTCTTGGAGGAGCTACTGAGAACAAGTACTACATTGAGAAGTACAAAGACTTTGACAGAGCTATAATGACTTACTACCAAGCTAGAGACATAAATGGCAAGGTAGTTGACATCAATGGCATTGTGAATCCACGAAAGATTGACAACCGCCACTAGTGCTCGGTCACTGACTAGCAAGGAACAAAGCCTCACTGTGCTGCATACTCAATCTGCAATCTCTGTGAAGCACTCATCTGGAAGAAGACTGGAAAGCTCATAAACATTGATGCTGACTAGGTGTATGCTAGAGCAAAGCAGATAGATGGGGACATAAGCTCGGATGGAACTTATCTTGAAGCTGCCATCAAAGCTGCATTCTAGCTTGGTGGGTTCAATGGCTCAAGCATCAAGATCGGAACTGTCTACAATGATGGCTCAGACAACACTATCGAGCTTGTGAAGTTCTTGCTCCACAAGTATGATTTCCTGCACATGGGATTCTAGATATCTGAAGGCTGGTATGCTGCAAGTGAGAGTGACTACTTCATAAGAGATCGCGGTGCAAATCTAGGCGGTCATGCAGTTCTCGGCTGTGGATTTGATCTTGATGGAGTCTACATCTAGAACTCTTGGGGAACTAGCTGGGGAGCTAAAGGCTTTGGTATTCTTCCTTGGAGTGCATTCAAGAAGCAGTTCATGTATGCTTGCTATCTCCAAGGATCGCTTGACATCTAAGATTTGTGTGTAAGTTATACTGCATGAGTGAAAGCAACTAGATAGTCTCATCTGAAGACAAGATAAATGCAGTTCTAGGCATAACTGGAGGAAAGTCAGTTGATGAGTTTCTTGATGGGCTGAGCTTAGACACAGAAGCTATCCACTCTACTCTTGGAGCAATTGATGACTAGATGCAGACTAGTCTCTAGAGCATTGATGAAGCTGCATCTCAGATACAGAGCTAGGCGGATGCCCAGTCTTCTCTCATTGAGATAAAGTCAATGGACCACTCTCTCAGAGAAGTAGAAGATCTGATAGCTCTCTCAAAGAAGATGTTCAAGCACATTGCGGACAGCATTCTCACAACTGACTTAGTTGACTCAGAGCTTGTGCAAGCAGCTTCAAAGCTGCTTGAGTCTATCCACATCAACATTGCAGAGTTCATCTAGCTGTATCGCTCAAAGCAGCAGTTTGTCGACAAGATAAAAGTGATGATCTTCTAGCAAGAGCAGAAGAAAGAGCTCTTGCTTCTGAAGCACAAGCTTGACTTAGAGAAGATTGCAAAGAAAGATGATGGAGAACCAAAAGCGGTTGAAGCCGAAGGGATGGTCTCTTACAGCCAAGAGTCTATCATCAAGGCAATGAACAGCTAGGATGAAGATGAGATTTAAGCTACTACTCTCTTGTAGTAGCTCTCAAGAATCTCAAAGAGCTCATCTTTTCCAACATTGCTAGCTTCAAGAACTTTGCTGTCAATGTTGTCGATGTAGTTTCTGATGTACTCAAGCTTTGACTTCTGGAGCAACTCAACACTTGTCTGGTCATCTTTGCTCTTGAGAGCATACTGGATTGCTACTTTGTACTCAGGCATCAGCTCTTCATAAGGCTTGAAGTCATTTATCTTCTGAGACAGCTTTGCTTCTTCACCTTGTGTGAGCTCTTCATCATATATCTTCTGGACTATGTTTCCAGAGACATTGCTGAAGTCAAACTTGTCAAAGCCAATCTTCTTAACTTCACTTGTCTTCAGCTGGATGTGCCGTGGAAGCTTGTCTAGCTTGATGAACTTCAGCTTTCCTTCTTCAGATATCTCGTAGAATCCACATGCATTTCCAAGTTCTCCAAGATTCTGCTCATAAGGCGTGCCAATGAAGATGAACTTTCGGCCGCTCTTTGCGAGCATCTCTTTGTGAGTGTGGATGTGGCCAGCTAGAATCACACCAGTCTTAGGTTTTGCTAGCTCAATGAAGCTTCCAAGCAGCTCAGTAGATGGTCTAGGTTGTGTGCTAGCAGCTCCAGGATCATCTAGGAAGTCATCTTTGTCTATAGCTGAAGATACAGCTTTGCTAGCTTCAAGCTTTCCTGAGTGCTCCTCAGCATAGCTCTGCATCAAGAACTTAGCAGATATCTCAAAGTGCCCTAGCAAAAAGTCATAAGTGTCTTTCTTGCAGTTGTCTAGATTTGCTAGCCATGGCACAAGAAGAGCTCTCTTGCTGTTCAACATGACTTCAGTTGGCTGGTCAATGATCTTTATTCGCTCATCGCCTTTGAAGATGTTCATAGAGCTGACTTCTACAGAGTTCTTCAAGTACAAGTCATGGTTTCCTAAGATCATCCAGAGCTTGCACTGCTTAGCTAGTGCTTGGACACACTTGAATGCAATGTCTAGAGTAGAGACATCAAGTGTAGCTCTTGAGTGAAACCAGTCTCCGCAGAAGATGATGTTCTTAGCTTTGCTCTTCTTTGCATAGCTCAGAATCTCTCTTATAGCTTGCACACCAATCTTCTGTCTCAGAGGACTGTTGCCTTTGACACCAAAGTGCTGGTCCGAGAACACAAGAGTCTTTCCATCTAAGATTTCCATGTCTAGATGGTATTGGCTTAGACCCATAGATACTATGAAAGCTAGCTTTAAGCTAGCTTTCAATTGTGATAAGTTGTCTGATGTTTCTTACTTGACCATTCTTGCCTTGAGGTACTTGTATGCCTCTTCATCAATCTCAGGCTTCTCACCAGCAGCAAGATTCATCTTGACAACACTTTTGTATCCATCAACAAATCCGACAACCGCAGCGCTGACAAGCTCTTTGACTTCTTTTGCCTTTGGATACTTCACAAAGACATAGTCAATGCCGTCACATGCTACTGTGAGCGCAAGCTTTGCAACCTGAGCTCCAGCTTCATCAAGCTTTCCAGCTTCAACAAGCTTCTTGAGCTCTTCATCAATCAGTGGAGACCAAGCTTCTGCAAATGTCTGTCCTTCACCTGGAACTACCTTTGACACAATGTCAAGGACATTTGCAATTGCTTCCTTCACTTCTGTCTTTGTCTTAGACAGCTCACAAGCATATCCAGCAGTCTTGCCAATGACCGTAGATATTGTTGTCATTCTCTCAACAGTTGGAAGCTTGTCACATCCACTGAAGAGTGCAGTTGCTGCAACAAGAGCAGCACCAACTATCATCTTGACTGTAGTCTTCATCTTTGTTTTCTCTTTCTTTTGTATGTTTCGAAACTGACTATATTGTACTGGCAACTTCAGATTTCCATCTTGATGACTTCATCAGGCTCTTTCTTTCCATACACTTCTTTGTAGTACTTGAGTCTCTCATCATAGTGCTTCTTTGAGTACTTGAAGTTGAATCTGACATCTACAACATGTGCTTCTGTCTTTGAGAAGTGGAGTCTAAGAGCTCGTCCAATTGACTGGACAATCCGGCTGAATGACTTGCTCTGGAACATGAAGACGACATGTGTCAGTCGCTTGATGTTCACACCAGTGCTGAATGTGGCGGTTTGCGCAAACAAGATGTTGCCATCTTCTCTCTCAAATGCTTCACGCACTTCTTCACGCAGCTCAACTTTCTGAGAGCCATCTATGTAGAAGATCCCTCTCTTGTCTAGAGCAAGCTTGTCTTTTGCCAGCTCAAAGAGACTCTTTCCAATCTCAAGTGAGTCAAAGAGAACTAGTGTGTTCTCTGGAAGAGTCTTCAAGTAGTCAAATATTGGTGTGTACAGCTCTTCATATCTTGTCTTGAAGAACTCCATCTCTGCTTTGTAGGCATCGTTGAAGAATATCTCACTCTGTCCAAACTCATCTTGGTGGTACTTGACTTTTGAGTCAGTGTGAAACAGAAGACTTCTGTTGCCTTCAACTTGCTTGTGCATTATGTCAAGAAGAGTGATCTTCAACTTTGAGATGTATCCCTTGTCTTGCAAGCTTGTGACATCTTCACGATACACAACTCTCCCTATCATGCCAATGAGAGTCCACAGCTAGAACTTTCCTTTTGGAAGTGTTCCAGAGCAGCCAATCTTGATCTTTGCTTTGCACTTGTCAATGAAGTCTCTAGTAGCTTCAGCTGCAGCTTGATGCACTTCATCACAGATCAAGACATCAAAGTCAGGAAGCTTTGCTGGATTCTTGAAGACTTGCTGGCGATTTGCTATGACAATCTTTGCTTTCTCAAGATCATTCTCTGCAATCTCCTTCTTCGTCATTCCACCAGTGAACTTGGCAATGTCTCTCTTGTCAAAGCCATAGTCTACCAGATCTTTCTGGAACTGGTGGACAAGCTGGACATTTGGAACAAGAAGCAAGGTCTTGAAGCTCCTGTCAACACCTTTCCAGATGTTCCAGATGAAGTTTGCAAGAATGAGAGACTTTCCTCCAGCTGTAGGAATCTCAATGAGACCTCTACCATATCCAGAGCTCAAGAGATGTCTTATTGCTTCTTCTTGGTATCCTCTGAACTCAAATGGCACAGCACACTCTTTCTCTGGCACTCCTTCTGCAAGCTGCTTCTCTCTCAAACGGCGAAGCTCATTGTTTCTTCCGGTGTCTTCTGCAACATTTGAGATCTCAGTGAACTTGAAGCTCTTCAGTGGAGTGAGAACATCTTTGATGTATGCTTGGCACTTGCTTGAGATTGCAACAAGCTGGAGATCACCATAGTGGAGCTTTATCCACTCAAGCACTTCAAACACGAGACCAGGCGCAAAGTAGCCAAACTTGTTGACAGCAAGAAGCTTTGGCTGGCCTTTGTATCCATATTGCTAGGAGAAGAAAGCTTGTGGATTGTCAACAGAGAAAGCTTCTTGGATCTCTTCAAAGAGATTTTGTCTCTTGCAGAGGACTCTCATAGCATTGACAACTGGATCAAAAGTCAAGCGAAAGATCTTGTTGCCAGGAAAAACATCAAGCTATGTCTAGAAAGAGTCTGAATACTGTTCAAACATTAACAATATAGTACAATCATTAAAAGATAATTAAGTTTAATCTACTAAATAAGTTTATAATTTCTATCTTTTCTTGTGTAAACAAAGTTTTGATCCAAAAATTCTTCAACTTGATGTTCATTTTTTGCAATAACTATTTCATTAGTAATAAGTGATTTCATTTTTCGATAACCATAATGAGAATTTAATGACCCAATTTGAGTAATACCTCTAAGTTGCTTTGTGAGTTTAGTTTTCTCAATAGATTCTTTAGACATTTTTCTTCCGATTAATGATTGAGAAATTCTTAATCGTTGTTCTTTAGATCGTTTCTAACCAAGATTTTTAGCTACTCTTTTTTGTATTGTTTCTAGAGATTGTTTTCTTCCAAGCATTTTTTCTCGTTGATGCTGTTTTTGCTCTTCAGAAACTTTTTTAGATCTTCTAATTAAACTTTTTTTCTTTTTTGTTTCTTCTGAATCTTTACATCCAAGTCTAATATTAGTTCCATCAGCTCTTAAAAATCCTCCTCCACCACCTGGAATTAAATTATAACACTATGAATCATGACAATGACAACTAGATGCTGGCATTAATTTTCTCTCAACAATCTTTAATTGTTCTCTTGATTCTAAATCAAATAAAATTATTTTAATGAAATTTTCAAGACCATATTTTGGAATTGCTCTTTTTATCATCCATCCACTTCCGGTATAGTTGTCGAATGGATCATATGTTTCATGTTTTCCAATATAAAATTTGTTATTGATTACATTTAACATTTCATAAATAATAAAATGTTTCTTTTGATTAGTAATATTTTTTTTCTCCAGAAAGTTTAATACCGGAAGGTAAAATTCTATCAATAATGATTTTTGATGAATCTTTTATAATTACGGAATCATCTATTTCTTCTATAGTTTTCATCTTTAATTTCCTTTTGATTTACAACGTTGGTACTAACAACGTTCAATTATATTTACTCTAAATACAGTTAGAGATCGAGTAGATGAAAAACTCGATCTCAAATTGCTTAGTACACAATCTGTCCTGTAAAGCTATTTATCTAGTAATTTGTAATTTGAATACTTCAACAACATTTCGAAGTTGATAGCTAAAGTTAGCAAGAATTCCAAGAGCTCGCTCAATGTAGTCAATGCTGTCTTGTGTCTGCTTTGAGAGAACAGCAAGCTTCTTCATTGTCTCATCACTTTCAATGATCTTGTCCTCTGACTTCATTCTGAGAATTGAGTCAGTAGTCTTAGTGCTTGCCATCTTCTTTGCAAGAATCTTCTTCTTTGCATCTGAGATTCTTTGGAGATTCTCTTTTTCAAGATGAAGATATGAAAGCCACTTAGCCCAAATACTAGAACAAGTCAATGACTTCTCTCTCAAGTTGTACTCGGTGAGCTTTACATCTTCTGAAAGCTCTTTTATGTAGTTAGCTAAGACAGGATTAGTCTTGATCTCTAAATTTCTAGACTTCTTTGACTTTTCTTCTAAATCACTATCTGAAGAGTTTTTGTCTAGTAGATCTAAATCATTGTCTTCTATCATATTCTAGATATTACTTCTTTAGACATAGTTCATAGGACAAGGTTCAAAATTTTGAACCTTGTCTTAGAAGACATCTTTGATTCTTTGATAGATAGCAATAATTGAATATCAAAACTATAAACTAGAAATAGAGACAAAGAAATGTCTTTGATGTATGCTTTTAGGCTTGCATCATCATCTAGATATTCTAAGTTGTCTGCATCAATGGAATTGAGCAGTGCATAAGACTTCTTATGCTAGGGACATTCTCAATAGACCTAGACTTGTGTTTGTTTCTTAGTCTTGACTGCTCACATTGAAGTGTCAAGAGAAGATCTTATGGAAGTCTATGGGTAAATACTTGAAAGTTATAGTCTAGAAAAGCACAAGAAAGAGTCTAAGATGAGCAGTAGAACAATTGAAGCTCCAGGCATTGAGTTGAAAGAGATAGACAGATCACAGTATCAGAAGCCTGACTACAGTCTTCCAAATGCTCCAATCAGTCTCATAACAGGATTTGCAAGCAAAGGAGAAGACTACACTCTCCAGTGGATCAACACAAAAGCTACTCTAGATGAGACATTTGGAACTCCAACAAATGAAGTTGAGACTTGGTTCTACAATGCAGTCTGTGAGATTCTGAACAGAGGTGGAGCTCCTATTGCTGCCAAGCTTCCTTATGACAATGCTTCTCTCTAGAAGTACACATATCGTGACTGGGATCTCTCTCCAACTGTGACTTCACTTTGTGATGGTACTTCTGATCCAATGACGATTGAGCACATACGAGAGATCTACTACTAGCTTGTTGATGTTCTCAAGTATCTAGATGAAGAGCACAATGGTTCGGATGTTGCAACTCTTGCAGACATGTGGGAGAAGATATCTGAACTAGCTAAACTGCAACTAGTGAATGACTTCTTTGATGGAGTTGTCGTAAGCCCTGGTTTGATCAAATTCAACAACATAAACCAAGAGGAAGGTGCCGCTCCGGAGCCAAAAGAGTGTACTAAGTCCATCAGAGGATGTGCAGAAGCACTTGAGCTAGTTGTGCTTGCAATCAAGACATCAAATCCTTACTCAATCTTGATGATGAATGACTCTGAGCTCACTTCTTACATTGAGCTCTCTGATGCTGGAAGTGGTGTTGCCGATCTTGAGACTCTAGACTAGCATCTGACTTACTCAAAGTCACTGCTGAGAAACAGAGTTCGCATATATGACATAACAAGAAAGCAGTATGGAGCATATGACAAGTATGACTGTGTCAGAAGCCATGTGCAGAATGATGAGACTGATGTGCCAGTGTGGACAAATGACTGCCTTGGTGTTGTTCCAGTTCTTGCAACTGCTGCAAATGCTCTGTACTTCTAGAGCATGATTGAGACATATCCAAACTTCAATGACCGCAGCCATGCCAGCAAGAGACTAGATGTCAAGTACTTCAACACCGTGTCGTCATTTGGCACTATTGAGAGTGGAAAGTGTGGAACTAGCTGCATAACTGACTTAGTGTCAACATACTTTGATCCGGTGAATCTCTCTGGAGAGTGGCTGACAATTCCACTGAGCTCACCACCACCAACTGCAAATGATCTCAATGGAAGCACTCTTGACTTTGAAGAGAGTGTGGCAAAAGATGCGGTTGACTTCTTCCCGGCAATGAACTGGAGAGACCAGAAGCACTATGAGAAAGACTACATGAAGCACATTGGTGTAGTTGTGTTTGAAGTGTTCAAAGACACCGCAAATGACTCAAGGCTGTCATTCAAGCCTCTTGAAGCTTTCGTTGGCTCACTTGACCGGACAGCAAAGGATCCACTCACCGGAGCTAGCACCTTCATTGACAATGTTGTCAACTCAAGATCAAAGTGCATCAGGCTGTTCTCTAATGCTGACAAAGCAAATCTCGACAGAGCTTCAATCTTGCTTATCAAGAACTAGAGAGCTACTTCACTTGGATTCCATGATGTGCAGTGTCGGAAGACTGCATCATTGCAGACTTCAATTCTAGATGCACTGACAAAGATTCTAGACCAGTGCAAAGATCCAAACACCGTTCCACTTGACTTAGTTGTTGATGCTGGGGTCTCAAACATAGCGCAGTTGATTGAGTCATCTGGAGTTGGTGAGAAGAAGATGGTAGACTTTGATGTCTACTAGAGAATTGCAGACTTTGGAACATACAATGGTGAGCTGCTCTGCAGATGTGGCTGTGGACACAGTGCTTCAAGTGCAGTTCGTGCTTGGTCTCTGAACTCTGTTGCTGACACTTACAAGTGGAGAGCAGTTCTCAAGAAGTTTGATGACTTTGCAAAGTACACTAGAAAAGACTGCTTGTTCTTGGCTGATGGCCTCAGGACTTTCTGTCTTGAAGGTGATGAGAAGCTAGTGAGAAAGACAAATCCTGGATCTAGTGTCACTGCTACAATACTTCCTAGAGTGAAGTTCATTGCTGACGCACTCAACTCATCATACTCAGCTGGCTGGAATGATTGGTTCTACATGGCTGATGCCCACACCGGAGACTTCTTCTGGTGTCCACCATCAGTGAAAGCCGCATCAATCTGCACTTACTGTGACACTTACTTCCATGCATGGGAAGCTCCAGCTGGAATGACCCGTGGCATTGTTCCTAATGTAGTTGATGTTGCATTCTCACCAACTAACAGTGAAGCTGGCAAGATGTACAACCACTAGTGGAACTATGCAATAAGCTATCCTCTTGAAGGAATAGTGATGGAAGGCTAGAAGACTTTCCAGACTGACAGAACAGCACTTGACCGCATAAATGTCCGTAGACTTCTGCTAGATCTTGAGAAGAAGACAATAAGAGTTGCTAGACACTTCTTGTATGAAGGGAACACGGAGTGGCTGAGACAGCAGTTTGTTGACCAGATCAAGCCAATATTTGAAGATGCTGTTGCTGGAAATGGAATCTTGGACTATGCTATCAAGTGTGACAATGAGATCAACACTGAGCAGACTGTTGAGAACCATGAGCTCCACTGCAAGATTGGCATCAAGCCAGTCAAGTGTCTTGAGTATCTAGTTCTCACATTCATCTGCACAAGACAAGGTGCTAATGTCCAAGAAGAAGTTCTGCATTGATTTAGACAAAGGAAACACTACATGAAGACGCTGAAGAGACTGATAGTTGAGAAGCTGACAAAGATGAATGAGTGTGGAGGTGGATACTCTGCCCCAAGCTGTGGAGGAGGACACTCAAGCTCTTCTTCTAAGCCAACTTCTGCTACCACGGTCAAGAGCTTGACCGCTGACATATATGAAAGCTCAGTTGAAGTCTAGAGAGATGTTGACAAGATCATCAAGCTCAGCTAGAGACTTGGAAAGAGAATGCCATCAAAGTTCAAGAAAGCAATAGAAGATCTCAAAGGTGCTGCAAAAGCTTACTAGAGCTTGGTAGACTAGTACAGCGCAATGTGATTTTGTCTAGTTTTAGCTAGTATTCCAAGAAATGAGAGTAAATAGCAGTAGACTAGAAACAAGATGACTAGCAGAAGAAACATTTACAAATAAGGAACACAAAGACAATGAGAACCATTAATGCGCCAGGCGTAGAATGGAGAGAGATTGACAAGTCAGGATACAGTCCAGCTATGGTTGGAACTGGCTGCTTTATTCCTCTGTTCTCCGACAAAGGTGAGCCATACAAGCCAATGGAGTTCACATCCCGCTCAGCTTTTGAGAAGTACTATGGAACACCAGACAATGAAGCTGAGAGATATGGATATGCTGCAGCTTGTGAAGTGCTGAACCAGAATGGACGACTCTGGTGCTCAAGACTTCCTTATGACAATGCTGCATTTGAGAAAGTTGTTGGTGTCAAGTACTCCCTCAGACGTGAGAAGAACTTCAAAGGACTGAGTGTTGCATATGATGTCACAACTGATCCAGAGACTGGTGATGAGATCTCAACAGTCAACTTGTCAGCTTCAGGAAAGTGGAAGAAAGTCAATCTTGGGGATCCTGAGATAAATGATGCATTTGTCATCTATGGTGGACGCAATCCAGTTCTCTATGATCTGTCTGCAATTGATGAGTACCGCACTGATGAAGCAAAGGTTCCTGCTGACACATTCTTGATTGTTGACACAACAAATGCCACATATGGCCGCGTCAAGGAAGACACTCGTCTTGGACAGAAGCGTGAGGTGATTGGCATTGTTCCTGTTGTCACAACTGCTGCAAATGCTCTCTATGCACAGTCATTGATCCAGCTTGATCTTGATGAGATCAGCTCTTATGAGCCTCTGAAGGAAGATGTTCTCACTTCTCTCTATGCAACTGATGCCAATGGAGACAAGCTATCAATTGATGGTGTTGAGATGACTAATGGTGGTCTTCTTGAAGATGATCTTGTGAAGCTGATCAACACAGACAACTACTACAAGAACTACACAACAATTGACAGTCTCTCAGTGAACATTCTCTCAGTCTGGGAAGAGCTCTTTGACGGAGACAAGAAAGATGACTGCGAGACAAAGTTCAAGCTCTACACTAATCCATCTGATAAAGAGCACTATCTCTCAGCACTTGAAGGATATGATGTCTATGGATTGAACAAAGCATATGAAGTCAGTGCTCTCATCAAGCAGAGAGCCGGATGGCATGTTGAGTTTGCTGTCAAGGAAGGCTGCACACTGACTGGTGAAGCACTTGAGCTGTTCAACTAGCTCAACACTTGGGCTCAGGATGACAAGTTCATCTACAAGTGCTATGAAGATGTTGAAGGTGTTGGTGTTGAGATTGCAAAAGATGCAATCCAGAAAGACTGCATCAAGAGAGTTCTTGGTGAAGACACCGTTGAGCCAGTCATCTGTGTTGACTATGCAGTTCTGACATCTGGCGAGCCAGTCTATGAGCCATTTGACAAGAAGTATGCTGACAAAGATGTCCGCGATGCAAAGTACAACGAGCTTCTTGAGAGTCCAGATGCAATAGATGTGATATGTGCAGACATTGATGCAGGATTTGTCTCTGATGATCCTGAGAAAGCTACTTTCTGGGGAATAATCTCAGCTGAGACAGTCAGTGCAAAGATTGATCTAGATCCAACTGATCCTCGCTATGGTGTCCATGGCAAGGACTTTGATGACAGTGTTCCTGAGACACTTGCACTTGATGCAGCAAACTACTTCTCAACAATACATCCATCCGAGAATGGTGGCTTTGAAGCTGACCACTTGAAGGACATTGGTGTTGTTGTCTACCGCTGCTATCTTGATCCTGCAGAAGGAAACAAGGTGAGCTATGAGCCAGTTGAAGCATTCTGTGGATCTCTCTGCAAAGATGACAAGGATCCTAACACTGGTGTCACAAAGTTCATTGACACGATTGTCAACACAAACTCTCAGTACATAAACTTCTTCTCAAACTGCTTTGCTTCAACTGCAAGCAAGAAGTTCTACAAAGATGAGTGTGACATCCTCATTGCATCTCCGGAGAGAGGTGCAGTGCTTGGTCTCTACAGCCCAATGACAAAGGAAGACATCTCAATCACCAAGTCAATCTATGATGGACTGAACAAGGCATTTGAGAAGGTCTCTGACATCAACAAGCTGCAGATTGACATTGTCTGCGATGCTGGAATCTCCAACATTGCATCTTACCTCAAGGCAATATTTGGTGACAAGGGACCATATGACCTAATGATCACTGATGACCTTGGAAACTCAATGCTTGGCATGTGGAAGTGCAAGAAGTATGATGATCCATCAGTCAAGACTTGGAAGACTGTTGTCCAGAAGCTTGACAACTTCTGCAAGAACGTCCGCAAAGACTGCATGTTTGTGACTGAGTGCCCTCGTCCTCTTGTTCTCCAAGGACAGAAGAAGATAATCCGTGAGTCAAAGCCAGCAAACACAATTGATGCAAACATCCTTCCATACCTCCCAGCTGTCTGTGGACTCAACACCAACTATGGTGCTGGATACCTTGACTGGTTTGAGATGGCAGATGACTACACCGGAGACTTCTTCTGGTGTCCACCTTCCATCAAGGCAATGGGTGTGATGATCAACTGTGATGTCAACTACTGGTACTGGGATGCTCCAGCTGGCCTCAACAGAGGTGTCATCTAGGCTACAGATGTTGCATTCAGCCCAACAATCAAGCAAGCAGGCCCTATCTATGAGAAGAACTGGAACTATGCTATCAACTATCCAAACGATGGCATTGTGCTTGAAGGCCAGAAGACATTCCAGACAAAGCCAAGCGCTTTTGACAGAATCAATGTCCGCCGTCTCTTCCTCAGACTTGAGCGTGCAGCATACCAGGTGTCAAGATACTTTGTGTATGAAGGACATACAGCTTACACAAGACAGCGCCTCATTGATGCTCTCGATCCTTACTTCAAGGAAGCAAAGAACAATGGTGGCATCTATGACTACATCATCAAGTGCGATGATGAGAACAATCCACCAGATGTGATTGACCGCAATGAGCTCCACGTGCAGATTGGCATCAAGCCAGTCAAGACAATTGAGTTCATCATGATTGATTTCATCTGTGCTCGTACAGGTGCAAGTTGGTCAGAAGTTCTCTGATCATGATGCATCAAATGCTAAGAAGCTGGAGCAGTGCTCCAGCTTCTACTGCATTCTGAGAAATCACTCTTCTTGGTGGTAAATAAAAGTAAGTGAAATCTAAACATAGGAAACAACAAGATGGCTACACCACTTTCTGAGTTCTTGCAGAAGACTACTGCTGACAATATTCGTGCAAACAACACATATGAGATTGAGGCATTCTCTGGCTACAACGACATTGATAGCGTGCTCAAAGGCGTGATCATGTATGCAAAGAATGTCACAATGCCTGGAAGAAATGTTGAGTATGCTAGTGTTTGGTACAAAGGATATGAATGCGTCAACCTAGTTCCAACTAGAGTCTCAATGGAGACCGACCACTCAATGACGGTGTATGCAGACATCAATGGAACAAATCGTCGCTGCTTCTTGGCTTGGCAGAACAAAGTCATGAACATGGACATCACTGGTGGATCACACTTTGAAGGTGACCGTGGTGTCAATGAGAAGTCAACAATCAGAATTCGCTTGTTTGACAAAGACAATGAGACTGTTGCTGAGACAATGAGATTCTTCAATGTCACTATCACAAGTGTTGGACCAGTTTCTCTGCAGTATGACGGTGGCGATGTAGCGACGTTCGACGTCCAATTCAAAAGTACTTTTTGGGAATTGGAAGACAGCAAGAATGGTGACTTCATTGGCCAGAAGTGATTTAAGACTTGATCTACTATCTATGAAAGCTTCGAGATATCTCGAAGCTTTCATAGCATGTACGAATGCTGTTATTTGCATTTCTTGAGTTGATATTGACTGATTGGTGGTTGTCAGTCTCTGGTGAACAAAGAAGCTTGCACTTAGATGCAAGCTTCTTCAGCATCATGAGATCAAATCTATCACTCTGAGCCACTGATCTTCTTCTGTTGAGGTTGGTCTTCCAAACAGACACTCATCAAGGGTCTTTGGTGCGGCAAACTAGCCATTGCCATCGATGTAGTTTGGATCAGCAAGCATTGAGTGCTGGATGCTTGCTTGGTGTCCACTAGGGTGCTTGGTGAAGTACTTGCCATATTGCTTCACCACTCTGCATCCTTCTTCTATGTCTTTCTTGCTGAGCCAACCTAGTGACAGAGCTACTGAAGCATCAAAGCCATCAAGGGATGCACTTGGCTGCAGTTTGCTAGCTGTTGAATAGGCAGAGTTGGTTCCAACTGACTAGACCATTGCAGCCTTCTTCAACTTGAATCTGAAGCTCTCTAGCTTTGTGAGATCTAGCTCAACTCCTCTTATCTCAGAGCCAGGCTAGATGCACTCCAAGAACTCTAGTGACTTCACTCCACCAAGTCTTGTGATGTCTACAATGCCAATTTTGCTGTCTTTGACCGCAGACATCAATGTCTTAGCTATTGATTCTGGATCTGCAACTGAACTGTTGAGCATTGGTCTGATTGTCAATCTTGATCCATCTACTTTGAGCATCTTCAGACTGTCTAGGGTCTTGCACTCTGGTGATATGCTGATTTGCATGTCACCACTTTCAACCATAGTTCCATCTAGAGACTCTATGCCATTGAGCTCAACTCGGCCTTTTGTCTAGATGATGCAGTTGTCTATCTGTGGAGAAGTCACTTTTATCCCGCCATCTGCCAAGAACTTGCAACCAAAGACACCACCTAGCGCAACTACAGTGACTGTCTCAGATGAGCCATTCTTAGCTTTCTTTGTATGCACTTCACAGTTGTGCATAGCTTTAGCTTCTATCTAGCATGATGACATCTTGTCTTCAGGCATAGAGAACACGCAGTCTTTGAACACGGTCTAAGACTTGAATGTCTTCTTGTCATTCCAATGCAAGGTCTGTCCTCGCTCATCCTAGAGAGCGGCTAGCTTGCATCTAGAGACTTCAACTAAGTTAGGACATCCATCTCTAGCCAGCACTACAGTCAAATCTGGCTCATCTATGCCAGTCAATGTCTTTCCGGTGAAGCCTTTTGACAAAGTCAGAGCACTTGTCTCCGGAAAGTCAGACTTTCTTGTTGCTAAGAACACTTTCAGAGCTTCATCTAAGCTGAAGTCTGGCCCATGCTCTCCTCTGTCAAGGCAGATGTTAGTCCATCGATTGCTGCTAGAAGATTCTTTCGTGAATGGACCTGGAATTATATCCATTCTAGGAGAGAAGCAGACAATTCTTCCATCTTGCACCATTGCATAGATTCCATGAGACAAATAGTTGCCATCATTGAGACAGAAGATCTTGCTCACACTCTAGAACAGAGGAATCTTGCTTGGATCAAAGCCAGTAGAGCCAGAGAATCCAGCATCACTGCTCAAGAAAGACCGTTCTTCATACATGTTTCTTGGAGAGAGATCTAGTGTGATGTCTTGCTTTGCAAAGTGCTTCTTCTAGAGTCCCTTGAATCTAGAAGGTGTCTTGTCACCACTGAGAGCTTTGGTTATTGGCTCAATGTTCAATGTGTCAAAGACATGCTTTCCAGCTTCATTGTACCAGAGCTAGCAAGTCTCATCTGTCTTTGTCCAGACAGCTCTGAAGACCGGAACTAAGACATCTTGCTCAGTGTTCTTGATGGACAGCATCAGCTTTGACTTCACTCTTGGAAATGCTTCATTGATGTCTTTGGCAGCTTCTGCCGTTGTCTTGAATCCTGAGATTGCAAGGTTCTCAACTTCATCCGGCAGTCCTCTGAAGCTGTTGATCTAGATGCTGTCACTGTAGTAGCTGCGAACTGCAATCTCTATGCTCTAGATCTTCTTCTGCTCAAGAGACTCAGACAGTCCTTCAAAGCTGCCAACAGTGCTGGTGCTGGTGACAGCTAACTCAGAGATGCTCTTCAGCTTGCTGGCACCACCAAGAAACTTGAAGTCTTCTATAGAGCTTGTTGATCCTCCACCAGTTCCACCAGTGATTGCTAGCTTCTAGAGGGAAGCTCCACCAAGCGCATCACCAAGCTAGAAAGTGCTTTCAACCGTGCATCTAGACAGAACTAGTCTCAACCCACTCTTTGTCTCATCAGATGGACTCCAGCCTCCAGCAGACTTTAGCTTGCATCTAGTGAACTAGATCTCTTTCAGCATGCCATGTCCAACAAGATCTCGTGGAAATCCAGCAAGTGAAGCAATCTCAGCCTCTTCAACTTTGAACTAGCAATTCAAGACTTGTGGAACCTAGATAGCCAGAATTCCATCTTTGAAGTGTTCAGCTCTTAGAGTTATTGGATGTGTCCAGACATCATGCTCAAAGTCAAACTGCTTGTTATCTCTAGCACCAGCTTCATGGTCACCAACAAACTTCACAAATGAGGCTGCAGTTCCTCTGCGCTCATTGTACTGTCTCTCAGACTCCCAAGGCTGCTTAGGTGCACTTGTGTCAACTTTCTTGCTGGTGAACCATTTGTCATATATTTCAACAACATCATCATAGAAGTCTTCTTTTCCTGGTCCAAAGTTGAAGTCTAGCTCTTCAAGATCATCTATGCTACCATCAGTGTCATTTGGATCAAGATCATCTGGATCTACAACTTCTCCATCATCCGTCACATAGATTGTCTCATTTGCATCATGGATGTCAACATCATACTCTGAGATAGGATTGTCATCACGGTCGCACCAGTCATCATTTGAGTCATGCTGGCAAATCAAGAGATCTGGTCCGAGACCTTTCAGCCGGTTGTAAGTCTTGACAACTTCTGGAGTGTTGAGATCTCCTCTCTTTGTGCATGAGACTCCAGCTGGGATCTTCAGATACCAGTACTGCTCATAGTCTGGATCACCATCTGAGTGGTTGTCCCAGTGGTTTCTTGAGTGAGTGCAGTAAGGACACTGCTCATCTGGGTCACCATATGCTGAGCCAGAGTCAATTGTCTCAACATTCTGCCAGAGCTAGACTGCAAACTTCTGTGATGGCTCAAACTCTCTTGTTCCCCAAACCATCACCTTTGAGTTCCAGCACATCAGCCTAATGCACTTTCTGTCATGGTCATCTATTGCATACTTCTTGAAAGATGATGAGATTGAGGTGTCATTAGCAACTAGCTTCTCAAAGTTCTCAATGAACTGCTTCAGTGCTGGAAGTCTTGATATCTTGTTGAGGTCCTTCACAGGATCAAGCTCAGCAACTTTGCCATCAGCTCTCTCAAGCTTCACTTTCTTGTCAAGCTTTTGCTAGATGTACTCATCCTTGCACTTGTCATACACTTTCAGAAGGTCAATGATGTTTCCTAAGCCAACAATGTAAGTCAAAGCAAGCTGCTTTGCATCAACTTTTCCACTTTTCTCATCACTTCTGCAGCACTTCACTATGACATCTTCATGCTTGCAGTCTTTTCTCTTCTCAAGAGCAGCTCGAAGCTTCAGCTCTACTGGACCAGCTTTGTCAGCTGGAATAGTCAAAGCTTCATCTAAAAGTCTCTGTATGTCTAGCATATGCATTTGTACTTACCCTATGTTGGGTAAATACAAAGATGTAAACAACAAACAGGAAATTGTCAAATGTCAAGTGAAGAAGTGAAGAGAAGTGTGAAAGAAGTTGATGAGACAGAAGACAAGAAGACAGTTTCTTCATCAGTTAAGCCACAAGAAGCTAGTCTGTCAAAAGATGAGCTCTTGAAAGCTCTGGATGAAGACTTTGCAACTTCAGTCTCAAAGATATATGTCAACTCACTAGGCCAAGAAGTTGGCTTCAAGGAGATCAGTGTCAAAGACTAGAAGACAATGTCAAGAATAATGATTGCGAACGAGCAGCGTCAAGATGTGATCTATGATGCTCAGTGTGGAATCATAAACAAGACAGCACTTCTAGATGGTTTTGACATCTACTAGCTCACAGAGTTTGATAGACTGAAGCTGCTGATTGCTCTGTACTAGAACAACATGTTTGCAAATGATGTCAAGTTCACTTGCCCTCACTGTGGAGCGGAGAACTAGTACAGGCTAGATTTTGGATCTACGCTGAGAAAGCTAGACTAGATTGACACCGCACCACAGGAGTTTGAGTATGAGAACAAGAGCTTCAAGTACAAGTTTGTTGCTGCATATCCAAAAGTGAAGCTAGTGTCTGAGTTCTACCGTGGAAAGTATGCTAAAGGTCCAGGTGGAGTTGCTGGCAAGCAAATGCCTGCACCTCAGCAGAGGATGCCAAATGGAAGACCACAGCCTCCACAGGCTTCTAGCAAGGTTGAGGCCTAGCTGGTGAACATGGAGTACATTGACTTGTTTCTGAAGTCGGTTGAGATCACTAGCAAGCAGAAGGGAACTTCAAGGACAATTGATCTTGAGACATATGCTGAGAAGTATGGTGCTTCAGCCGTAGAGGAGATTCTGTCTAAGTTCACACAAGACGTGCTCTACTCTGAGAATGGAGCATTGAGCTATGTTGCAAAGAACTTCTTGCAGAAGATGAATGACTCATTTGACCGCCACTAGTGCTAGAGCTGTGGTGAATACTATGAAGGAGAGAACTCAGACCAGGCTGAAAGTTTTTTATGATGTACCAGGAAATGTCTAAGATGATGTACTTCTACATTATCAAGGCAGAGATGGTTTTCCTGAGACTCTACAAGACAAATCCATTGGACCTGATGAGGCAGATGACTCTCTTAGACCTCAACATGTACATAACTTAGATAAACAATGAGGAGAAGAAAGACTAGAATTAGATGAAGTCGAACAAGCATGTGATGGAGTGCCTCAAAGGCATCAATGACTACTTGAACATGCTGTTCTACAAGAAGTGAGACCGAGAAGAAAGAGAAGAAGCAACCGAGATGGCAAACTACTAGAAGATACCAAACATAACTGGCTCCGGACGCGACTTGCTGAAGAATGTTCCGTATGTTGCACCTAAGCCAGACAGTGCTGACAAAGTTCCTAGCAACTAGAAGGAGCTAGTCAAGACTATCTAGAAGCTGCTTGATGAAGCAGCTAAGTCTCAGCGTCTCAACAAGATCATGGGTGACTCTCGCCAAGCAGATGTCATCCTCATGCGAATTGCTTCACTTCTAGAGACTCTGAAGCTCAACTAGACTAGTGAGGAGCTTGAGAGTGCAAAGAAAGAGATTCTTAGCAAAGTTGAGTCTATTGCAGCTGAAGGCTTCATCAGCAAGCTAGTCAAGGAGTATCTTGCAAAGCAGATTGTTGATCTCTTTGAGCAGCCTGCAACAAAAGATGACATTGAGGATCTGAAAGCATATCTTGCAGAAGTTGCTGAGAGCACTAGAGCTGGCAAAGAAGAAGCTAGCAAAGAAGTAGAGTCTGCCAAAGAAGGCCAGACAGAAGAGAAGAGCAATGCTGAAGAAGCTCAAGAGCAGAAAGCAGAAGATCATGAAGAAGGCGACTATGTTGACAGCACTCCAGCAAAGAACTTCTTCACAGTCTAGACATTCATTGGCTAGCAGTTTGAGCGCTTGAATGCAACTCTAGCAAAGATGGCAACTCCAAAAGTGACTCCAGCCATGTCAAGAAAGCAGAACAAGACCATGGCAATCTTTGAGAGAATTGGAGGAGCTATCAGCAAAGTCTTCTCATTCATGAAGAAAGTCATCAAGCCAGCAATTGACTACATCAAAAACTTGATAATGAAGTTTGTTGTCATTCCAATTACAATCATTGCTGCTAAGATACTCTTGATCATTGCTGCTATTACACTGATAGTTGCTGGTGCGATCATACTGTACTAGTGGGTCAAGAAGAAGATAATGGAGTTTGTAAACTATCTCACTTCTGGACAGATGTGGCAAGACATAAAGAACAACGCACTCAAGGCTTGGGAGTGGCTCAAGGACATTGGAAAGACAATTTGGGATGCTGTGCTTGATGCAATGAAGTACATCTTTGTTGACATCTGGGTCTAGCTTGGAAAGTTCATTTGGGACTAGTTGATGAAGTTCTGGAACTGGAGCTATGACAACTACATTGGTCCTTACATTGTTGAGCCAGTGAAGAAAGCGTGGAATGCCATCACCGAGATTTGGGATGAGAAGATCTGGCCAAAGATAAAGCCATTTGTAGACTCACTCACAAAGCTGAAGGAGACTATCACCAAAGCATTCTCGGCATGGGACATTGACAAGTCAATCTGGGAGAATCTCAAGAACATTGGTGGCTTGATAAAAGATGGCGTCATTGACTGGTGGAACAACAGTCCATTCAAGACCTTCTATGAAGAGAACTTGAAGCCATTTGTTGACTCAGCAAAAGAGCTGTTCAAGAATCTCAAGAATCTTGGTGGATACATAAAGCAAGCAATTCTTGACTGGTGGAATGGAGACTCTTCTCTTGGTGAGACATTCATGAACATTGGTGTCAAAGTTGTTGACACTATAAAAGAGTGGTGGAACAAGAGTGTCTTCAAGCAGTATTGGAGCAAGATCACTAGTTTCTTAGATGACATTACAAAGCCATTGAGGGACTGGTGGAATGACTCTTGGATGGGTAGATCTTTCTAGACTAGCTGGGAGCTTGTGAGCTCTGGAGTGAACAAACTTTCTGAGTGGTGGGACTCATTCAGCATAGTTGACTCCATAAAGGAGTGGTATGAGTCTACTTTCTTGTACTAGTGGATCAGTGAGATAGAGCAGAAAGGACTTTGGTCTTTCTTTGCAGATGGTCTCTAGAGCTGGTATGAAGGATCTTGGCTCAAAGAGTTCATAGACAAAATCTAGAACTTTGGCTCAGCTATTGCTGATGGAATAGCTGAGTGGTGGGAAGGCTCGGCATTGAAGAGATGGATAGACATGGTCTCGGCAAAGATAGAGGAGATCAAGTAGAAGCTTGGAAAGATTGTCATCAAGCTTCCAATGATGGGATACATCAGACTGTTTGGACCAGTAGTTGGACTGCCAATGAAAGTCTCTGATGAAGATGCCAAGGAGATTGAGAAAGATGCTGAATACTAGAAGCAGCTGGAGAAGTACAATGATCTCTAGAAGCAGCTAGCTGAGATACAAGCAGGCAAGAAGATAAAAGGATTTTGGGGTGGTGACAAGACTGCTGAGAGGAAAGCTGAGCTTGAGAAGCAGCTAAAAGAGATGAACTTCACCCCGCGTGAAGAAGCACAAGACAAAGCTAAGCAAGTAGTATCCGCTCAGATGGAGCCACTCAATGAACTAGAGAAGTCTAGGGTTGAAGAGAACAAAATGGTGAATGAGAGCTTTGCAAGTGTGGCTAAAGCAAGAGAGCTTGAGCAGAAGAAGCAAGAGGATCAGCAGACTTGGCAGAGCAGCTAGACATATGAGATGTTCTAGCTCATGAAAGACATGAGAAGTGAGATGAAAGATGGATTTGCAAATCCAAATGTTGTTCCTGCTCCTGTTGTCATCACAAACAGCAATGGTCCAAATCCAGCAATGATGGAGAACAGATAACATGGGTGTGTTTCAGATACCAGGCAACATCAAGCAAGAGATTCTTCCATTTGTGCTCAATCCAGAAGCTGGCATAAACAAGCCAGTTGATGGTGGAAGCACAAATCTCAGAGGAGTTCCTCCACAGTACTTCACATACAAGACTAACACCGTTGATCTGAAGGCTGGAAAAGGAAAGCTCAGGCTGTTTCCAGCATCTTACAACAACTTAAATCTCAAAGATGACTTGTCATACTAGATGCTGTACAAGCGTGATCCATCTGGCAAGATAGACACTGGGTCAATAACACTGTCTGACATCTTGAACTCTGTTCCTGGGGTGCAGATACGTGAATACATTCCAGACACTAGACTTGACTAGTGCTTGAACTTCTTCATCAATCTCTTTGACAAGATCAAAGACATATTTGGTGGTTCAAAGAATGCACCTTCTTCTGGAGGAGAAAGTGGAAAGAACACTCCAGTAGCTGAAGCAAACAATGCTGGGTTCTTTGACAAGTTGATTGGAACAGCTCAGTTTGCCATGAAGTATCTCCTAGGATCAGTGTCTCCAAATCTAGTTGAGAATCTAGACAAGAGATGGGAAGTGTTCAAGTCGCAGTTTGGAGCATTCGGAAATGATGAGTTCTTGAAGAAGCATGGAAAGTATGTGCTGCGGTTCCCATACATGCTCTACTACAATCTCTAGTCTTGTGTCACAACAAACATATATGAGATTCCTGCAATCTAGCAGAGCAAGAGGATAGCTAGCTCTGAAGGAATGCCTGGGTGGACTGGAGGAAGCAGCACTGGAATGAGATTGACCAGTCTGCTGAACACCAACAGCCTGCCAGGCATTGGAAAGCTGATAAATGGAATTCTTGGCAATGTTGCTATTGACTATCTTCCATGGTGGAATGCTGAGTCTGGATCTGCAACAAAAGAGCCGGAAGTGACAATTGAGTTTGATCTGTTCAATGACTCGGCTGAAGCTGCAATGACCAACTTCATATTTGTCAACACAATAGTTCCACACAACAAGTGGATCCAGTACCACTTCTTCTAGCACTCATCATCTCTATATGACATCAAGATTGAAGGAGTCAACCGCTTGTTTGCTTGTGCCGGAACATTTGAAGTGACTTACCAAGGAGTGCTGAGAGATCCACCAATTGCTTGGCTGCAGACTCTCTGCAACAAGCATGCCAATGTCAACAGTGTAGACAAAGGCAAGCTTCTTGGATCACTTCTCAATGACAAGATCATCAAGATTCCTGACATCTACCATGTGTCGCTCAAGTTCCAGTCACTGCTTCCAGCAAACTTCAACAACTTCATATTCACATACTCATCAAACAACAACATTGTCAACTAGAAAGACAAGTTTGGATTCTATGAAGGTGAGGCAACTAAAGGCTTTGAAGGAGCTATAACTGACTTTGGACAAGCTCTTGCCGATGTCTGGAATGCAGGTGGAAACTACTCTAGTGCTGGATACAAAGATGTAGAAGATGAGCCAAAAGAGAGCAAATCATGATGAAGATAAGAGACATTGATGACAGCAATCTGGAAGAAGTGCTGAAAGTGACAGACTTTGAGCAGTTCTTTGATGTGTATCTTGACCGCTATGGGAACTACTCATACAACTTGAACAAAGGTCTCTACTTCAGATTTGACAAGAGTCTTCTTCCAGCATATGAGTGCAAGCACTAGATGTTCTGGCCTCTCATCTCATACAAGCTCTACGGAACAACAAGACTAGCTTGGCTTCTCATGAAGCTCAATGATGTCTAGGCTGACTAGATGTTTGAACCAAAGATGCCTAGTGACAAAGTGCTGTACATACCACCAGAGAAGATACAGTGGATAGTTGAAGACATCAATGACTACAAGTGACTTGAGGACAAGAACCAATGGCTGACTACGCTAGCAACTCATTCCAGTACAATGGCACAAGATACACTCTTCTTGTGACAATGTACAATCTTGTTGATGGCAAGCGCCAGAAGTCATGTGCTCTAGACATAATGGCACTTGACACATTTGAGTACACAAATGAGCTCAATGACCTTCTTCTCCATGGAAGCATTGTCTACACTGACAAGCATGGCCTAGTTGACTAGTTCTTGGAAGAGCAGTTTGCCTACTGTGATGTCACACTAGTCTAGAATGAAGAGAAGACTGATGGAAATGTTGTCATCACAAAGTTCAATGACAAGATGCAGCTCTAGCACACTTTCTTGGTAGACAGCATAGAGATCTTGTCTAGAGAGAAGTCCATAGTCAACTACAAGATCAAGCTAGTGTCATCTAACTGGTTCAACTGCATAGCAAACATCATCTACTCAAACTACAGTGGTGGACCACAGCCAGTGTTCAGCATTCTCAAGAACTGCTTAGCCCTTGCACAGCTTCCAGCTGACACTGACTCGTTTGGAAAGATCAACAGCAGTGTTGAGATCTAGTACATAACAAGCGGTGATGACAATCTTCTCACAATCTTCTAGTACTTGATGAGGCGCCTCTACTATCTTGAAGATCGGGATGACTCACTTAAGTTCTTGCTGTTCAATGAGCACTCTGGCAAGTACCAAGTCTTTGATGCAAAGAACACTGCAACCAACACTGGCTAGTTTGAGATGGTTGTCTCATTCTTCAAGACATCAGCTGAGCACATGGCACAGCAAGAGCCAGTCAACTTTGGTGTTGTGACAAAGCATCCAAAGTCAAAGTTCTTGCCTTCTATATTTGCACAAGAGATGTTTGGATTTGAGTATGACTCTAACAGATTCACAAACTAGCCATTCAGCAGCGAGGAGAATGCAGCATACTTCAGCAACAAGTTTGATCTTCCAAAGACTAAGCCAAAAGTTGGACCAATGCTGAGCATGCAGAACACAGACTTCAGGCACCGCGCTTCACTTTGGAAGAATGATGTTGACTTCTACCATGACTACTAGCAAGCATTGTTTGAGACAAATGCACTTGTTGTCAACTCAGTAGGAGACATCTTGAGGAAGCCTGGTGCAATCATCACAATAGGCGTTGACAGAACTATGAAAGATGTCACTGGTGAGAATTCTGATGAGCTAGATCGTCTCAAGAATCGATACAAGACATTTGAAGGACCATGGATAGCTTCACGTGTGAGACACATCATTGAGCCGAACAAAGGACCTGAAGGCAATGGATCTTATCGGCAGAACATTGTGCTCATGAGAAACTTCTTGAATGAAGCACAGCAAGAGAACTTTGGTGAGGCCTAAGCCACTAGTAAATAATCTGGAGAGAGAACTACATGGGACTAGAACTTGGAAATCTGCTTGGAGCTGCTGCTAATCTCACTTCTTCTGCATCAAAGGAGAAGAGTCTCAAGCAGTTTCTGAAGAACATTGACAAGTTTGGCATCCAAGTGTCAAACAACTTTGAGGTGAACTTCTCTGGCATACAAGATGCTACATTCTTTGTGCAGTCAGTTGACTTTGGTGGCTTGAAGCAGAACATGACTTCTCTCTACTATGATGGAAGAGAGCTAGATGTTCCTATAAACCATGAGTATGAGCACTCTGGAAGCATGACAATCCTGAATGATGCTCATGGATACATATACTCAGCTTTTGCTCAGTTCATAATGAGTGACTCAACAAATGTTCTTGCAAACTCTGGATACACAATGGTAGTCAAGTGCCTGACTGGTGACAAGAAGAAGAACTGGAAAGGTGCTGTGGTGACTCTCAGAGGAGTCAGAGTTGAGAACATCTCTGGCTTGCAGTTTGGATACAGCAACAATGACATATCAACTTTCACCGTGTCTTTCAAGTACATTGACTTCAGCTATACTCCAGGAGCACTTGGAAAAGCGGCGGGAGTTATTGGTGCTGTGAACTCACTGATAAATGGAAAGTGACAGGAAGTGGGCTATGAGTGCTTTAGGTGATGTCATAAATGGAGCAGTTGATGCAGTGACAGGCAGTTCAAGTGGAACTACCCTCTAGGACTTTTTGTCACATTTTGGCTCTGCCGAAGGAAAGTGGATAAACTAGCTAGATCCACTCAACACATTTGATCTGTCATTCAAGTTCTATCCAGCATATGAGCCGGAGAAGAAAGATGAGGAGAAGTCGGCTCTTGGAAAGCTTGGAAGCTCTCTCATGGGCTCAGCAAAGTCTGCTGTCAAAGAAGGTCTGAACAGTGTCACTGGAGGTCTTCTTGGATCATTCATGAACAGCAAAGTTGACATCATGAAGCAGAAGAAAGACTTTGAGTATGTTGGCAAAGAGACTTTCATGGAGTGGCTAGCTGGGGCAAATCTCCTAGTTGGAGCAGAAGACTGGATCGGAGAGAGTGCTGGGCAGGCTGCAAGGCCTCTTGAGCTCCAGCTAGGACTCTACTGCCAAGAGATAACTATACCTAACTTGAAGATGGTAGATGGTGGCAAAGTCACTTCGGTTGTTGGTGAGTTCCCGGTCAATGGCAACTACATTCTTCCAGACAACAACTCGCTGCAGTTCACTTTTGTCAACACAAAAGTCCCTCTCATGGAGAGAATCTTCTATCCTTGGATGAGAGAGGTCACTCTTCCTTGGTGGGCATATGACACCCAGCCATACACAACAGCAACTGTGACAGTAGACTTCACAAAGCACAGTGACATCAAGTATGTGTTCTTTGGATGCCGTCCTTCACAGATAAACATGCAGCAAGCAAACCAAGATCCATCTGGAGACAACTTGAAGCGCTAGGTGACACTGATGTTTGACTACATGATAGTGACTTCTAGCCTTGGTGTCACAGAGTCCGTGAAAGACAAACTCATAGGAAGTGGAAAGACACTCTTCAACTCGGCTGCAAAGATGGTCAATCTCTGATGTGGTAAGTATGTTATAAGAGACCACTATGAAGTATTTTTTCGGATTTACTGACGCTAAAGATCCTGAAGTCAAGCCATGCTGTGATGTTGATGTCACAGGAATCTTTGCCGCAAACCACTAGAAAGCTGTGAAGAGTGGAGAGGATGCAGCTAAAGAAGCTAAAGATCTGACAATAACTAACTCAGCATTGTCCGAAGATGGAACAAAGCTAGCAAGTGCAGGAGAGCACATTGTCTGTGCAACACTCACTAAAGTTGATGGAGATGATGCTGAGAACTCTAAGACAAGAGAAGTTGCATTCAAAGTTCTTGCAGCATATGCAAAGCAGTTCTCTGGACAAGACCTAGACTAGGGCAAAGTCTATTCACTCCAGGAAGAAGGCGACTAGCCTAAAGCTCCAGAGCCAGAGCCAAAGAAAGAAGAGCCAGAAGATGACACATCAGATGGTGGAGAGATAAGTGCAGGCTTGAATGAAGCTAAGAAGAAGCCATCTATAGATCCTGGACAGTTCAAGACTGCAGATGATCTTGAGTCTAGTGGAGAAAAGAAGAAAGATGTTTCTAAAGACACTAATAGTGATGACCAAAAGCAGCCAACAAAGCTAGGATACTACTTTGTGTACAAGCTGATAGTTGAAGGCATCAAAGAGTCTGCTTTTGCTGATGCACTCAAGAAGATGTCAACAAAAGTCATCGATGGATTTGACATGAAAGTCAAGTTCACATCTCTCTTTGGTGGTGGAGGTGATGAGCTAGAGCTTTCTGGAAAGAAGATACGGCAGTGGTTCTAGGCAGATGTTGATCCAGACAAGCTTGTCAACACTTTTGATGACAAAGTCTAGAAGAAGTTTCCATCTGAGAAGTATGGCAAGCTAGACACAAAGATATATGACAAGAACTTGATGATCAAGACTCTTGGTGGCTTGGTTGGAGCTCAAGACAAGAAGAAGATCTTAGATGCTGACTACTCTATTGCAATCAAGATCCCATCTTCAAGCAAAGCAAGAGAGTTCATCAAGCCAGCATTGATTGCTTCGCTGATGAACAAAGCAATTGCAGAAGTGCAGCCAAGTCGCAAAGGCAAGAACAAGATCTCAGAGAAAGACATAATTGTTGTTAGCAACTCTAAAGCTAAAGAGATAAAAGCCGCTAACAGTGAAAGGCAAGGCAGTGAGCCAGATGAGAACTCAGTCTTTGCAGAGTCATACTACTGTCTCCACAACAATGCTGGCTTTGACAAGACAACACTCTTTGAATCCGTTGACAGCTAGCAGCAGATATTTGACTTCTTCTTTGAGAAAGATGGTGATTCAAAAATCACAATCAAGTTCAAGAAGCCAACATCATGGGCTTCTCCAAACGACAAAGATCCAGAAGATTTTGAGCCTGCAATAAAGAAAGTTGTAGCAAAAGGCACTAAGTTTGGAGACATAAAGAAAGACAAAGTTGTAGAGACTGCAAAGAAGAAAGCTCAAGGAGCTTTTGATGAGTATGCAGATTTCTCTGGATGGGTCATTGAAGGTGGTAAGAACAGTCCTATCACAGATGAGCAAGTATTCAACAAAAGCACAGTGCTAGTTGCATACTACAAGAAAAAGAACAAAGCTGATGCTGAAGATGACTTGAAAGGTGCTGGAAAAGACTTTGACTACTATGTGATTCCTATGCCTGGTCTCAAGTACCCAACTAAGGATGATGAGAGATGAGTGGTGAAGCAAATAAAGATGCCGCATTTGAGCTAGATGTTGACAAGCTTCTAGCTTACTTTGTGATTGGCAGCACAGCAATTGACAAAGATGCTTGGTTCTTCAACAGTGGAGTTGTAGACTATGATCCATCTGCAAAGCCAGGCGACAAGACAAAGATGAAGTTTGACTTCAAAGGTCCAACATCAACTTATGAGATATGCTACATGCCAAAGCCAACTAGCAAAGGTGGCAAAGGCGTAGTAGTCAACATTGGCAAGAAGTGGGATGAGATAGGTGCAGCTCTTAGCAGTGCTAATGGTGAAGAATCTAGCATAGACACTCCAAATGACAAGCTAGAGAAAGAGAAAGAAGAGCATGCTAAGACTACTAAAGAAGAGTTCAACAAGCAGGTCACCGAGCTGATAAAAGACTTTGAAGTCAAGTATCGTGACGGAACTGCATTCAACATGCTCAAAGCATATCTTGAGAACTTTGCTGGAAAAGACAATGCTGGAAAGCTGAAGAAGACAGACATTGAGATCTGCTATCTTCCAAAAGAGTATCTTGATGGACCAGAAAAAGTGTCTTATGGTGACTTCAAGATAAAGACAGTGTCTGGAAAAGACAAGATAGAGCTAGCAAAGAAGCGATTTGAAGAGTGGCAGAAGAGTGGAGCAGCTACAGTTGAGCTAGAAGGTCTAGCTTTCAAGATAAAAGTGACAATGACTATTCTGACTAAATGATCTAAAAAGCTCAAGTCGAGCAGAGTAAATAATAACATTGAAACAAGACAACATGAGGATTGACTAAAATGAAATTCCTGAAGATTCTTAAAGAATACAACCAAGCTATCATCAAGGAGAACCAGAAGCTCAAGAGCATCTATGAAACTCTGCTGAAGGAATCTGAGGGTGATGATCCAGAGACAGAGAACGAATGCGATGTCTCTGAAGCTGAAGATGCTGATGCATCTGACAGCACTGAAGATGCTGCTGAGAAGACAAATGAAGCTGATGAGCTCATGACAGCAGAGGAGTTCTTCAAGGAAGCTGAAGGTGAGAAAGAGCCTGAAGCTAAAGAGGATGTTGAAGAAGGAATGGGCGGGGCCGCTGGTGGAGCTGCTGTTGGTGCAGTTGTTGGTGGACCAGTTGGTGCTGCTCTTGGTGGTGCTGCAGGTGCTGCCCTTGAAGGTGAAGAGAATGCTGAAGAGACAGCTAAAGAAGATGTCTCTGAAGGTGACAAGACCGAGGAAGAGACAAAGGATGAAGTCACTGAAGATGATGACATGATGTCAGCTGAGGAGTTCTTCAAAGAAGCTGATGAAGCTGCTTCTGAAGAGACAAAGGACGAAGTCACTGAAGGTGATGATGTTCCAAAGATGTCTGCAGAAGAGTTCTTTGACATAAAGGAAGAAGATGCAGCTGAAGAAGAGACAAAGTCTGATGAAGTTGCTGAAGCAGAAGATGACTAGAAGAAAGAAGATGATTCCGAGAAAGTTGATGAAGCCGATGAGCTCATGACAGCAGAAGAGTTCTTCAAGGAAGCTGAGTGCCCAAAGTGTGGAAAAGATCCATGTGAGTGCCCAGTTGATGAAGCTGAGAAGAAAGATGATGCTGAGAAGAAGGAAGAAGACATCTCTGAAGGTGACAAAGATGAGGATGCCGAGAAGGATCCTGTTGATGAGTCAGATGCTGAAGCAGATGATGACAAAGAGCTTGCTGAGTCATTGAAAGAATATCGCAAGAACAATGCTCATCTCTTCAATGACTGATTGAAAGTCTGTCTTTGTTTCAAACGAAGTTGCTCGGCTTTTGTCCGAGCAATTTTTGTTTTCTAGAAGTTCCCATAGAGTATAAGTTGTCTGGAAGCTCAAGAGATGCTTTAGACTATGCTGCTGCTTGATGCAGTGGTGAAATCCAGAATCTCTGGTAGGTTTGCAATACAAGGAAAGCAATGGCCTACATCAAAAGTGAAAACAGTGTTAGTGCTGAGGCAATCAATCCTCAGTACCAGGTGTTTGTGAATGACATAGCTTGGAGTGACAAGCCACTTTCAAGCTACCAGAGCAAGAGAGTGCATCAGAGCAGTGGTCCACTTCCAAGACAGATCACATTTGACATTCCAGCAAATGTCATTGAGCAAGCAAAACGAGATCCAAAGACAACAAATGATGTGATAGAGTCATTCATCTGCAACACACTGACTAGAAAGTTCATGTGTGAAGTCTATGGATGCCAGATTTGGCTCTTGTTCTGAGTTCAACACTGTAAAGCGCACTAGCAATGGGAAAAGTTGTTGTTCCTCCAAGTGGCGGCCTTGGAGAAGATGAAGAGAGCAAAAAGAGAAAGAGAAAGAGAAGAAGCATGAATGAAAGTGCTTCAGCAACTTCCTCTTCTTCATCTTCTAGCAGTAGCTTTCTAGGTTCAGAGAAGCCAATTGCAAGAATGAAAGCTTCTTTGGCTAAGAAGACAATTCACAGTGTTGAGTCTCCAAGCTCTGGAGTTCTTCAGATTCCAGTGCCATCACTCTCTAAGCCAGAAGTTGCCAGCAAGCCAAAGACACAAGCAACAACTAAGCACGAGACCAAGCTAAGCAATGATGCTGAGCAGCTGGTTGTTGATGACATCTGGAAGAATCTTGACAATGGCAAGATTGACATTGGATATGCGGTTGTTGGATATGGATCTAATGGGCGGTCAATACTGGATCATGACATATTCATAACGCTCTTGATCAACTATGGATACCAGATTGACCACATTCTTGCATTCATAGATGACTTCAATGACATGTCGCAAGAAGACAATGAGTTTCCATTGATCATGATGAACTCCCACACCCAGGAGATATATGAGAGCATTGAGCCCTTAGAAGACTCAATCTACAACAAATTTGGAAAGAATCCATAAGATCTAATAGACAAGAAAGAAGAGAAAGACATTATGGCAAAGATTCTAGCATATGATGCTGAAGCGAAGCAGAAGATTCTTGCTGGTGTTGAGAAGCTTGAGAGAGCTGTGTCTACAACACTTGGGCCATGTGGCAAGAATGTGATGATAAATGAGTATGGCCAGATACACAGCACAAGAGATGGAGTCACTGTTGCAAAAGCAATCACTCTCAAGGATGAATTTGAGAATCTTGGTGCAAATGCAATAAAAGAAGTTGCTGAGAAGTCAAACACTCGTTGTGGTGATGGAACAACTTCTAGCACAATTCTTGCTGCATCAATATACAAGAATGGCTTGAAGTATGTGTCATTTGGAAGCAACTCTACTCAGATAAAGAATGGAATAAAGAGAGCTGCAGACCGAGCAGTTGAGTACATCAAGAAGATTGCAAAGCCAATCTCAACTAAAGAAGAGATAAAGCGTGTAGCTACTGTCTCGGCAAACCATGACTCTGAGATTGGTGAGATAATTGCTGGAGTGATGGACAAGATTGGCAAAGATGGCACAATCAAAGTTGAAGATGGCAACACAATGGAGCTGCACAGCAAGATTGTGGAAGGAATGGTCATTGACCAGTCTTATGTCTCTCCATATATGGTGACAAACACCGAGACTGGTGAAGCAGAGCTCGACAATCCGTGGATACTAGTTGCAAACAAGAAGCTCAACAACATCCAAGAGCTGCTTCCATGTCTTCAGAGTGTGTCTCAGAGTGGTGCACCACTTCTTGTGATTGCTGATGAGATCCAAGAAGATCTGATTGCAACATTCATTGTCAACAGAATGCGCAGTGGATTCAATGTTGTTGCAGTGAAGTCTCCTTCATATGGTGACTCTAGAAAAGAGATTCTTGAAGACATTGCAACTCTCTGTGGTGGGAGAGTTGTCAGTGATGAGACAGGAACTAAGCTTGAGAATGCTGTTCCAGAAGTTGGAATTCTTGGGCGAGCATCAAAAGTTGTTGTCAACAAAGAGACCACGGTCATCATTGGAGGTGCTGGCAGCAAAGAGAAGATTGAAGAGCGCGCAGCTGGCTTGAGAAAGAGCATTGAAGACTCTGCTAACTCAAGTGAGTATGATCGAGAGAAGCTCAAGGAGCGTCTTGCAAAGCTCACTTCTGGAATTGGCATCATCTCGGTTGGAGCAACTACTGAAGCTGAGCGCAAAGAGAAGCGTGATCGAGTTGATGATGCTTTTGCTGCTTCAAAAGCTGCTGTCAGAAGTGGCATTGTTCCTGGTGGTGGAGTTGCTCTTCTTCTAGCAAAGAAGGCACTTGCAACTTGGATGCTTGAGACCGAGTTTGCTGGAGATGAAGGTATTGGAGCTAGGATTCTCTTTGACTCACTCAGTGCTCCAGCTATGAAGATTCTTGAGAATGCTGGAGAGGATGCTTCATTGATTGTCAGCAAGATCAGTGAAGGAGAGAGTGGCCATGGATACAATGTTCTCACTAAAGAGTTTGTTGACATGGTAGAAGATGGTGTTGTTGATCCAGCAGAAGTGGTCATCAATGAGATCCAGAATGCTGCATCGGTCAGCGGTCTGCTCTTGACAACTGACTGCTTGGTGGTTGAAGAGCCAAAGAAGCAGCCTGCTGTTCCACCAATGGCTTGATTAAGCTAATAAGAGAGACAAAAGATGGGAGATTACTCCCATCTTTTCTGGTAAATTATGAATGATATGGAAAGACAATATACTAGAGAGCAGATAGTTAAAGCAATTAAGCATTGGTCTAGGATTCTCCAGAGAATGGATGAGGCTAATGCAGACAAGCAGGCATCTATAGTTGTTGATGCTTTGATTGCTGAGTTTGGAGAAGATCGTGTCAAGTCAGCAAAAACTGACTACAAGCTCAATGACCATGACTTAGACAAGATTTTCATGATATTGAATGCCAACTTGTTTGAGAACAGACTAAAAAAGCCAATATTGAAGTACATTCCAGAGCAAAATGTTGTCAACCGTCTCAATGATGCGCTTCTGTGCAGTGAGGCTTTCGACAAGAGCTACTCTGAGTCTAATTGTTATGGAGTGTTCATTGCAACAGCAAATGACACTAGAGACAAGCATGGAAAGATAAATGGAGTCCATCTGACTGATGATTCAATCGTCATGAACAGCTCTTATCTTACCTCATGCATGTTCATCTTTGCTGTAGCATCTATATGCCATGAGATGATTCACTACTATGAAAGATGCTTGCCAGGCTTTGAAGACCTCTACTACAAGCAGTCAATAGGACTAGAGAAAGTCCATGATCCGCATGACACTGAGACATTTGAGAAGAAGATGGCTGAAGCTAATGCAGCTGGCATTGGTGTTGTCAAGCGATATCCAGATAAAAGCAATTTTGTTGAGAGGAACTTGAATGCCAACTACAAGCTGGAGACTATTCTTGGAGAAGAGCAAGACAGCACTACTGCTGTGTATGAGAGTGGTGGAATGGTGATTGTGAGAGCAAAAGGGTCATCTAAGTCAGCATTGTTCAACTTTGACTGATTAGTTCCTCTAACTCCATACTATCTCTACATGACAGAAGACAATGACAAGAAGGATCGCTTCTTAGAAGTAGTTGATGGCTCATATTTCTCGTACTTCGTGCTGTTTGGGGCAGTAAGTGAGTTCCAGAAGCGAATGCCAGATGTAGCATCAACTTGGATAAAGCCACCAGAAGAAGTTGACCAAAGCAATCTTCCAAATCTTCTCAACTGTGAAGAGTTCAAGAAGATTCTCAAGCAGTTCACAATGAAGCGTCTTGAGACAATTGACTGGATAGCAAAAGAGAACTTCCAAGATGAGATTGACATGGCATCTGGTGTTGACATCATCTTTGCAATGGATGATCGAGTCAGCTACTCTTTCAGGAAGAAGCTCTATCCAGAGTACAAAGCACAACGTGCACTTGTGAAGAGATCATTCCAGCTCCAGCCAATCAAAGACTACATAACAAATGTGCTGTTCAAAGAGCTTGAAGTAGAAGAGAAGCACGGCTACAGACTAGTCAAAGTAGAAGGCGCTGAAGGTGATGATGTCATTGCAACAACACTCATGAACTTCAAAGACAAGTATCTTGCAGCAATGCTAGTGGCGAGTGATCATGACTTCTTGCAGATAGATGGTGTCAGAGAGTTTGATCTCTTTGGAAGAGAAGCTAAGCGTGACTTGGGTGGAGAGGAAGTCAGTGCTGATGACTATCTTCTTGGCAAGATCTTGATGGGAGACAAGTCAGACAACATCAAGCAAGTGTTTCCAAAGTGTGGACCAAAGACCGCTTTGAAGTGGACTAAAGACAAGAGTGCTCTGAAGACTACTCTCAAAGAAAGCCAAGATGCATCATCAAGATACCTCCTCAACAAGAAGATCATCTCATTCAAAGAGATTCCAAGTGAGCTCACCGAAGCAATACTTGAGAAGGTGAATGCTGCTCTCTACACTAGTGAGCCAATCAATGATGCAACAATTGACTTGAGAGATTTTATGACTCTCTGAAATGTTCAGTCATTGGTGGTCCTAAAGACAATTATATGATGTTTAGGGCAAGACCCTAAGACAATTTGCAGTTCATACAGCTCTTGTTGTGGTAAGTAAGAGTATATGAATTGCTATTGCTATAGAATGTCTTTGTTCATTGGTTTTTGTGGATAAGGTGAGGAGTTATATGGCAAGACAAGATGACAACTTTGAGTTTGAAGCTATTGTAGAAGCAAACAAGCAGCTAGATGCTGAAGAAGAAGCTGAGAGACTAGCAAATCCTCTTTCATTTGGAAGCCAAGGTGAACTAGACTCACACAACAACAACTTAGTAGAGACTACTGTGCGTTTTCTTGGAGATCGCACTATAATTGCAGAGATAGTCCAGCTTCTAGCATACATACGCAATGGTGTGAAGAACAATGTCAAGGGTGACATTGTTGTCACACTTGGCCAGACAGTTGCAAATCCAAGTTTGATGATGGATGTGAATGGCCTCCAAGTGCCAGATCTTGTTGTCCAAGACAAGATCCAGATAAATTGATTTACGACTTAATAGGAAATTGCTGAAAGATGAATGTCATAAAGAGAAATGGAAAAAGTGAGCCGCTTTCAAAGAAGAAAGTGTATGACTCTATCGTAAATGCAAACACATGTGTCAGTGATGATGCTAAGTTGACTCAGAAGCAGATAAAGAGAATAACGGAGACCGTCATTGAGCATTTTGAGTCTCTAGAGAATGTTGAGTCAGTTGAGATAGATGCTCTTGAAGATGTGATTGAAGAGAAGTTGATGGAAGCACAAGGCTATGAAGTTGCCAAGCGCTACATCACCTATCGCTATGAGAAAGAGCGTGTTCGCATGAACAAAGCTCTCACCGAGAAGCTGACTGCTGCAAATGTCCAGAACCAGAATGCTAATGTTGATGAGTTCTCATTTGGTGGTCGTGTTGGTGAAGCAGCTAGCTATGTCATGAAGAACTATGCTCTTGACCACTTGATCTCAAAGAAAGCTAAGCACAACCACAACAACAATGAGATATACATCCATGACTTGGACAACTATGCAGTTGGCAACCACAACTGCTTGAGCATACCATTTGACAAGCTCTTGAGAGAAGGCTTCAACACCCGCCAGACAGATGTTCGCCCTGCCGCTTCAATCAACACAGCAATGCAGCTTGTTGCTGTCATATTCCAGCTGCAGAGCTTGCAGCAGTTTGGAGGTGTTGCTGCAACTCATCTTGACTGGACAATGGTGCCATATTTCCGCTTGAGCTTCTGGAAGCACTATTGGGATGGAATGCACTACATCGAGAAAGAGCAGGACACTGCAGACATGCCAAAGGAGAGCATACGCGAGCTTTCAATTGATGCTAGCATCTACAACAAAGACTCAGCAGCTTATGAGTATGCTATGAACAAGACAGTGGAGGAGCTAGACCAAGCTGTTGAGGGCATGTACCACAATCTCAACACTCTCCAGAGTCGCAGTGGAAACCAACTCCCATTCACATCTATCAACTATGGAACATGCACTCTTCCTGAAGGAAGAATGGTGACAAAAGCTCTTATTGATGGAAGCATCAAAGGATGTGGCAAGTTCCACAAGACAAGCATCTTCCCATGTGGAATATTCCAGTGCATGAAAGGCGTCAACCGCAAGCCAGGAGATCCTAACTATGACTTGTTCAGACTTGCATTGAAGAGCACATCACTTCGCCTCTATCCTAACTATGCTAATGTCGACTGGAGCAATGCTGCTGGCTATGATCCGGAGAATCCTTGCACTTACTTCAGCACGATGGGCTGCCGCACGGCCAACCTCGCCGACATCAATGCAGATGACCCAAAGCTTGTCCAGCTGAAAGATGGCCGTGGAAACATAGCACCAACAACTATCATAATGCCAACTCTCGCAATGCAAGCAAAGGAGAGAGTTGACAAACACTGTCCAGACTGCAGTGATCCAGTCAATGACTGTGATGTCTCAAGCTCAAAGAGAGACTGCTATGTCGCTGAGTTCATGAAGCTTCTTGACAAGAAGATAAGTGAAGCACGTGACATGCTTCTTGAGCGCTTTGACTGGCAGTGCTCTCAGCCAGCTAAGTCGGCTAAGTTCATGTATGAGAATGGCACTATGTATGGCTACAAGCCAGAAGAAGGAATCCGCTCAGCACTCAAGCATGGAACACTTGCAATTGGCCAGCTTGGCCTTGCTGAGACATTGCAGATTCTCATTGGCAAAGACCACACCACAAAAGAAGGCATGCAGCTTGCAGTTGAGATTGAGACTCTCTTCAAAGAGAAGTGTGCTAAGTTCAAGAAAGACAACAAGCTGAACTTTGGTGTCTACTACACGCCAGCAGAGAACCTATGCTACACCGCAATGAAGAAGTTCAAAGAGAAGTATGGTGAGATCAAGAATGTGTCAGACCACGACTTCTTCACAAACTCAATGCATGTGCCAGTGTGGAAGAAGATGACTCCATTTGAGAAGATTGACATTGAGTCAAAGCTCACCGGGTTCTCGTCAGCTGGCTGTATAACCTACGTTGAGCTTGATGCTGGATCAGTCAACAACATTGATGCTCTTGAGGATCTTGTCAACTATGCAATGGACAAAGACATTCCTTACTTTGCAATTAATGTCCCTTCTGACAACTGCAATGACTGTGGCTATCAAGGGGAGATAAATGACAAGTGCCCTAAGTGTGGAAGTGAGAACATACAGCGTCTACGTCGTGTGACTGGCTACTTGACTGGAAACTACACAACAGCATTCAATCTAGGCAAGCAAGCTGAAGTAGAGAACCGTGTCAAGCACAATGGATTGGAGGCTTGATCATGAACTACTCAAAGATCTACAAAGCAGACATTGCAAATGGCAAAGGATTTCGTGTCTCACTCTTTGTCAGTGGCTGCGCACGTGGCTGCAAAGGCTGCTTCAACA
>OCTX012257041.1_pt1 | contig 42754 bp, 53 predicted proteins | sample 1539691 | NCBI WGS metagenome assembly OCTX01 (sample SAMN02144231, study PRJEB22623) | gut metagenome | biome: sheep rumen | host: Ovis aries | place: New Zealand
CAACTCAGTCGGGGATTGTCACCCGCTACTGAGTCATACTTGATATTCCCACCGCCTATAGAGGCGGGGGACACCCCGAGTGAGTTGTATTTTGGTTGTTTGCTGCCCGGCTACTGGTTCATATGCTCCCGAAGCTCAAACAAACGGTCACGCAGCTCGGCCGCTGCCTCGAAGTTCAGCTCGGCGGCTGCCTTGCGCATCTCCTTTTCCACCTTTGCGATCATCTTCTTCAGCTCGCCCTTCGACATGGATTCCGGATCCTTCTCGAAGCGCTGCTGCTCTTTTGCGATCTCCTTGGAGATGCTGATCAGATCGCGCACACTTTTCTGAATGGTGGTCGGTGTGATGTTGTGCTCCTTGTTGTAGGCCTCCTGCACGCTTCGTCTGCGGTTTGTCTCGTTGATGGCGTTCCGCATGGAATCCGTAACCGTATCTGCATACATGATGACATGACCGTCCGCATTTCTGGCTGCACGGCCGATGGTCTGGATCAGGGACGTTTCGGAACGCAGGAAGCCTTCCTTGTCTGCGTCCAGGATCGCGACCAGAGTGATCTCCGGGATATCAAGTCCTTCACGAAGCAGGTTGATACCTACCAGAACATCGAACTGATCCAGACGCATGTTGCGGATGATCTTTGTCCGCTCCAGGGCATCGATATCCGAATGCATGTAGTTGACCCGTATGCCGGCCTCCTTCATGTAATCGGTCAGATCCTCTGCCATCCGCTTGGTCAGTGTCGTGACCAGGACCTTATTCTTCTTCTCTGCTTCCTTACGGACCTCCCGGATCAGATCATCGATCTGTCCCTCCACCGGGCGGATATCCACCGGCGGATCCAGAAGGCCGGTCGGCCGGATGATCTGCTCTGCCCGGAGCATCTCATGGTCTTCCTCGTATTTTCCAGGCGTGGCGGAAACGAACAGGATCTGGTCGATCCGCTCTTCAAACTCCTCAAAGCTTAAAGGACGATTGTCCAGCGCTGAGGGAAGACGGAAGCCGTAGTCCACCAGCGTGGTCTTTCTGGACCGGTCGCCGGCATACATGGCGCCGATCTGAGGAACCGTCATATGGGACTCATCCACGATGATCAGGAAATCGTCGGGGAAGAAATCCATCAGCGTGTAGGGCGGCTGCCCGGGTTCAAGGCCGGACAGATGCCTGGAATAGTTCTCGATGCCCGAGCAGACACCCGTCTCCCGGAGCATTTCGATATCAAAATTTGTCCGCTCCTCGATGCGCTGGGCCTCCAGAAGCTTGTCCTCGCTGCGGAAATACCGGATCCTCTCCTCCAGCTCCTTCTCGATATCCTTTGCCGCCCGGTCGATGGTCTCCTTGGGCATGACATAGTGGGATGCCGGGTCGATATGGACAAAGCTGAGTTCTGCCTTTGTCTGTCCGGTCAGAATATCAAATTCTGTGATCCGCTCGATCTCGTCGCCAAAGAATTCCACCCGGATTCCTGTCTCGCTCTCGTTTGCCGGGACGATCTCCAGCACATCGCCGTGGACCCGGAAGGTTCCCCGGTGAAAATCGATCTCGTTGCGCTCGTACTGCATCTCGATCAGGGCACGGATGACGTCATCCCGATCCTTCTGCATGCCCGGACGAAGCGGCACGATCATCTTTTCGTAGTCCTTCGGGCTTCCCAGACCATAGATGCAGGAAACACTGGATACAACGATCACGTCCCGCCGCTCGATCAGGGAAGATGTAGCAGAAAGCCTTAGCTTGTCGATCTCCTCGTTTCTGGAGGAGTCCTTGGCGATATAGGTGTCCGAGGAAGGCACATAGGCCTCCGGCTGATAGTAATCGTAGTAGGATACAAAATACTCCACGGCATTTTCCGGGAAGAACTCCTTGAACTCACCGTACAGCTGGGCAGCCAGCGTCTTGTTGTGGGCGATGACCAGCGTGGGCTTGCCAAGGTTCTGAATGACATTTGCCATGGTAAAGGTCTTTCCTGAACCCGTACTGCCAAGCAGGGTCTGAACCTGGTTGCCCGAAAGGAAGCCCTCTGTGAGGGCCTGTATGGCCTGAGGCTGATCGCCGGTGGGCTTATAGTCCGAATGCAGTTTGAAAACAGCCTTTTCTCTAGCCGGCATGATACCTCCTTCTATCTGCTGCGCGCAAATCGTACGGAACGCGGATCGTGCGGTACACTTATCGTGTGAAACGCGAATTGTGCGATACGCTTATCGGGTGAAACGCGAATCATGTGAAACACGGATCGTGCGGAACGCGAATCGACAGAGACTTAGTCTTATAAATGATCGTCGGTGTGCTTTTCTCTGGAGAACCAGGAACGGATCAGGTAGGACGGTGTGCAGCTCCATGCGTGGCAGTAGCTGTTGATGATGCTTCCGCCATAGGGAGATGCATCCGGCTGCTCCGGATTCCATGCCTCCCAGAAGGTATCTGCACCGGCATCCAGCATGCTGCCCCAATAGAAGCGCATATGCTCCAGCGCCTTTTCCTTCAGGCCAGCACGAAGCAGCGCGCTGATATAATAGTGGTGCATATAGGGCGTCACCATGGGATACAGATGGGCAAACTCATCGGAGCGCTCCATCAGCTTCTTTGCTTCCTCCGGCGGCAGCACATCTGCCAGCACCATCCACACCTGGGTGAAGAGGTTTACCTGGCCGTTGGAGACAAAGCACTGTTTCTCCTCATCCCAGTAATTTTTCTTCGCAGCCTCGCGCAGTTTATCCAGCTGTTCCATCAGCCAGTTGGCCTGAGACCAGTCGTTTTTGCGTCGGGCCAGGCGGCGGGCATACCGGAGGGTATAGATGATGGATGCCAGTCCGGCTGCTTCCTTGTCCACGCCTTCACACCAGTCAAAGAACGCCGCATCGGCTGCTTCCTTACTGAGTCTGCCATCTCTGGTCACGAAGCGGAGCGCGATCTCCACCTGCTGCATGGCGATGTCATACAGGTCATTCAGCGCCTCTTCATCGTCGGTCTGCTGCATATACTCTTCAAGTGCCACCGTAAAGAACAGGGAATACTCAAACAGCCAGGTATCGTCTGCCTCTACATAGGGCTTGGTAAACAGGCAGGCGCTGATCCTGCCGTCCGGGAAACGGCTGCCGGCAAACAGATACAGGCACCGCTTTACCAGGTCATAATTGCGGAAGCTGACGTAGTTGGTCAGGGCCTGCAGACGCAGGTCGCCCATCCAGAGCCGCTGATCCCTCTTCGGGCCGTCCTCAAAGACATCCTGGGCACAGTTGGCCAGGGTGCGCAGGCCGACCTCATCCATCTTCTGAAGCAGCGGATCTGTGCTCGGGCAGGGATTGACCTTGCTCCAGTCCGCACTCGTCTCTGTGCGGATCTCCGCATGTTTGACGATCAGCTTGTATTTCTGTGAGGTGTCCATGGTGGTGATCTTCAGATAACGGAAGGCATAGCGCCTTGGCAGCGTGATCTGGGCCGGCAGGACATCCACATGGATGAACTCCTCCTGGATCCAGCTGGTGGAGATCCACCCGCCATAATCATCGGAATTCTCGCTGAGCTCCTTGAAGGTCTCTGCGAATTTCAGCTTCAGGTAGGCCGGCGCATCGGGATGGCTGCCGGAATAAGACAGATCCAGAGTGATATACCCGACGTTGTGCGTGCCGAAGTCCAGGCAGAGATTGTCTCCCTTGCCCAGGGCCAGGTGATGCACACGGTGAAGGACGATATCCTTGATCTCTGAGCTGTACCGCTCCTTGAGCTGGAATCCTCCTTTGGGCTCCACGATGCGGTGATGAAGCGTGGGCTTGAGCTCGGCGGCCCGGTCCAGAAGCTTCGCGTTGTTCATAGGATGAAAACCATCGATGATGCTGATCAGTGCCATTTTTTTGCTGCTCCTTCTTCTATTGCTTTGTATCGGCAAAGGAGAAAACCGCTTCCGCCTTATGCCGCTGTTTTCTTGTTTATCATTTGTCGGTTGCGTCCGCTCTGCCGTCTCAGCCGGCAGCAGCTGCTGTCTTTTCCATCAGAAGCTCCACGGCTCTGGAGAGCTGGGTATCAACCTCTGCCTCCGGATCATACGCCACTTCTTCATCCGGTTCAAGCCCTGTTCCGTTAATATCCCGCCTGGATGGCGTATAATAGTGGACCGTGGTCAGCTTCACCACGCTCCCGTCCCGGAGCGTATAGGAATTCTGCTCCACGCCCTTGCCGTAGGTCGTCGTGCCGACGATCGTTCCCACCTCATAGTCCTGGACCGCCCCGGCAAATATCTCCGAAGCACTGGCGCTGCCTTTGTTGACCAGAAGTACCAGGGGAAGATCTGTGGGCGAGCTGCCCGTGCTGTCCCTGTGGTACTCGTTGCCGTCCCTGTCCTTTTCATAGACTACGGGGCCTTCCGGCATAAAAACACTCAGGGTATCTACACAGGAGGCGACAAGGCCGCCCGGATTGTCCCGAAGGTCGATGATGACGGCCTCCATGCCCTTTGCCTGCAGACCTTCCCAGGTCCCGGCAAACTGCTCCGGTGTCAGGGAGTTGAAAGATGCGATCTGGATATAGCCGATTCTGACGGTATCACGATTCGCATCATCTGCGCTGTTCCCAGCCGAAGCATCGTCAGTACTATTCCCAGCAGAATCATCGTCAGCGCTGCTTTCGGCCGAAGCATCATCGGAAGAACTGCTCTCGGTAACTTTTGAATCACTGGCTATACCGGTGTTTTTATCACTGTCGCTGCTGCTTTCTGCCTCAGTGGCTGCGGCATCTTCTTCATCTTCCAGGAGGATCTCTTCCGCGCTCTCGATGGCGCTGATCAGATTCTCCTTTACGTCGCCGCTTCGCTTTACCGTAAGGAGGACGCCTGCCGCAGAGGTCGTCTTGATCTCTCCTCTTGTCATGGAAAGCTCGATCTCCTCTCCTTCCCGCAGGACGGTCAGTGTGATCGTATCGCTTTCACTGCCGCGGATCAGCGCGGCCGCCTCTTCCGCCGTCATCTCCAGTGCATCCGTGCCGTTGATGGTCTTGATGATATCGCCGGCAAGCACGCCTGCCTCCTTTGCCGGAGAGCCGGCGATGACGGAATCTACCAGGAGCTGTCCTTCGCTGTTCTGTGTGATCCGGATGCCGATACCCTGCGTTTTTCCGGACTGGGATCTGCGCACCTCTTCGTATTCCTCGGCGGTGTAATAATCTGCATAGGGATCCTCCAGACCGGCGACCAGACCTTCGTACAGGCCGTCGGTGAGCTTCTGCTCATCGTAATCTTCCACGTAGGTGGTGCGGATGATGCGCTCCACCTGCCAGATCTTTGCAAAGGCTCCCAGGCTGAAGGGGCTGCCCGCCCCCTGTGAGGCCGTGGCGCTGATATAGATCATCAGGATCATGGCAGCCGCCAGAATGCCGGTCACTGCTCCCCCGAAATAAATGTACCAGGGAAACTCCCGCAAGGCCTGCTTCCAGTTCTCGACCCGGGATACGGTATCCTCCTGCAGATCTTCTGTATTTTCTTCTGGACGAATATCCTCCTCCATCTGCATCCTACTCCATCTCAAAAATATTTTACGCCATTTGTCTGCTGTCTGCTATCGCCTTATCACGCAAAATGCCCCGGCTCCACAGCTGGGAGTCGGGGCAGTGACCGGTCGTATCAGACCTTCAGATGCTTATGAATCGCTACCATGGATCCGATCAGAGCGATGCCTACGCCCAGAAGCATGCCGACCGGAAGAAGGGTGGCGTATACCTGGTTGACCGGCAGAAGGCCGTTCATCAGATTGCCCAGAACACTGAACCTCTCCAGGATATAGTCTACTGCCCTGTTGTACAGGAAGTAGATGATGATCAGCGGGATCGCCGATCCGATGATGCCGATCAGAATACCCTCAAGGATGAAGGGCAGGCGCACGAAGGAGTTGGTGGCGCCGATCAGCTTCATGATGCCGATCTCCTCGCGGCGGACATTGATACCGACGGTAACGGTATTGTTGATCAGGAACGCCGATACCAGAAGCAGGATCAGGATAACGACCATGGAGATCGTTGCAATCAGACGGTTCATGGAGGTCAGCGTATTGGAGGCCTGCTGGCTCTGGTTGACCTGCCGGACACCCTCCATACCCTCGATCAGGCTGACCAGCTCATCCTGCTGCTCGATGCTGACAGGATATACCTCATAGTGTGCGGAATTGGCCAGCGGGTTGTCATTGTTGTTCTTCCAGCCCTCAGCGGCCTTCTCGTTGCCCTTGAAATAATGGTTGGAGAAGGTCTCCCAGGCTTCATCAGCGGATACGTAGCGGATCTCGCTGACCAGGTCTGTCCTGGCGTTGATCTGGGATCCAATGTAGTCGATAGATGCCTGATCGATGTTCTCGTCAAAGAATACGGTGATTCCTACGTTGGTCTCTACATTACGCAGAATGTAGGAAAAGTTCATCACGATAGAAAAGAACAGGCCGAAGATAAAAATGCAGGCCGCCATCGTCGCAATGGAGGCAAAGGAGAACATCTTGTTTCGGCCGATGTTCTTTGCGCCCTGTCCGATATTATATACGATACTTCTAATCTTCAATATAGCCACCCCGTTTCTCGTCACTGATAATAACGCCCTTCTTTAACCGGATGACGCGCTTCTGCATCTTGTTGACGATCTCCCGGTTGTGAGTAACCACAAGGACTGTGGTTCCTCTGGCATTGATCTCCTCCAGGAGACGCATGATCTCTTCGGAGTTCTTGGGATCCAGATTTCCGGTCGGCTCATCGGCCAGCAGGATGTCCGGACGGTTGACCAGTGCTCTGGCCAGAGCGACTCTCTGCTGCTCACCACCGGAAAGCTCCCGCGGATAAGAACGGTATTTTGTTGCCAGGCCGACCAGGGTAAGCACCTCCGGCACCCTCTTTTTGATGATGCGGTTGGGCTTCTCAATCACGCGCTGGGCAAAGGCTACATTTTCATAAACATTGCGGTCCTTCAGAAGACGGAAGTCCTGGAATACACAGCCGATGCCGCGGCGGTACTTGGCGATTTTTCCGCTTCTGAGCTTGTTAAGGTTCTGGCCGTTGACCGTGATCGTTCCGCTGGTGGGGTTAAGCTCCTTCAGGAGAAGCTCGATCAGTGTGGTCTTGCCGGAACCGCTGTTTCCAACGATGAAAACGAATTCCCCTTTTTCAATGTTCAAAGACATATTGTCGATAGCCGGGTGATTCCCTCTATCATATACCTTTGTCACATTCTCAAATGTAATCATTTATATCCTCCTGTTCATCCGGAATCTCTGCTGATGCTGTCCGCCTCCCCCAAGGGCAGACATCAGTAATCCAGAGTCTCCATATATTTCATGTACTTCACGACCATCAAAGCGATCTTGAAGGTGATGGCGTCCTCGAATACCCGAAGATCCAGTCCTGTACTCTTCTGCAGCTTGTCCAGCCGGTAGACCAGTGTGTTCCGGTGGATATACAGCTGACGGGAGGTCTCGGAAACGTTCAGGTTGTTCTCGAAGAACTTGTTGATGGTGGTGAGGGTCTCCTCGTCGAAATCATCCGGGGATTTGCTGGCAAAGATCTCACGGATGAACATCTTGCACAGTGGGATGGGCAGCTGATAGATCAGTCTGCCGATGCCCAGCGAGCTGTAGGCGATGACCCGTTTTCCGTCAAAGAAGATCTTGCCGACATCCAGTGCCATGCGTGCTTCCTTGTAGGAACGGGATACCTCCTTGAGCTCCTTTACGATCGTGCCGTAAGCAATGTGGATCTGGTCATCCATATCCTTGCCAAAGAGATCCAGAACATTCTCGGCAAACCGCTCTGCCTGGGTGTAGTCCTCATCCGGGCCGAGCTCCTTGACGATGATGATGTTCTTCTCATCGATGGCGGTGATAAAATCACCGGACTTGTTGCTTACCACATTTTTGATGATCTCGATGCTGCCCTGATGATCCGTGTCGCGCACGGTCTCCAGAATATAGACAACTCTGCGGGCATCCGGAACGATGTGGAGTTTTTTGGCCCTGTTGTAGATATCCACGAGCAGCAGATTGTCCAGCAGCAGGTTCTTTATGAAGTTGTCCCGGTCGAACCGCTCCTTGTAGGCGGTCAGCAGGCCGCGCAGCTGGAAGGCTGCCATCTTGCCGACCATCAGATTCTCTTCTCCGGCACCATCCGTCAGCAGGATATACTCCAGCTGGTGCTCATCGTATACCTTGAAAAACTGGATCCCCCGGATCGTCTGGGAGTCTGCCTGGGAAAGCGCAAACTCCTGGATATCGGCTCTGCCCACGTCAAGTGCATCCGCCGTGGATACCAGCAGCTTACCCTCTGCATCGTAGACAAAAAAATCCAGTCTCGTAATATTTTTCAGCCCTTCAATGGTGCTTTGAAGTATCTGATTTGAGATCATTTTCCCCCACCTCTTTCATCTCATGCCGCCAAAACTGCCGCAGACTGCGGTTGATGCCGCAGCGCATCCGGCATAGTGACTATATTTTAATATAAAATGCACAAAAATGGAAGTGAAAATTTAACATTTACGTAAAAAATCTGAAATGCTCTTCTGATCAGATCGCAAACAGCAGATCGCCATAGGACGGCATGGGCCAGAGATCCTTCTTTACGATGTGCTCAAGCTGATCGATGGGTGTCCGAAGAGCGGTCATGGCAGCAAAAACTTCGTCATGATAGAACCTTGCCTGCTCCTGTCCGGAAGGCATGCCTTCTGCCTTCTGATCCAGTTTTGTAAGATTCTTCAGCGCATCGTTGGCTTCCTTGAGCAAAGTGCTGACCCTGCGGAGCTGCTCTTCCTGAACGGAAACCTCATCGATGCCGGCTCTTCTGACCTGCACGATGGAATCTGCCAGGAAGGTCGTATAGCTGATCACGGCAGGAATGATCTTCTTGCTCGCGATGTTGATCATGGATTTTGCTTCGATATTGATGGTCTTGGAGTAGATCTCGTACTTGACCTCTGCTCTGGACTCCAGCTCGGCTCTGGAAAAGACGCCAAATTTCCCAAACATGTTGATGGTCTTTTCCGTGGTAAGCTCCGGGATCGCGTCGACCATGCTGGCAAGGTTTGGCAGTCCGCGGCGCTCCGCTTCCTCGACCCAGGCCTTTGCATAGCCGTTGCCGTTGAAGATGATGCGCTGGTGCTCACTGAAATTCTGCTTGATCAGCGAATGGACCGCAAGACGGAAATCCTCGGCTTTCTCAAGGTAGTCACAGGCATCGGAAAATGCTTCGGCTACGATGGTGTTCAGCACGACATTGGCCTCGGCAATAGAATCTCTGGAGCCAACCATGCGAAACTCGAACTTATTTCCTGTAAAGGCAAAGGGTGAGGTACGGTTGCGGTCCGTCGTATCCTTGTACAGATCCGGAAGGCTGGAAACGCCGGTATGCAGGATCTCCCCTTCCTTGCTGCTGGTGGCTGTGCCGGTGCTGATCAGCTGCTCGACCACATCCTCCAGCTGGGTGCCCAGGAAGACGGACACGATCGCCGGCGGAGCCTCGTTTGCTCCCAGACGATGATCATTGCCCGGATCGGCAGCAGACTCCCGAAGGAGGCCGGCATGCTCATCCACGGCCTTGATGATGCAGGACAGGATCAGAAGGAACTGGATATTCTCATGCGGTGTAACACCCGGATCCAGCATGTTAATGCCGTCGTCTGTGGCCAGCGACCAGTTGTCGTGCTTACCACTTCCGTTAACGCCGGCAAAGGGTTTTTCATGCAGCAGACACTTCATGCCACGTTTCCTGGCAATACGCTTCAACGTCTGCATAACCAGCTGGTTGGTATCGGTGGCCACATTGCACTCGGAATAGATCACCGCCAGCTCATGCTGGGCCGGAGCGACCTCGTTGTGCTGGGTCTTCGCGGTAACGCCCATCTTCCAGAGCTCCTCGTTGACCTCCTTCATAAATGCGGCAACCCTCGGATGGATGGTTCCGAAATAATGATCATCCATCTCCTGCCCTTTGGAGGGCATCGTTCCAAAAAGGGTCCGGCCGGTATAGACCAGGTCCTTGCGCATGGCAAATTTCTCAGCATCGATCAGGAAATACTCCTGCTCGGCACCGACATTCGGTGTAACCTTCTGGGAAGTGGTATTGCCAAACAGACGGATCAGACGCATGGCCTGACGGTTGATCGCCTCCATGGAGCGCAGCAGCGGCGTTTTCTGATCAAGCGCCTCTCCCGTATAGGAACAGAAAGCCGTCGGAATACAAAGCGTCGCACCGCCGGCATCCTCACGGATAAACGCAGGCGACGTGCAGTCCCAGGCCGTATAGCCCCTGGCCTCAAAGGTCGCGCGCAGACCGCCCGACGGGAAAGACGAGGCATCCGGCTCACCCTTGATCAGCTCCTTACCGGAAAAGCTCATCAGAACCTTACCACTCTCCTGGGGAGAGGTAATAAAAGAATCATGCTTCTCGGCCGTCATACCGGTCAGCGGCTGGAACCAGTGGGTATAATGGGTAGCGCCCTTTTCGATCGCCCACTCCTTCATCTCATGCGCGATTACATCCGCCGTGGTCAGATCCAGCTCACCACCCTCATTAATAATCTTCTTCAGCTTCGCATAGACCTTCCGCGGAAGTCTCTCCTGCATGGCCGCATCGTTGAACACATTCTCACCGAAAATCTTAGCCACATTAACATGATCCGTCATACGCACACTCCTTAAAACACTGCCAACTCCAAGGTGCTCCTACACAAATATTCTGGCGAACCTTCTGCAGGCCACAAAGCACAGAGCCACTTTGTACCGAGGCTCAGAAGACATGTAAGCGAACAATCTGCAGGGCCGTAAGGCCCGAAGCCGTTCAACACATGTACTGGGGCTCAGAAGACATGTAAGCGAACAATCTGCAGGGCCGTAAGGCCCGAAGCCGTTCGCGACATGCCTTCTGAGCCCTTAAAAGCCCTTAAAATCATCCCCCATTATGATGTGACCCCATTAAAAAGTCAAGAGGCTGTCTTTCGACAGCCTCCTGATTTCTTTTGCCTGTATTATCAAGCTTTTCCGACGGAACCGAAGAGCTCCATCTTCTCTTTTACTTTTGCCTTGATGGCTTCTGTGCCGGGTGCAAGCACCTTTCTGGGATCGAAGCCCTTGCCGACTTTGTCCTTGCCTGCCTCGATGTATGCGCGGGTAGCCTCGGTGAATACGATCTGGCACTCGGTGTTGACGTTGATCTTGGCTACACCCATGGAGATGGCTTTTTTGATCTGATCATCCGGAATGCCTGTGCCGCCGTGAAGAACGAGAGGCATATCGCCGGTCTTTGCCTTGATGGCTTCCAGAGTCGGGAAGCTCAGTCCCGGCCAGTTCTCAGGATATACGCCGTGGATGTTGCCGATGCCTGCTGCAAGCATGTCTACGCCGAGATCAGCGATGGTCTTGCACTCTGCGGGATCTGCGCACTCGCCCATGCCGACTACGCCGTCCTCTTCGCCGCCGATGGCGCCGACCTCTGCCTCAATGGAAAGGCCAAGGTTGTGAGCTACGTTGACCAGCTCTGTGGTCTTTGCAAGGTTCTCTTCGAAGGGAAGGGAGGATCCGTCGAACATGATGGAGCTGAAACCTGCCTTGATGCACTTGTAGCATGCGTCATAGGTGCCATGATCCAGATGGATCGCTACCGGAACCGTGATGCCAAGCTCTTCATCCATGGCTCTTACCATAGCGGCAACGGTCTTGAAACCAGTCATGTATTTTCCAGCGCCTGCGGAAACACCCAGGATAACCGGGCTCTTGAGCTCTTCTGCGGTAAGAAGAACAGCCTTGGTCCACTCCAGATTGTTGATGTTGAACTGACCAACGGCATAATGGCCTTCCTGTGCCTTCTGCAGCATCTCTTTTGCTGATACGATCATAATTTACCTCCTGAACATACCTTTATCTGTTACGATTACAATTTGTTTTTGTTTCAACCGCGATTATTATACTCCAATCGGACTATAATTATCAAGGGTGCCGCATCATTTCTCTCCGGCAAAACCGTAAAAGCTCAGAAGATCCGGGCTGTCCGTGTTCTCCTCTTCCGCTTTGCCGACCGCAATGTTGAGCGCCTGCTGGTAGTTCTGGATTTCGACTGTGTCGGTCTCGCCGCCAAACTCTCCGTCCAGTGTCCAGGAGACCGGCGTCTGTGCCTTCACCCTGATGGAGGCAGCCTTGAATTTTTTGACATGGGCGTTGCTTTCATCGTTCAGCAGCGCGTTGATGATCTCGGTCACGTCCAGGATATTTGTCGGGGTATGAACGAGCGTCACCTCAAACAGGCCGTCCGACAGATCGACAGACCGTCCGGCAATGCCTTCCATGCCGCCCACAGAGCGGGAGTTTGTGATCATCCCGTAGGTGAAATCCCCCTCGACCTGCTCGCCGTCCACATCGAAGATCATATGATAGGAAGGAATGGAGGATACATGCTTTGCTCCCTCGATCAGATAGGCAAAGTGACCGAAATTGTTCTTCAGCTCCTGATCGGTCACGTAGGAGACCTCGGTAAACATGCCAAAAGCCGCCACATACACGAAATAATGATCATTGAAGGATCCCACATCGCAGGCGACCGTGCTGCCCTGCATGATGCCGCGGGCTGCCGCTGTCATATCCGCAGGAATGCCAAGGCTTCGACCGAAATCATTGGTGCTGCCTGCCGGTATGTAGCCGACCGTCTTTTCCGGGCAGACCTTCATGATCCCTTCGACGGCCTGGTCCAGCGTCCCGTCCCCGCCGCTGACCGCCACCAGATCTACATTCGGCGCATATGCCCGGACAAACGCTGCCGCATCGCCGGGTCCCTGGGTGGGATGAGCGATCACATCGTAGCCGCCCTGGGTAAAGATATCCAGAATGTCTGCCAGCTGGGTGCGGATCAGTCCCTTTCCTGATCTGGGATTATAGACAAATAGCATTTTTTTGCGCATGTTTCACATCTCCGTTCGTATTGCTGCTGTGTGCCGAAGGCTGCCCTGATGGGGGTGCATCCGGCAAAAGAAAAAAGACCGCAGCGTCAGGCTACTCCATATATAAATATCCTAAAGGATAATTATACATGATCTGCATCTGACGCAGCAGTCTTTTTTCAATCATGATCTCAAGCTGTTAATTTAAGCTCTTTGATCAGACAAGCTCCAGAATGACCTCCATAGCAGCATCACCCTTACGCTCACCGATCTTGATGATGCGGGTGTAGCCGCCGTTGCGGTTCTCATACTTCGGAGCGATCTCGGTAAACAGCTTGTCTACCATGTCGACTTCCTTTGTATTTTTCTTTTTGCCCTTTGCCTCGGTCGGAACCTCAGTTACCGGATAGAGGTAAGCGAGCATCTTGCGGCGTGCATGCAGTCTGGACGGATTGTCCTTCTTGATCTCCTTCTGTACCTCATCGTATACGGTGACCTTCTTGCCGTCCTTAACCTCTTTTACGCGCTTGCCGTTGGCGTCCTTGCGGGCAACCTTTGCGGTAACGGTAACGGTCTCAAAGTTGTCCTTCTCGCGAACAGCCAGAGCGATCATGCTCTCAGCGATCTTGCGGACTTCCTTTGCCTTGGTCTCAGTGGTGCGGATCTTGCCATGATACAGCAGATTCGTAACCTGGTTTCTGAGAAGAGCTTTTCTCTGTGCGGAGGTTCTGCCTAATTTTCTGTACTTTGCCATTTTTGATTTCTCCTTTCGTGGGACAGCCGGTCATGCTCCATCGGTCTTACTGACCTGCCGCCTTTGCTCCATGGGGGACGAGATGCCACGCCCTTTGGCCTTACTGACATCCCGCAAACAGCGCTTTTTGCGCTCTATGTTACTCTGCTTCGCTCGGGCTTAAGGAAAGGCCGAGCTCGTTCAGCTTTGCAAGTACCTCTTCCAGGGACTTGCGGCCGAGATTACGTACCTTCATCATATCCTCGGAGGTTCTGCTGCACAGCTCCTCGACGGTGTTGATGCCGGCGCGCTTCAGGCAGTTGTAGGAACGGACGGAAAGCTCAAGCTCGTCGATATTCATCTCCAGAACCTTGACCTTCTCGTCGCTGGCCTTCTCGATCATGACCTCAGCAGTCTTTGCATTCTCGGACAGATCGATGAACAGCTTCAGATGCTCACTGAGGACCTTTGCAGCAAGGCTGACGGCCTCATCGGGCTCCAGTGTGCCGTTGGTGTAGACATCCAGTGTCAGCTTGTCAAAGTCAGTGACCTGACCGACACGGGTGTTCTCAACTGTCATGTTGACACGCTCTACCGGTGTATAGATCGCATCGACTGCGATCACACCGATGGGCATATCGTCATTCTTTCCCTTGTCTGCGCCGACATAGCCGCGGCCATTTGTGATGGTCAGCTCCATGTACAGCTTGCAGTCCGGACCGCCGTTCAGGTGGGCAATGACCTGGTCAGGATTCATGATCTCGATATCCTGATCCACCTGAATATCAGAAGCGCGCACAACGCCCTCGCCCTCGTACTCGACGTAGGCAACCTTGGGCTCGTCCGTGCTGCTGTTGTTCTTGATGGCAAGGCTCTTGAGGTTCATTATGATCTCAGTCACATCCTCTTTTACGCCGGGAATGGAACTGAACTCATGAAGAACGCCCTCGATCTTGGCCTGGCTGACAGCTGCACCCGGAAGGGAGGAAAGCATGATCCGGCGAAGAGAATTTCCAAGTGTGGTTCCATAACCACGCTCGAGAGGCTCTACGACAAATCTGCCGAACTTTTTGTCTTCTGAAATTTCAGTAATCTCGATTTTGGGTTTGTTAAAATCAAACACCTATAAGTTCCTCCTTTTATTGGGAAACATGTCTTGCCGAATCGAAATAAACGTAAAAAACGGGATCCGTTTATGGTTTACTTGGAATACAGCTCGACAATCATCATCTCGTCGACCGGAATGTCGATGAGATCACGTGTCGGAACTTCTTTGATGGTGGCCTGGAGATTCTCGGATGCCTCGATCCATGCCGGAACGGTGCGTCCTGCAACAGCGTCAGCGATGTCTTTCATGCGCTGAGTGCTCTTCTTTGCCTCTTTGATCTCCACAACATCACCCGGCTTTACGATGTAAGACGGAATGTTGACGACCTTGCCGTTGACGGTTACAAACTTGTGGTCGACCATCTGGCGGGCTTCTTTTCTGGTTCTTGCCCATGCGCAGCGGAAGACAACGTTGTCCAGACGGCACTCCAGCAGACCGAGCAGGTTCTCACCGGTCTGGCCTTTCATGCGGTCAGCCTTCTCGTAGTATGCACGGAAGGGTTTCTCCAGCACGCCGTAGATGAATTTAGCTTTCTGTTTCTCACGCAGCTGCTGCCCGTACTCGGAAATCTTTCTGCGGGAGTTTCTCGGCTGCCTTTTGGACTTCTTGTCAATACCAAGATATGTCGGATCCAGACCAAGGGATCTGCATCTCTTGAGTACCGGTGTTCTGTTAATTGCCATTACTATGACCTCCTGTATTCGTATTCGTATGCTCGATCAGACTCTTCTGCGCTTCGGCGGACGGCATCCATTGTGCGGAACCGGAGTAACATCCTGAATGCTGGTGACCTCAAGGCCTGCAGCGTTCAGCGCACGGATAGCAGCCTCACGACCGGAACCCGGTCCTTTTACGAATACATCAACGCTCTTCAAACCATGAATGAGAGCTGCCTTGGTGGCAGTCTCAGCAGCCATCTGTGCTGCATAGGGAGTAGATTTTCTTGAACCTTTGAAACCAAGGCCACCGGCACTTGCCCAGCTGAGTGCATTTCCCTCTGTATCAGTCAGGGTAACAATTGTATTGTTAAAAGATGCCTGGATATGAGCCTGTCCACGTTCAACGTTTTTCTTAACACGACGCTTTGTCGTCCTTTTTACTGCTTTTGGCATAATAAAAACTAACCTACCTTTTTTCTGTTAATGTGCTGTTCTTCTTAATTATTTCTTCTTGTTTGCAACGGTTCTTCTCGGACCTTTGCGGGTTCTTGCGTTGGTCTTGGTCTTCTGACCACGGACAGGAAGTCCTTTTCTATGACGGATACCGCGGTAGCAGCCGATCTCCTGAAGACGCTTGATGTTCATAGCAACTTCACGTCTCAGATCACCTTCTACGACCTGGGTCTCTTCGATCACGCCAGCGATCTTCTTGACCTCGTCATCGGTCAGATCTCTGACACGGGTATCCGGGTTAACGCCGGCCTGCGCAAGGATACGATTGGAAGAAGTTCTTCCAATGCCATAGATATAGGTCAGACCTATCTCTACTCGTTTGTCTCTTGGTAAATCTACACCAGCTATACGAGCCATGTGCATTTCCTCCTTCTGTTGCGATCCGTACAAGTCCCTGGAATGTCGGATCAATTTTGATACTAGCTTAAATGGGATGCTTTCTGCATCCAGCCGCACGACGATGAACGGCCTTTCTCCCACATCCGGCAGGGCAGCCGTACATGAGAGTTTTAAGTAATATTATAAGGGATCTTACGCTCCTGCGTATGATCCGCCGGAGGCATCCTGACGCAGCCAGTCAGGTCTCACTTTATAATATTAGTTCGCATAAACTGCAATAGGGATCGTTGAGGGATCATCCCTGGCGCTGTTTATGCTTTGGATTCTCACAAATGATGCGGATACTGCCTTTTCTCTTAATGACTTTGCACTTATCACAGATCGGTTTTACAGAAGATCTTACCTTCATGTGAGCATCCTCCTTTCATAAATGAACAGCCTGCGAGTGTCCGTATCGCCTGTATTTTGGCCCTTTTCGGTGGGTTAGTCCGAAAAAAAGCGCACAGAGATACAGCTAGCATTGTATCACCGTGCGCTATGAAATGCAAGTAAATTTTCACAAAGTTTTTTTTGTGAATTTATGGAATCTGCTGTTATTTATTTGTCTCTCCAGATGATCCTGCCCTTGTCCAGATCGTAGGGGGAAAGCTCAAGTGTTACTTTGTCGCCGGGAAGGATACGGATGTAATTCATCCGGAGCTTTCCGCTGATATGCGCCAGCACCACGTGCTTGTTCTCCAGCTCTACCCGGAACATCGCATTCGGCAGCTTCTCGAGCACGACACCCTCTACTTCAATGACATCATTCTTGGACATGTATAATCTCCTCCTCTTGCCCTTTATGTTTTTCTTTTTCCTTCAGGGCTTTTCGGATATCCTCATCCCTGACTGGCCTGCCCGCCTCGATCCGCTCTTCTATGACCGGTGAGACATTGTACTCGACCAGGACATGCTTCTTCTTTTTTTTCTTTGGATTATCGACTTTCCTCAGCCTGCCGTCGCAAAGACTGACGGCGCCGTCCGTTTCTTCTATTATTATATACAGCCTGCCCTTGTCGTGACCAGCAAGGCTTCTGGCATACATGCCGTATCTCAGCTGCTTCATAAGAGTCCTTCTGCCTCCGCCGGAGAAAGCGTCAGGATCTCGGGGTCTCCCTCGGTGATCAGGATCGTATTCTCGTAATGGGCCGCAAGGCTTCCGTCGGCAGTAACGACGGTCCAGTCATCGTCGCACCAGCGTACGCGCCAGTTTCCGATGGCGATCATCGGCTCAATGGCCAGTGTCATGCCGGGCACCAGACGGATCCCTCTGCTTTTCTGCGGGAAGTTGGGGATCTGCGGGTCCTCGTGCATCCGTGTGCCGATGCCGTGTCCGCACAGGTCACGGATCACACCGTAGCCAAGTCCCTCTGCATAGTTGCCGATCGCCGCGGAAATGTCATGCAGATGACAGCCGGCTCTTGCGTATTTCATACCCTCGAAAAAGCTCTGCTTCGTCACCCGCATCAGCTCCTGTGCCTCCGGGCTGATCTGCCCTACCGCGTAGGTCCTGGCACAGTCGGAATGGTATCCGTCATAGATCAGGCCCGCATCCAGGCTGATGATATCGCCCTCTTTCAGGATCCTGTCCTTCTTCGGAATGCCGTGGACGACCTCTTCGTTGACCGATGTACAGATCGACGCCGGATATCCGTTGTAATTGAGGAAGTTCGGTACTCCGCCAAGGGACCGGATCATGCGCTCACCCTCCCGGTTGATCTCATAGGTGGAGATCCCGGGCTCGATCAGCTTTTCCATTCCGGCGAACACCTCCTGCAGGAGGCGGTTCGACTGCCGCATCTTTTCTATTTCATGGGCACTCTTTATCGTAACTGCCATGCTTGCTCTTCTTACGCCCCTTTTCTCTCTTATGCCTCTGCTCCGCCGAGGATCGCGGTGATGTCGGTAAATACCTTGCCGATTTCCTGCGTTCCGTCAACTGTCTTCAGTTTGCCGGCTGCAGAATAATACTCGATCAGCGGCTGTGTCTGCGCATGGTAGACATCCAGACGCTTCTGAACGGTCTCGGGTTTGTCGTCATCACGAAGCACCAGCTCTCCGCCGCAGGCATCACAGCAGCCCTCTTTCTTCGGCGGGTTGAAGGTGATGTGGTAGGTCGCTCCGCACTTCAGGCAGGCTCTTCTGCCGCCCATGCGTTTGACGATATTATCATCCGGAACCTCAACGTCGATGGCATAGTCAACTGCCTCACCTCTGGCATTCAGAGCATTAGTAAGCGCCTCTGCCTGCGGGATGGTCCGCGGGAAGCCGTCAAGGACATAACCGTTCTTTGCATCCGGCTGGGAGATGCGGTCTACGACAAGATCGCAGGTCAGCTCATCCGGCACCAGCAGTCCCTGATCCATATACTCCTTTGCCTTCATTCCCAGCTCCGTGCCGGCCTTCAGGTTAGCCCGAAAGATATCTCCGGTAGAGATGTGCGGAATTGCGTACTTTTCAGCGATTTTCTTTGCCTGTGTTCCTTTTCCCGCGCCAGGCGCGCCAAGCATAATGATCTTCATGCAGTGCCTCCTTGTCCGTATATATTCTGTGTCTCCTGTCAGCAGACATAGTTTAACATATACATTCTATCCATTCTCCTGCACTCCGTCAAGGGTAGAAAAAAGAGCTGCCGCTCCCGGCGCCTCATACCTTTTGTCAGGCATGAGCTCCGCCGTCTGCGGCAGCCCTATTGGCTTTTGATTTTCAGACCTTACTCGGTCAGGAATCCCTTGTAGTTGCGTACCAGCATCATGGATTCGATCTGCTTGAGCGTCTCCAGGATGACGGATACGATAATGATCAGGGATGTTCCGCCGAAGGATACATTTGCATGGAACAGGCCGTTGAAAATGTAGGGGATCACACATACGATCACCAGACCGACCGCGCCAATGAAAATGATGTACTTCAGTACGGAATTCAGGTAATTCTCGGTTGCCTTGCCAGGCCGGATACCGGGGATGAAGCCGCCCTGCTTCTTCATGTTGTCAGCCACCTCGATCGGATTGAAGGTGATGGATGTGTAGAAGTAAGCAAAGAAGACAACAAGCACGATATATAGGATCAGGCCTACGGTAGACAGCCAGTCTGCCGGGTTGAACCAGTTGCTCGAGCTGAGCATCTTGATGATCTTGCCCCAGAATCCGCCGGGTGTCTTGCCCACAAACGCAATGATGATCTGCGGGAAGGACATCAGGGACGAAGCAAAGATGATCGGGATAACACCGGAGGTATTGATCTTCAGCGGAATGTTGGAAGCATTTCCGCCGACCAGGCGTCTGCCTACCATCTTCTGTGAATACTGTACCGGGATCCTGCGCTCAGCGCCGTTTAGAATCAGTGTCAGAACCACGACCGCAAGGATGACCGCAATGATGATGATCCAGGCAAGAGTAGCCCTGGCGATGGTTTTTCCGGTTACAAAGTTCTCATACAGGGTAATCATATCCTGGGGTACCCGGGAGAGGATATTGATCAGGAGGACGATGGAGATACCATTGCCAACACCCTTCTCATTGATCTGCTCACCCAGCCACATCAGGAGACAGGATCCTGCGGTAAGGCTTGCGACTACTACGATCACGTTCAGTGCATTGAGCTCCAGGATCAGCTGATTTCTGAAGCCGATGCACATGGCGACGGACTCGAAAAGGGAAAGACCCACAGTGAGCCATCTCGTGATGGTGTTCATCTTCTTTCTGCCATCCTCGCCGTCACGGGACATCTCTTCCAGTGCCGGGATCGCGATCGTCAGCAGCTGGACAATAATGGACGCCGTGATGTAGGGCGTAATGCTCAGGGCCAGGATGGAGAAATTGGTGAAGCCGCCTCCCGTAAACGCATTCAGGAAATTGAATGCGTCATTGGAAGTGCTGCCAAAATAATTCTTAAAGAATTCTGTGTCAACGCCTGGGACAGGAATCTGAGAAGCCATTCGAATGATGACGAGCATGAGAAAAACATACAGCAATCTCCGCCGTATTTCCTTGATACGGAATGCATCACGCAATGTTTTAAACATCAGATCACCTCGATTGTTCCACCAGCCGCCTCAATTTTTTCTTTTGCGCCTGCAGAAGCTGCAGTCACCTTTACATTCAGTTTTTTGGTCAGGGTTCCTGTTCCCAGGATCTTGACGCCATCTCTCGGATTGGAGACGATACCGCTCTCGACCAGAGCTGCGATGTTGACCTCTGCGCCGTCCTCAAAACGGTTCAGCTCTTCAACGTTGATCGCAACGATGTCCTTGGAGTTGCGGCACTTGAAGCCTCTCTTCGGAAGACGTCTGTATAAAGGCATCTGGCCGCCTTCGAAACCAGGTCTCGGAGCGCCGGAACGGGCCTTCTGGCCCTTGTGTCCCTTGCCTGCGGTCTTGCCGTTGCCTGATCCGTGTCCACGGCCTCTGCGGAAGTCATCGCTCTGTCTGGAGCCCTCAGCCGGCTGTAAATTTGATAAATCCATTTACGGAACCTCCTTACTCTTCAACCTTCAGCAGGTAGCCTACCTGACGAATGATGCCGCGGGTGCCTTCATTATCCGGAAGCTCTACTGAGTGATTCAGTTTTCTTAAGCCGATTCCCTCGATGATCTTTTTGTGCTTCGGAACACAGCCGATCGTGGAACGAACCAATGTCACTTTAATCTTCTTGTCTGCCATTCTTTAAGCCCTCCTTATGCGCGAATCTCATCAACGGATTTTCCGCGGAGTCTTGCAACTTCTTCCGGTGTCTTCAGCTGACGAAGTCCATCAAGAGTAGCCAGAACAACATTCTGCTTGTTGTTGGAGCCAAGACATTTTGTACGGATATTCTGGATACCTGCCAGTTCTACGACTGCACGGGCTGTGCCGCCGGCGATGATACCGGTACCTTCCGGAGCTCTCTTCAGAAGTACGGAAGCGCTGCCGTATTTTCCGATAATGTCATGGGTAACACTGTTATTCTCATCTCTGGCAACAGAGATCAGATGCTTGGAAGCATCCTCTCTGCCCTTCCGGATCGCTTCCGGAATTTCTACTGCTTTTCCAAGGCCTGCACCTACGTGGCCATTGTGGTCACCTACAATAACAAGTGCGGTAAAACGGGAGTTACGGCCACCTTTTACAACCTTGACAACTCGCTTGATGGAAACAACGTTCTCTTCCAGTTCAAGCTGGCTTGCATCAATGATTACGTGTCTCATATGTTCTTCTCCTCCCTGTTAGAATTTCAGTCCTGCTTCTCTTGCAGCCTCGGCCAGAGCCTGTACCTTGCCGTGGTAGATATATCCGCCGCGGTCGAAGACGACCTCTTCGATTCCAGCCTCAAGTGCCTTCTTGCCGATTACAGAACCAACATAGGAAGCAGCAGCAACATTATTTGTCTTCTCCAGCTCGCTCTTGATATCCTTCTCGACAGTGGAAGCAGCCACCAGGGTCTTACCAGTGGAATCATCTATGATCTGTGCGTAGATGTGCTTGTCACTGCGGAATACAGCGAGACGCGGTCTCTCGGAGGTTCCAGCGATGTGATGACGCAGTCTTCTATGCTTTTTCTCACGAACCTGTGCTCTAGATACTTTGTTAATCATAATCACTCTCTCCTTCTATTATTTCTTACCGGTCTTGCCGACTTTACGTCTGATCACTTCATCAGCATACTTGATGCCCTTGCCCTTGTAGGGTTCCGGAGCTCTCTTTCCTCTGATCTCAGCTGCGTACTGTCCGACCTGCTCTTTGGAGATGCCCTTGACAGTGATCTTGTTGCCATCGACAACAGTCTCGATGCCGTCGGGATCGACCATCTCTACCGGATGAGAGTAACCAAGGTTCAGGGTCAGCTTGTTTCCTGCCTTAGAAGCACGATAACCGACACCGTTAACCTCCAGGACCTTAGCGTAGCCTTCGCTAACACCAACGACCATATTGTGGATCAGGGACCTGGTCAGGCCGTGAAGAGCTTTGTTTCTCTTCAGGTCATTCGGACGGGTAACGATGATCTCGTTCTCTTTAAGCTCGATCCCGAGCTCCGGAGCGAATTCTCTCTCCAGAGTTCCCTTGGGTCCCTTAACAGTAACTACATTACCTTCTTTGATTTCTACCGATACGCCAGCCGGTACCGGTACAGGCATTCTGCCTATACGTGACATATGACATGTCCTCCTGTTTAACTTAAATTCTCGGGAAGCGCTTTGCGCGCCCCCTGTTTTCAGTTTAGATCTGTGTGATTACCATACGTAAGCGAGGACTTCTCCGCCAACCTGAAGCTTTCTTGCCTGTCTGTCGGTGATAACGCCCTGGTTTGTGGAAAGGATAGCGATACCCAGTCCGCCAAGGACTCTCGGAAGCTCATCCTTTGTGACATAAACGCGAAGACCGGGCTTGGAGATTCTCTTGATGCCGGAGATGATCTTCTCGTTTTTGTCAGCGCCGTACTTCAGAGTGATGTGGATATCATTGTACGCGCCCTTGTCAACCAGATCATATTTCTCGATATATCCTTCGTCAACGAGAATGTCAGCGATGGCAACCTTCATCTTCGATGCCGGAACATCGACGGTGTCGTGCTTTGCCGCATTTGCGTTGCGGATTCTAGTAAGCATATCTGCAATCGGATCGCTCATAGACATGTGAATTTTCCTCCTTCCTTAATTACCAGCTTGCCTTCTTGACGCCCGGGATCTCTCCCTTGTACGCCAACTCGCGGAAACAGATACGGCAGATGCCGTATTTCTTCAGCACGGAATGGGGACGTCCGCAGATCCGGCAGCGAGTATATGCTCTGGTGGAGAATTTCGGTTTGCGAGCCTGCTTAACTTTCATTGCTGTTTTAGCCATGAATAAATTTCCTCCCTAATTACTTTGCGAACGGCATCTTGAACTGTGCCAGTAATTCACGTGCTTCTTCATCTGTCTTTGCTGTGGTAACAAAGATGATGTCCATACCTCTCACTTTGTCGATCTTATCGTACTCGATCTCGGGGAAGATCAGCTGCTCTTTGATACCAAGAGCATAGTTTCCTCTGCCATCGAATGCGTTGGGATTGACGCCGCGGAAGTCACGTACACGGGGAAGAGCGATGCTGATCAGACGATCAGCAAAGTCATACATGCGCTCGCCGCGAAGGGTAACCTTGCAGCCGATCGCCATGCCTTCACGAATCTTGAAGTTGGCGACGGATTTCTTTGCCTTTGTGACGACAGCCTTCTGTCCGGTGATCTTCTCAAGATCGGCTACAGCGGAATCCAGGAGCTTTGCGTTCTCCTTGGCTTCGCCTACACCCATGTTGACAACGATCTTGGAGAGCTTCGGCACTTCGTTCACATTCTTGTAGTTGAATTTCTTTGTCAGAGCTTCAACGATCTGTGTATCGTACATTTCTTTATATCTGCTCACGATCTATGCCTCCTCTCTTAGTCGATCACATCGCCAGTCTTGCGGGCGACACGGACTTTCTTGCCGTTCTCAAATTTGTATCCGATACGTGTGGTCTGTCCCTTGTGCAGGTACATCACGTTGGAAATGTCGATCGGTGCTTCGGTGTTGATGATGCCGCCCTGCTGATTGGCCATGCTCGGCTTTACGCTCTTGGTGATCATGTTGCAGCCTTCAACAATAACGCGGTTCTTCTTTACATCAACAGAAAGGACTTTTCCCTCTTTGTCTTTATCTTTTCCGGCAATAACGCGAACGGTATCGCCTTTCTTAATCTTAACTGACATGGACGTCCTCCTTATAATACTTCCGGAGCCAGGGAAACGATCTTCATGAACTGTTTCTCACGAAGCTCTCTCGCTACCGGTCCAAAAATACGGGTTCCTCTGGGTGTCTTGTCATCCTTGATGATAACTGCTGCGTTCTCGTCGAACCGGATGTAGGAACCGTCTTTGCGGCGGGCGCCCTTTACGGTACGGACCACGACAGCCTTGACAACATCGCCCTTCTTTACAACGCCGCCTGGTGTTGCGTCTTTGACGGTCGCAACGATCACGTCGCCGATGTTGGCATATCTTCTGGTGGAGCCTCCCATAACACGGATGCAAAGGATCTCTTTAGCACCGGTGTTGTCAGCGACTCTTAATCTGCTTTCCTGCTGAATCATGCTGATCTACCTCCTTCTAAAGATCCTTTACTTCGCTCTCTCGATGATCTGGACCAGTCTCCATCTCTTGTCCTTGGACAGCGGTCTGGTCTCCATTACACGAACGGTATCACCGACATGGCACTCGTTGTTCTCATCATGCGCTTTCAGCTTATATGTTTTCTTTACGATCTTCTTGTAAAGCGGATGCTCGACATGGTCCTCGATCGCTACAACGATGGTCTTGTCCATCTTATCGCTGACGACCTTGCCTGTACGCATCTTTCTTAAATTACGTTCTTCCACGATCTGTCTCCTTTCAATCGTTAAGGATTTCTCTTAACGCCGCGAATCAGTTGCCTGATTTCGCGTTCTGCGCGATAACTGTCGAAATTCTGGCGATGTTCTTGCGAACCTCACGAATGCGGGCTGTGTTGTCCAGCTGATTGGTGGCATTCTGGAATCTCAGATTAAAAAGCTCTTTCTTTGCAGCTACCAGCGCATCGTTAAGCTCGGCTGCAGATTTGGTCTTTAATTCATCTACATATTTCTTGCTTTTCATTATGCTTCACCGCCTTCTACAGTCTCGCGGGCTACGATCTTGCACTTGCACGGAAGTTTGTGCATGGCAAGACGCAGAGCCTCACGTGCGATTTCTTCAGATACTCCGTCGATCTCGAAAAGAACGCGACCCGGCTTAACAACGGCTACCCAGTACTCAACTGCGCCTTTTCCGGAACCCATTCGGGTCTCAGCCGGCTTTGCAGTGATGGGCTTGTCCGGGAAGATCTTGATCCAGACTTTACCGCCACGCTTGATGTAACGGGTCATGGCTACACGGGCTGCCTCGATCTGGTTGGACTTGATCCAGCAGGGCTCGGTAGCGACCAGGCCAAACTGACCATTGGTGATCGTGTTTCCTCTGAGAGCTTTTCCTCTCATGCTGCCACGGAACTGTTTACGATGTTTTACTCTTTTCGGCATTAACATAATTATTTATCGCTCCCTTCCTTATGGCTTTTGGTGGGAAGAACCTCTCCATTGTAGATCCAGGTCTTTACGCCGACCTTGCCGTAGGTGGTGTCAGCCTCGGCAAATCCGTAGTCGATGTCAGCACGAAGAGTCTGAAGCGGAATGGTTCCCTCGCTGTAGAACTCAGTACGGGCAATATCGGCGCCGCCAAGACGTCCGGAAACGGCAGTCTTGATTCCCTTTGCGCCGGCGCGCATGGTACGCTGCATAGCGGACTTCATAGCACGGCGGAAGGAAACACGATTCTCCAGCTGCAGAGCGATATTCTCAGCAACCAGCTGAGCGTCGCGGTCAGGTCTCTTGACCTCTTTGATGTCAACGACCAGCTTCTTGTCGGTGTAAGCCTTGAGCTCTTTCTTGACCTTCTCGATCTCTGCGCCGCCCTTACCGATGACAACGCCGGGCTTGGAGGTGAAGATCGTGACCTTTACACGGTCGGAGGCTCTCTCGATCTCGATATTGGATACGCCGGAAGCGTACAGTCTCTTCTTTAAGAATTTACGGATGTTGTAATCCTCAACCAGGTTGTCTGCAAAATCAGCTTCTGCATACCACTTGGAATCCCAATCTTTGATAACACCGACTCTTAAGCCGTGCGGATTAACTTTCTGTCCCATTGCTTAAACCTCCCTTACCTTTCATCCAGAACAACAGAGATATGACTGGTCCTCTTCAGGATCCGATATGCTCTGCCCTGTGCTCTGGGCTGAATTCTCTTCATCGTCGGAGCCTTGTTTGCGTAGCACTCAGCTACGTAGAGGTTGGATCTGGAAAGGCCGTTGTTGTTCTCGGCGTTTGCAATTGCGGATTCCAGAAGTTTCTTGATAACAGAGGAAGCGTAACGCGGATTGTATGTCAGAATACCGAGAGCGGTCTCAACATCCTTGCCACGGATAGCATCCAGCACGAAGCAGGCTTTCTGAACAGGAACTCTCGCATAGGAAAGCTTTGCAGAAGGTCTGGTATCTTTATTTTCGTTTCTTTCACGTTTGATCTGGCTTCTATGTCCTTTTGCCATGATTGTTTACCTCCTTTCGCTCTACAGTAGATTATCTGCTCTTCTTTTCCGATTTGACATGTCCTCTGTAGGTTCTGGTGGCAACGAACTCGCCGAGCTTGTGGCCAACCATATCCTCGGTGATGTATACCGGAACATGCTTTCTTCCGTCGTGGACAGCGATCGTCAGTCCAACGAAGGTCGGGAAAATTGTAGAACGACGAGACCAGGTCTTGATGACGGTCTTGTCACCGGACGCATTGGCTGCGTCAACTTTTTTCAGTAAGCTTTCATCAGCAAACGGGCCTTTTTTCAATGAACGAGCCATCGTTTATCCTCCTTAAATTATAACGTCTTGCCGTTTCTACGACGAATGATCAGTTTGTTGGATGCCTTGTTTTTCTTCCTGGTCTTCAGGCCCATTGCAGGCTTGCCCCACGGAGTGCTCGGACCCGGACGTCCAACCGGAGCGCGGCCCTCGCCGCCGCCGTGCGGATGATCATTCGGGTTCATGACAGAACCGCGTACGTGCGGACGGATACCCATATGACGGGTTCTTCCGGCCTTACCAATGTTTACCAGGTTGTGGTCGCCGTTGCCGATAACGCCGATGGAAGCACGGCACTCGATCGGGACCATACGCATCTCACCGCTGGGAAGACGAAGTGTAGCATACTTGCCTTCCTTAGCCATCAACTGCGCACTCGCACCTGCAGAACGGACCATCTGGCCGCCCTTGCCCGGATGCAGCTCAACGTTATGTACCAGAGTACCGACCGGGATGTTCTTCAGAGGCATGCAGTTGCCCGGGCGAACCTCGGCATTCTCACCGTTCATGACCGTCCAGCCGATCTTCATTCCTTCCGGAGCGAGGATGTAAGCCTTCTCACCGTCTGCGTAAACGATCAGCGCGATGTTTGCGGTACGGTTCGGATCATACTCGATAGCCTTTACGATTGCCGGTACATTGTCCTTCAGTCTTCTGAAGTCTACCAGTCTGTATTTCCTGCGGCTGCCGCCGCCGTGATGTCTTACTGTGATTTTGCCCTGATTGTTGCGTCCAGCGTTCTTCTTAAGGGATACGATCAGTGATTTCTCGGGAGTGGTCTTTGTGATCTCTGCGAAATCAGAGCCGGTCATCTGACGTCTGGAAGGTGTATATGGGTTATATTTTTTGATTCCCATTACCGTTTCTCCTTTCGATGTTTGGTATCGCGCGTCGCCGCGCCTAATTCAAGTCTCAATTAAAGGCCTTCGAAGATCTCGATATCCTTGCTGTCCTCAGTAAGAGTAACAATGGCCTTCTTTGTCTTAGCGGTCTTGCCATAGGTCATGCCGCGGCGTTTTGTCTTGCCGTCAGCGTTGATGGTGTTGACGGAAGCAACCTTTGTGCCGTCGAACATCTTCTCTACAGCTTCCTTGATCTGAGACTTATTTGCTTCCGGATGAACATAGAAGGTGTACTTCTTCTCGCTCATCTGGTTCATGCTCTTCTCGGTGATTACCGGACGGATGATCACATCATAATACTGAATAGCTGCCATTATGCGTATACCTCCTCAATTGCTGCAACACTGCTCTTTGTAACGATGACAGTATTGTATTTCAGGATATCATATACATTGATGGTCTCCGGAGAAGCGGTACCAACATTCGGGATATTTCTTGCGGAAACAACAGCGTTCTCGCTGTTCTTGTCTACGATGACCAGTGCATTCTCAACCTTGAGAGCATCGAGCACAGCCTTCATATCCTTTGTCTTGGGAGCCTCAAACTTCAGCTCGTCGAGTACCAGGAACTTGTTCTCCTGAACTTTGCTTGTCAGTACGGACTTAAGAGCTGCGCGTTTCTCCTTCTTGTTCATCTTGAAGGAATAGTCGCGCGGAACCGGGGCGAATACAACGCCGCCGCCAGTCCACTGCGGAGATCTCGTTGAACCCTGTCTTGCATGACCGGTTCCCTTCTGTCTCCAGGGCTTTCTGCCGCCGCCGCTGACCTCGGAACGGGTCTTGGCCTTCTGGGTTCCCTGACGGTTGTTTGCAAGCTGCAGAACAACTGCCTGATGGACCAGGTTCTCTTTGATTTCTACGCCAAATACGGAATCGGAAAGTTCGATTGTTCCGACTTCCAGACCTGCCATATTGTAAACAGATACGTTTGCCATCTGTAGTTCCTCCTTTCTCGTCTTCGATTACTGAGCGCTCTTGACAGACTCTTTGATCGTGATCAGAGACTTCTTCGGTCCCGGAACAGAGCCCTTGACAAGCAGCAGATTGTTTTCAGCATCGACTTTTACGATCTCCAGGTTCTGTACGGTCACCTGTACATGGCCCATCTGTCCGGGCATGTGTTTTCCCTTGAATACACGGCTCGGATCGGAGCAGGCGCCGTTGGAACCGGCATGACGATGATATTTGGAACCATGAGCCATAGGTCCTCTGGACTGGCCATGTCTCTTGATGGCGCCCTGGAAACCTTTGCCCTTGCTGATCGCGGTTGCGTCAATATGATCGCCGGCAGCGAAGATGTCTGCCTTGATCTCCTGCTTTACAGCATATTCCTCGGCGTTCTCAAAACGGAACTCCTGAAGGTATCTCTTGCAATCAACCTCTGCCTTGTCGAATACGCCGGCTTCCGGTTTGTTAACCAGAGTCTTGCGGATATCGCCGAAGCCTACCTGTACTGCACTGTAACCATCGTTCTCGACCGTCTTAACCTGAGTAACTACGCAGGGACCGGCCTGAAGTACGGTTACCGGGATGGAAGCGCCCATCTCATCGAAGATCTGAGTCATTCCGATTTTCGTTGCCAAAATAGCTTTCTTCATTTTTTCCTCCTACAGCGGAACACCCTTCGGGGGGATGTTCATGTGTTCTCTACAGCGGAGCATCGCCCGGTTGGTTTAACCCAGCCTTTGGAAGCTCATTCTAGGGTAACTTGTTGTGACGATCAGTTTATTTAAAGCAGCCTGATCTCTTACTGCCTCGCCGGCTTCGCATCCGGCCTGCCGTCCCTGCGCGCTTTCCCGAGGCACGTGGGCTTCGAGGTCTCCCTCTCACCATGCGGCTGAATCTTCTGTTTGCATCTCATTTTGATTCTGCACAGCTGATCTGACCTGTCCTGACACAGAAAAGACCGTCAGAATTATTTTGTCTTCATCTTAATGTCGATGTAAACACCTGCAGGCATCTCCAGGCGGGACAGTGCGTCGACTGTCTTCTGCGTGGGAGTGATGATATCGATCAGTCTTTTGTGGGTACGCTGCTCGAACTGCTCACGGGAGTCTTTGTACTTATGTACTGCACGCAGGATGGTTACTACTTCCTTCTTGGTTGGAAGCGGAACCGGTCCGCTGACTACTGCGCCGGTCTTCTTGACCGTGTCGATGATTTTTGCAGCCGATGCATCTACTAACTGATGATCATACGCTTTCAGGGTGATTCGCATTACTTGACTTGCCATAAAAAAAGTCGCCTCCTTTTCGCTCTTTCAGAACGGCGGTGGTGACTGTACACTTGTCCGTGTGTGTCCTGCGGACTTTCACACGTTGTTTCCTACCTTAGTTGGTGGACATTCAGTTATACAGTGACGTTTCGCCAGTATCCAGACTTGACATTTGCTCCACGGAGTTACCAGACGGGACATCTGCAATCTCTCGCTTCATCGCTCTTCTGTCACAACATGCTCATTATACGAGGGGTTTGGTGAAATTGCAAGAAGTTTTTTTAGAAAGTTTGTGAAAAAAGACAAGGGAGTTTTTCCGGCGTTTTTCGCGCAGAAAGCATTACGCGAACGGCTTCGGCGCTGAAGCGCCTGCAGATTGTTCGCTTTAATGTTTTTTGCGCGAAACCTACGCTCAAATCCGGATATAGCAGCACGCGAACGGGTTCGATGCTAATGCGCTTGCGGATTGTTTGTTTTAACGCCTTCTGGGCAAAACTTACGCTCAAATCCGGATATGCAGCACGCGAACGGGTTCGAAGCTTAAGCACCTGCGGATTGTATGCTATGTATGGATAACTCAGGATATAGCAACACGCGAACGGCTTCGGCGCTAAAGCGCCTGCAGATTGTTCGCTTTGTTGTATATCCTGAGTTATCCCTGGAGCCGAGAAAAAGGCCCGGCCTTAGGGGCCGGGTCTTTTTCTCTTACAGGCAGTCGCTGTAGTCGACCAGCGTTACTCCTGTTGTGCCGTCTTCTCTTACCTTGGGATCGAGTCCTGAGGAGTATGCTTTCTGCAGCAGCTCCTCTGCTGTATATGCCGGCATTGCCAGCTCGATCTCGCCGGTTGCGTTCGGCTGTACCTGCTCTTCTTCCATAGCGATCTGTTCATTCTGGATCGCACGGACTTCTTCGCTTCTGTTCAGCTGCTGGCTTTCCAGAGCTGCTTCCAGGGCTGCCTGTACATCCGGAAGGGATTCTTCTGCCATTCCTCCGGCGGGCGGCGCTGCGATGCTGGGCTCTTCTGCATTGGAAAGCTCGGTCATCCCGTCGACGTATTCTTCGCCGTCTGCCTCATCGAAGTCCTCATCCGGATCGGCTTTGCCTTTTTTCCGGCGGGCTTTCTTTGCCGCTTTTTTCTCTTTGCGGCTGGCAGTTCTGGATACCTCGTCCTCCAGCTCTGATTTGCGCTTCCTGTCGGCAAGGCTGCGGTAGAATTCGTCTGCGTCCTCGTCGTCGTATTCCTGATATTCGCCCTCGTCTTCGTCTTCGCTGTCACCGCTTCTGCGGATGATCTCTGCACAGACGAAAAGGATAATAACCAGGATCAGAAGCATGGCCAGGATCAGCAGTCCGTCCATTGACTGAGTGGCGATGGACAGATATCCGATGAAGGGAACGACGACCTTTACCCTGAGGTAATTGGCGGATACGGAATAGGTTGCCCGCTCTCCTCCGGTCACCGTTACGATCATATTCTCGGAATCGAAATCCTGCACGGTGTAGATGTTGACATTGTTGCCGTCAACACTAAGCATCTGATCGCCGACCTCGATCTGGGTGGACGGAAGCTTCTGCGTGTAGATGGCAGAACCTACATCCACGTTGCCCAGGGTCTTTTCCTGAACCACATAGGTGTCATAACCGGCGAACTGCGGGATCAGCAATCCTGCACCTGAAGCGATGAATACAAGCAGAATGAGCGCAACAATTGTTTTCAGAAATTTAGACATTTGTTTTCTCCCCTTTTGTATTCTTGCCTGTTACATACGCAGATATTATACTCCAATGGGCATTTCTTTGCAAGAAGGGGATTCCCTCCTTGTTTACTTTGCCGGAGGCGTGCATTATTATAGAAGAAACTGCTTTGATTTTATGAAAGGATACTCCATGGATTCCCTGGCAAAGACGATCGAAGATCTTTCCCTGAACGCGTGGCCATCTCATCAGATTCAGTTCTATGACGGCTGGCTTCTTCGTTTTTCTTATTTTTATACCCACCGGACAAATTCTGTGGAGCAGATCGGGCCTTCTTCTATTCCTCTGGCAGAGAAGATCACTTTCTGCGAGGAAGCCTATCGGAAATGGGGCACGCCTGCCATCTTCAAGATCTCGCCGCTTCTGGATCCTTCTTTTGACCAGATGCTGGCGGATAAGGGCTATGTGGTCGAGCATACGGTCCGCAATATGATCCTGCCATTGGACGCTTCTCTTCTGCCTGATGCGGATGCCGGCAGCAGGATGGCTCCGGGTACGGTCGAACTCAGCTCCTTTATTTCCTCTTCCTGGATCGAAGCGCTGTTTTCCCTGAAGGGCACGACGAACATCATGCACCGGCAGGTGGTTCCTTCCATGTATCATGCCATTCCCAAGGATACCATATGCGCCTGTGTCCGGGATGAACAGGGAAGGATCATCTCCACAGGTCTTGGCATCCTTGACCGGAACTATATCGGCGTCTATGCGATCCATGTGCATTCTTCCTTCCGGAGAATGGGAATCGCGCGCCGCCTGGTGAGCACCATTTTGCAGGAAGGCCGCCGCCAGGGTGCTTCCAGGGCTTATCTTCAGGTTGTGGATGATAATGCCGGAGCGATCGCCCTGTACGAGAGTCTTGGGTTCTCCCATGCGTACAGCGACTGGTTCCGTGTGAAACACCTGTTTTAAATGTAAATAAGAATTGATTTGACAAAAAGAACACGCTCCCAGAAGACATTAAAACAAACCTTCTTCAGGCTGATATTGCCTAAGACGTTTGCGTAATGCCTTCTGGGAGCGTGTTCCGTTTGTAATAAGCGGAGCAATGATTTCTCTCTGTTGATGAGAATATCGTTGCTGCGCTCTCAATGATTTTTCACTTGCCGAAAAACCATCGGTCTGCTCACATTGTTTTCTCAGCCTGCGAGGAAATCGTTGATCTGCTCAACGAGCATGTCGATCCCGCTGTCCGGAATGCCATGAACGTAGCATGCCTCTTCCAGAGACTCACCCTCTGCTGCTCCGCAGAAGATGCAGTGCATGCCCATGCCCATAAGAATATTTGCGATATTCGGGTTTACTTTCAGGATATCGGAGATCGTCATATCTCTGGTGATCGTTGCCTGCATTTGTTTTACCTCATTTCTTACAAATCAGAAGTGCCTGTGCGCACCTCGCAAAGTGCTCTGTCTCGCCGGAACATCTGCACATTTCCGGAGAGATACAAAAAGCGCGGCAATATAATCGCCGCGCTCTTTAGTCAGTTTATCAACTATTCATTAAGCCTCGGTGATAGCACCAGTCGGGCATGCATCTTCGCAGGATCCGCAATCTACGCAAGCATCTGCATCGATAACGTACTTTCCATCGCCCTCAGTGATCGCATCGACCGGGCACTCACCTGCACAAGTTCCGCAAGCTACACAATCGTCTGTAATAAAACGTGCCATTATATGTTCCTCCTTAGTCTCTCAGCTATAAATCCGAGGCCATCATCCTCGAGCTAAGCTGATTGTATATCATTGCCCTTGCAAATACAAGTATAAAATGAAATACATTCAGCAACGTTAGGTCTGTTTAACTTTATTTTCAGCCAATTAACTTCTCTCTCTCGGCTCCGCATTTACGAACTTCGTATAATCGGGCAGCCATGCAAGGTTAATGGCGCCGATGGGGCCGTTTCTCTGCTTGGCGATGTTGATCTCGCAGATGCCCTTGTCTTCGGAATCCTTATGATAATAGTCATCACGGTACAGAAACATAACAACGTCGGCATCCTGCTCGATGGCACCGGATTCACGCAGATCGGAAAGGATAGGCCGGTGATCGGTTCTGGACTCTACGGCACGGGACAGCTGGGACAGCGCAACGACCGGAACGTTCAGTTCCCTGGCGATTGCTTTCAGGGAACGGGAGATATCGGAAATCTCCTGCTGCCGGCTGTCGCCGGCCCGGTTGCTGCTTCCGCTCATCAGCTGCAGATAGTCGATCATGATAATGTCCAGGCCATGCTCCAGCTTGTATTTGCGGCATTTGGACCGAAGCTCCCGTACGGTGATGCCGGGCGTGTCATCAATGATCAGATTGGACTGGCCGATGATGCTTGCACTCTCGATCAGCCGTTTCCAGTCCTCATCCTTCAGGTTACCATTTCGGATATCCTGCGAATTGACGTGGGATTCCATGGCCAGCAGACGGTTGACCAGCTGCTGCTTGCTCATCTCGAGGGAGAATATCGCGACCGTCCGGTTCTGACGGAAAGCCATATACTCGGCGATATTCAGGACGAATGCCGTTTTTCCCATAGAAGGACGTGCGGCAACAAGGATGAAATCCGAAGGCTGGAATCCAGATGTCTTGTAATCCAGATCGGTAAAGCCGGTGGCCAGACCGGTTACATTTCCTCTGGTTCTGGATGCTTTCTCGATGGTGTTGAGGGCGTCGATAACGACTTTGTGGATCGGCTCATAATCCGAGGTGTTCTTCTGCTGGAACAGGGAGAACATCTTTTTTTCCGATTCTTCGATCAGCTGGTCGATGGGCGTATTGTCCATGTAGCAGCTGGTCTCCATCTCCTCCGCCGCCTTGATCAGCCGGCGCAGGACCGCTTTTTCTGCCACGATATCGGCATAGTGCTTGATGTTGGCCGATGTCGGCACGGCGTTCAGCAGGTCACGGACATATTCCATGTCGGAGATCTCCGGCGGAACATCTTTTTCCCGCAGCCGGTTCTGCAGCGTCACGAAATCGACAGCCTTGCCCTCGTTGAACAGCTCCTGCATCGCCTCGAAGATAATGCCGTACTGTTTCTGGTAAAAGTCCTCCGATGTGATGATCTCCTGAGCAGTCATGATCGCATCCCTGCTCATCAGCATAGAGCCTATGACCGACTGCTCTGCCTCATCGCTGTGGGGAAGTATTTTTTTGATAACTGCTTCATCCATCGTTTATTTCTCTTCGGTGATGTTTACCTTCAGGGCGGCTGTTACCTGGGGATGCAGCCGGATGTTTACCTGCCGCTCGCCAAGCTCCTTGATCGGGCCGTCCATCTGGATCTTCTTTTTATCGATATCGAAACCACACTGTGCCTTTGCTGCCTCGGCGATCTCTTTTGCGGAAACGGAGCCGAAGACCTTGCCGTTCTCTCCTGTCCGGATCGACAGGGTGATCTGGCTTTTCTCGATCTCTGTCTTAAAGGCTTTTGCCGCCTCGAGCGCTTCCTTTGCCATCTTGTCAGCGTGCTGATTCTGCAGCTTGAGCTGATTAAGGTTGGCCGGTGTTGCTTCTACACCTTTCTTCTTCGGCAGAAGCATGTTGCGGGCATAGCCGTCAGATACGGTGACGATCTCACCCTTTTTTCCCAGTGATTTTACATCCTCAAGAAGAATGACTTTCATTCGTATTTCCTTCTTTCTATATGATTCGGTGCCAAACACCGATATGGATCGTTTCGCTCTTTATGATTCTAGTCTCTGTTTTTCTGCCAGATCTCCTGGATCTGTCAGGGCTGTCAGATCTCACCGTCATCGAGCATCTGGCCGATAAGATCCTTGAGCCGCTGCTTTGCTTCCTCGATGGTTACATAGTGCAGCTGTGTGCCGGCCATGTTCAGATGACCGCCGCCTCCCATGCGTTCCATGATGATCTGGACGTTCACCTCGTCGATCGCTCTTGCGCTAATGTAGATGACATCGTTGTAGGCTGTCAGGACAAAAGAGGCTTTGACGCCCTTGATGTCCAGCAGCTGATCGGCAACCTGGGAACCGACGATGGTCGGACTCTCCAGCCCCTCACTGGGACATACCGCTAGGATAAAGCTGTCGCGGAACATCTCGGCGCTGCGCAGGGCTTCTCCCTTTGCCTGATAGTCCCGGACATCCTCACGGAACATCTTTCGTACCCGGGTGACGTCGGCACCGCACCGTCTCAGATAGGCCGCCGCCTCAAAGGTACGCACACCGGTCCGCTGGATAAAGCTGTTGGTATCGACGATCATGCCGGCATACAGCGTATCCGCCTCGATGTTTCTGAGCTTGACGCCCTCCTCGAAATACTGGAGGATCTCCGCCACCATCTCGCAGGCGGAGGAAGCGTAGGGCTCGATATAGGAAAGCACGGAATTACGGATATAATTGTTTCCCGTCCGGTGATGGTCCAGAACGACGATCGCACTGGTCTGGGAAAGCAGCTCCTCACACTCCGTGTAATCCGGCTTATTGGTATCCACGACCACCAGCAGCGTATCGGGATCCACCATCTCCTTTGCCTCATCGACGGTAACCAGCATGTGCTGCTCATAGTCCGGATTGTTTCTGAACTGCTCGATAAATGGTGCTGTGGATGTGGTGGGTCTGTCCACCACGATGTAAGCCCTGCGGTTCAGTGTACGGGAAGCCCGGTAAATGCCGACGGCTGCACCGAACGCATCGATGTCCATCAGCTGATGGCCCATGACGACCACCTTTTCCTTACTCTCGATGAACTCCTGCAGGGCGTGGGCCTTGACCCTTGCCTTGACTCTGGTGCTCTTTTCCACCGCCTGGGACTTTCCGCCGAAGTAAGAAATGCTCTCACCGTCCCGGATGACGACCTGGTCGCCGCCGCGGCCAAGAGCCAGATCGATGGCCATACGGGCACTGTCGGCGTTTTTATTGTAGGAACCGTTGTTGGCACCAATGCCTATGCTCAGGGTGACAGCCATATCGTTTCCGATGTTTACCGTCTTAACATCGCTGAGGATACCGAACTTCTGGCTCTTCAGCTCAGCCAGCGTACTCGAGCGCATCATCACGATGTACTTGTCCTTTTCAAACTTCCGCACGACGGCATCGAGATCCTGGAAGTATTTGTTGATCTTTCGGTCGATCAATGCGGTCAGAAGGGACCGGCGGACCTCCTCGACGCTCTCCAGTGCTTCGTCGTAGTTGTCCAGATAGATCAGGCCGCAGACCATCGTCTCGTCCTTGAACTTCTGCATGTATTCCCGCAGATCCGTAATGTCATACAGAAAGAATGAGAATACACTGACGCTCTCGTCTTCTACACGAGTCATGATCTGGGATTGCTCCACCAGCTCATCCATCACCAGGTTCTTTACCCTGACCCGGTAGATGCGGCCCTCGCGCACGGTCTCGATCTCCCGCTCCTGTCCCTGCTCGGGAAAGCGGTCCACCGAAAGGCTTCCAAACACACTCGCAATCGAGCGGTTGAAATTCTTTTTTGAAGGTCCGGCCAGCTTCTGAAAGGCATCATTTGTCCACAGCAGCCGTCCATGATCGTCTGTAACCGCAAAAGGCACGTCCAGGTCCTGAAGAAGATGCCGCTGCACCTGCCCGTATTGGGAGGCAAAGGTGATCATCTCATTTAGGATGCCGCTGCTCGTCCGGCGGTACATCCACAGGATCACCGCAAAATAGACGATCACTGCTGCCGCCATCAGAATGCCCGACAGCGGATGCAGCATGTAGACCACGCCGGCGACAACGACCAAAAGCGCGGTCATCAGAAGCGGCGTGCGCAGGAGACTTTTCAGTTTTCCGGAAAGTATTACTCTGCTCATATGGTGTCCTTCAGGCAGTGCCTGCAGCCCTCTTTATTATAGGAAGGAACGAGCGATGCTCATCGCTTTCCCCTTCCGGCTGCCTGTGTACTGCCATATCGCGCACATGGGCGGCACGTAATTACTACATGCCGCCCGTCTGTGTACTACATCTTTACATACCGCAAAACAAGGCGGACGCGTTTTACTGGAACGGAAGCTCCTCGTCAATGCCGTCCGGGATGTTCATGAAGCCGCCGATCCCGCTGGGATCACCTGCCGGCTGAGATGCCGGAGCCGGATTGCCCTGGGGTCTGGAATAGCCGCCGCCATAGGACTGATTCTGGAAAGAACCGTCCTGTGCGCCGCTGGCATTTTTGCTCTCGGCAAACTCCTGCTCCTCCACAACCACATCGGTGGTGTAGACGGTCTGCCCATCACGGTTCGTATATCTGCCGGTCTGGATCCGGCCGGTGATGGCGATCTTTGTTCCCTGATGGAGATACTTCTCGGCAAACTCAGCCTGGCGGCCAAAAGCCACACATCCGATGAAATCGGCATTCTGGTCGCTGTCCTGGCGGCGGAATCTACGATCTACAGCCAGTGTATATCTGGCAACTGCCTGTGCATTATCTCCCTGGGAATACCGGATATCAGGATCTCTGGTGAGACGGCCCATAAGAATTACTTTATTCATGCTTTTACCTCTGTTTTTTTGTCTGTATTAATTTGCTGTTCCTGCTTCCCTGGCAGCGCGATGCCAAAGCTGCAGGTTCTTCAATACGGCTGCTTTAGATCAGGCCAAAAGTGCCCCGCTGCCCCAAAGAAGCCGTACCAATGATTATACAATACCTCTGTCTGAAATTCAAGTTGGCGCCATGGCGATTGCGTTCTGGCGCATACGCTGCTGCTTTTCTACTGTTTTTCCTGCCCGTCAGCCCCGCGCAGTCCCCTGGTATTCTTTTCAACCAGCCTGCGGGCGATCATGATCTGCCGGCCGCAGCCTGTGCATTTCAGCCGAAAATCCGCACCGGTCCGCAGGATCTCCCACTCACTGCTGCCGCAGGGATGCTGTTTTTTGAGTCTGACGATATCTCCTACACTATAATCCATCACGTATCCCCGGCATTCTCAGACATGGATCTGGCTGAGCACCTGGCCGATCGGCTCGGTGATGACCAGATCTGCGCTGTGGCTGATGGAGGTCTCGCCTTTGTTGATCAGGACGATCTTATCCCCGTGGAAGTAGCGGAGCAATCCTGCAGCCGGATAGACCACAAGGCTCGTCCCGCCGACGATGATCACCTGGGCAGCTGCGATCGCGCGGATGGCGCCGCTTACCACATCATCGTCCAGTCCTTCCTCATAGAGGACAACATCCGGCTTCATGACACCGCCGCAGCGGTCACACTTCGGCACGCCCTTTGTCATGGCAATGTAGCGGCCGTCATGGAAGGTATGACAGCGGACACAGTAATTGCGGTGGATGCTGCCGTGAAGCTCATAGACGACACGGCTGCCCGCTGCCTGGTGCAGACCGTCGATGTTCTGGGTAATGACCGCCTTCAGCTTTCCGGCTTTCTCAAGCTCTGCCAGCTTAAGATGGGCGGCATTTGGCTTTGCGTCCAGAGCGAGGACCTTGTCCCGATAGAAATCAAAGAAATCCTCGGTATGCCGGACGAAGAAGGTATGGGACAGCATCGTCTCCGGCGGATACTTGTACTTCAAATTATAGAGGCCGTCTACGCTCCGGAAATCCGGAATGCCGCTTTCCGTGGATACGCCGGCTCCCCCGAAAAACACGATGTTGTCATGCTCGTCAATGATCTTCTGCAGTTCCCGGATTTTGTCACTCATGTCCCTTTCCTCCTTATTTTTCTGAAATACTGCTATTTTGCCTCGGCTTTTGCCTTTTTTGACTGTCCCGTCTTTTCATCAGCCAGAGCCACGCCCTGTACGACATATCTGGCAGTAGAATCATTTGTACATGTAGACAGCGTCACGACCCGGCTGTCCAGCGCAAAGCTCTGCTCCTTCAGGTCGGCCTCACTGATCTTCTGCATGTTTTTCGCCCAATCAACAAAGTTTGTGCCTCTGCCGCCAAAAATACTGTAGACCTCCGAGGAGATGGCCGTCTCGTGAATGCTGAACATGGCATACTTATAATTGCCATCCGGTGTCAGGATCCAGAAGTAGGGATCCTTCTTGTACAGATCCTCAGCCGTCAGACGGAGCAGATAGCCAAACATGGAACCATTCTGCATATTGTGACCATATATGATGGTGTTCGGATCTGAAAAATCGCTGCTGTTCAGATATTCCACAAAGATGGAACCGGAGAAGTTGTAGGTCTGCTCGAAGGTACGGTGCAGGTAGTAATCGTCATCCTCGCCCTGCACGATCGGATAGCTGAGATCCAGCGAGCCGATGTACAGCCAGCCGACAACATCCTCATTGATCGCCTTCAGAGATTCAAAATCTACGGTCACCGGCGGCTTTTCCGTCGTGCGGAAATCCCGCTCCGTTTCCTCTGGCTTCTCGACAGGAGTTTCCGGTTCCTCTTTCTCCTCTTTCTCCTCTTTGGACTCTTCCTCCTGTTCCTTTTCTGCAGACTCCTCTTTTTTCTCTGCTTCATCTGCAGCGGGGTCTCCGGAAAGAGCTGTCTCATCCGGAACGGGCGTCAGAGAGGTATCATCCCCTGCTTCCTCTGTTTCTTCCAATTCATTCACAACCGCGTACTGCCGAAGATTGCTGTATTCTTTTTCTCCCTCGCGGTACTGCCAGAGGGTCGTGACCAGCCGGTACCCCGAATAAAGCATGATGCCGCCGCACAGCACGATGGCCAGTGTCAGCAGGTGGCTTAACGTCGGGTTTCTGCGCGGGATCTTTTTCTTCCTGCCTCTGGTGTTTTTGCCGTGATCTGCCATTATCTGTTCATTCCTGACTATTTATAGTTACTTTTTATTCTTATAATAAATGATCCGCAGTCCCTTGAGCAGAAGGTTCTTGTCCAGATGGACTTCCTTTCTGCAGTAGGGAACGATGCTCTCGGAAAGACCGCCGGTGGCAACCACTGTCGGCGTCTCGCCCAGCTCCTCTGTGATCCGGTCAACGATGCCGTCCAGCATGGCCGCCGTGCCCAGGATCACACCGTTCTTCATACACTCTATGGTGTTGGTACCGATGATCTTTGCCGGCGGTTCATTCAGATCGATCTGCGGCAGCTGACTCGTCCTTGCGGTCAGCGCATCCAGGCCGATCATCGCGCCCGGCATGATCAGGCCGCCAAGAAAATTCTCGTCCCTGTCGATGACCGAAAAAGTCGTCGCGGTGCCCATGTCATAGATCACCAGGGGCTTTGGATATTCCGCTATGGCCGCCACGGCATCTGCCACCCGGTCGCTGCCCAGCTGTGCCGGGTTGTCGATCCGGATCTTCAACCCGTTCTTCAGGCCGGGGCCTACGATCAGGCACTTCTTTCCGCTGATGGAATAGACGGCATCCTGCAGGATCTTCTTTAACGGCGGTACCACCGAAGAAATGATCCCGCCTTCGATCTCCCTTGGCTCCACATGATGGATGACCAGAAGGTTCCGGAAAATGACCGCGTACTCATCGCTGGTCTTTGACCGGTCTGTCGACAGCCGGCAGGAAAAATAGATCCTGTCCTTTGTCATTGCGCCGACAACAATATTTGTATTTCCTACATCGATTCCGAGGATCATTGCTGCTCTCCTTTTTTACAAATGGCATACGCCTGCAGAATTATTATAGTCCCATTCAGGGTTCTTGAAAAGTTAAAAATGGTAGGCTATACTCAACCTGAGCCTGTCAATTTGGGACGTTCTTTTTCCGGGAAGCATTGGGCTTTCAGGGAAAGAATGGCCGCCTGGCAGGTGCAAAAGTGCCGGAAAAACCACCGATTTTATTGCCCGGCTGCAGATGGACATAGCAAATGATTTACGCATCGTGCAGATAATGGCAGGATCGTTCTTTAGCCTTCATATGCTTTACACATCGAGCGGATTATGGCTGGAGCATTCCTTTGCTCTCGTATGCTTTACACATCATGCAGATCGCGGGTGAAAGGTCCGTCGCTCTTTTATAAGGAGAAAAATATGAACAATGGTAAAAAAGTCGTCCTTCTGGGCGTAACCGGCGGGATCGCCGCCTACAAAAGTGCCTATGTCGCCAGCGGACTGAAAAAGAAGAACTTTGATGTCCATGTGCTGATGACAAAGAATGCCGCTGAATTCATTGCGCCTCTGACCTTTGAGACACTGACCGGAAACAAGGTCTGCATCGATACCTTTGACCGGAATTTTGAATTCAAGACCGAGCATATTTCTCTGGCAAAGATGGCGGATCTGGTACTGATCGCGCCGTGTACGGCCAATGTGGCCGCAAAGCTTGCCTGCGGGATCGCCGACGATATGCTGACGACCACCGTCCTGGCGTGCACCTGTCCGAAACTGGTCGCGCCTGCAATGAATACGGCCATGTATGAAAATCCCGTGACCCAGGATAATCTGGAGCGGCTCCGCCACTACGGGTACAGCATCATCGAGCCTGCGAGCGGACTTCTGGCCTGCGGCGATACCGGTAAGGGAAAAATGCCGGAGCCTGAGGACCTCATCGCCCGGGTCTGGCATGAACTGGCCATGGAAAAGGATCTTGCCGGAAAGCGCCTGCTGGTAACAGCCGGCCCCACCGAAGAGGCGATCGATCCCGTGCGGGTCATCACCAATCATTCCTCCGGCAAGATGGGATTTGCCATCGCAAAGGTGGCTGCGGCACGAGGCGCAGATGTCACGCTGGTCACCGGACCCACCGCCCTTGCTCCCCTTCCCTTTGTGCACATGGTGCCCATCGTCAGCGCAGCTGACATGTACCGTGAAGTGACCAACCGCGCACCAGAGATGGACATCATCATCAAGGCCGCTGCCGTGGCCGATTATCGTCCCGCCCATGTGGCTGACGAGAAGATCAAGAAAAAAGACGGCCATACGCCGTCGATCGAGCTGGAGCGCACCGAGGATATCCTGAAATATCTCGGCGAGCACCGGCGGGACGACCAGTTCCTCTGCGGCTTCTCGATGGAGACCGAGAATATGCTGGAAAACTCCCGCAAAAAGCTTGCAAAGAAAAAAGTCGACATGATCGCAGCCAACAGCCTGCGCCAGGAAGGCGCCGGCTTTGCCGGAGATACCAACATCCTCACGCTGATCACTGCGGATGGAGAAACAGAGCTTCCCCTCCTCTCCAAGGAGGAAACAGCCTGCCGCCTGCTGGATGCGATCGTGGCGCAGATGAACAAAAAGTAAGTATTGCCTAAAGCTTCCGGCGGGCGATGAACGTCCGGTGGACGTTCGTTTAGCGCCGACCGGAGCGACAGCGGAGACGCAGACGCGCACAGTGGGAGGTGCTTACGCACCGTGCGC
>OCTX012280068.1_pt1 | contig 42747 bp, 32 predicted proteins | sample 1539691 | NCBI WGS metagenome assembly OCTX01 (sample SAMN02144231, study PRJEB22623) | gut metagenome | biome: sheep rumen | host: Ovis aries | place: New Zealand
AAAGTCAAAGCGCACTTCGAAACGATTGCGGCCGGCGTCAATTCAAGCGGATACAGGCTGAAAAAGGAGTTGTTGACCAAACACTATATAAGTTTGAACTGAAGAAACTGTTTCTCACAAAAGTCAATATGATCGCAGTGGCAGGTGCGTTTATCATGCTTGTGTTCCTTACAGTTTCTTCTATCTCTGAAGCTGCTCCGGTATCACGGGCGGCTGCAGGGGAATTAAACGACAGGGCGATCGACGGACAGATTATAGAAGAACTGAAACCGGCCATCCGATATGAAAATGGCGAAAACCTGTTGAAAATCAGCAGCGAATATGAAAAGTATGTGCCGATTATCGACGTTCTCGATGTGATGATAACAGCGATCGATGAAGACATCGATCTTACAAAAATTTCGGGAACCATGCTTTATGATCTCAGAGAAAAAGAACTGTCCCAGCGGATGGAAAGACAGGGGCTGACTGAGGAAGATAAAGTCTTTTGGTACAGCCAGGAGGCACAGATACAGAAACCTTTTGTTTATCACTATCATAGAGGACCTGCAAATCTGCTCAGGGCTTTTCAAGCCTTGGGGTTTTTTGCCCTGCTTTTATCAGCGATCGGACTGTCCGGAACCTTTGCAAGAGAAAATGCGGACGGTATGAACCAGCTTCTGCTCTGCAGCCGATACGGGAAAAAAGAATTATATGTGGTCAAGCTTGCGGCGGGGTTCACATGGATTCTGACTGTGGCATTACTCATATTCCTGTCCGTCATGGTTCCTTATTTCACCGTTTATGGTACAGAGGGAATGGAAGAAATGCTGCAGCTGGTAAAACCGCTGTCCATGCTGCCTTACAGCATAGGCCATATGCTGGCTGTCTATATGGGAATCTTTTTGCTGGCTGCCCTTCTGTTTGCCGCCGTGACGATGCTGCTTTCTGTGGTCACACAGAATCAGCTGGCTACAATCTGCGGGTTAATGGGATATCTACTGATTGATTTGTTTGTGGATTTTCCTGACCGATGCAGATTTCTTCAAAAAATATGGGCGCTCAGACCGAATGCCATCCTGATGAATTCAGGATTCTCCAATTATCGGTTGATCCATCTGGCGGGCAGACTCTTTTTGAATTACCAGGCTGCGCCTGTAATTTATATCGTGATAGTAACAGTGTCTTTGATGATCGGGCGTCGGAAATATTGCAGATTACAGGTTGGAAAGTGAAGAAACCATATAACATCGCAGTACACGATCGATAAAAACTTATAGTCGGAGTGTTCCATTCAAAGCGTGAAGCGCGCAGCCGTATGAAGTACGATCGTAAGGGTTTGGGATCATCCCAACAAGACGTATAGGCGAAATTTGGGGAAATGGACGCCTATACATTGCTTGCCAGGTAGCAGAGAGGTCCATTTCTGCCCTGCTTGCCCAGTTAGACCGAATAAGCCTGCGCGATTTCTTTTCAGTAAAAAAGGAGAAGAACAGGGACGGGGATCTTCGTCATCCTGTTCTTCTTTGCTTTTGTCAGTCTTTCTTTTTCGGTTTTCTGCCACGCTTCTGTTTAGGCTTTATAGGAGTGTCCGCATCTGCTGAAATACCGCTGTTGCTGATAGTATCTTCGTTCTTGAGGTTGGAAAGCGGATGAGTACATTCCCAGTCCTCATACATTTCCTCAGACCATTCGCCGCTTTCGTATTTTTTCCTGGCATCGAGCCAGGTATTCAGCAGTTTTTGTAATAAAGGATTACCGGTGCCATATTGTTTTGGATCGATGATCAGAGCAGCCTGCCCGTCGAGCTCGACTGGCTTGAGACCGTGGGCATATTCCAGGCGAAAAAAACACTGCATGACTCCGGCATTAGTCGCAAGGTTTGGCTCAGCCAGAGCATAGTAATTGATATGAAGAGCATTGGAAATGTCATCCAGAGTGTCAAAACTCGGAATACGGTTGCCCAACTCATAATTGCGGATCGCCGGTTCAGTGATGCCGCAGGCTTCCGCTAAAGCCTTCTGCGTCATGTTGCTCCTTTTTCGGTAGTAGCGGATTCTCTCTCCGATAGAACTCTCATAACTGTCAAACATGTCTCTATCCTCCGTTCATTTCTGTTCTGAGAGAAGCATACCATAGACAGTTCAAGAATGAAATACAAATTCTTCGCAACTCTTCAAATCTAATTGACAGTACAGAAATGAACTGCTATATTATAAAACAGTTCAGAAATGAATCGGATGATAAAAAATGGAAATCAGGGTCGACCATGAGTTTGAAACGAATATACCGCCGCTCACTGATGAAGAATTCCGGAATCTTGAACAGAGCATTTTGGCGGCCGGAGAAATTATTTCGCCAATCATTATCTGGAACGGAACAGTTGTGGACGGTCATAACCGGTATCACATCCTAAAAAACATCCGGAGATTAAATATTCCGTGAAAGAAATGGATTTTTCGGACCGGGGAGAAGCTTTGAACTGGATCTGCAGGAATCAGCTTAGCAGAAGGAATCTTACACCAATGCAGAAGAAGTATCTGATAGGTCTTCAGTATAAGGCTCAGAAGATGTCCCATGGTGGTGACAGGAGGAAGGCTTCGGAGTCAAATGATAAAAATAATCATTTGAAACAGGAGACCACGAGACAAAGGTTGGCGAAGGAACATGGTGTGAGTGAAGCGTATGTTCAGCATTGTGCTGATTATGCAGACGGGGTTACAGTTGCGGACAGCATTCAGCCAGGTCTTGGGAAGAGGTTGACTACCGGGGAGATAAAACTGACGCAGGGCTGTGTTGAGCGGATTTCTAAATTACCGGAGAAAGAGCGTGGCCCCTATATTGAAAATGCTATGGCAGGTATTCCTGCTACGGGCAGGAAACGCAAAAGCGCTGTTTCTAAGAAATCGAAGCGAAAAATAAAACCTCTCATAAATGATGAGACAGCAATTGCCCTGCAGACGGCGCTGGAGGACTTTACAGTCACGTGGGAGGATATCTTCGAATCAGAAGAAAAGTGGGTAGAAGAGCATCAGGCACTATGCGTCTATCTGATTGGTTCCTGTGTGAAGTCTTTAGGAATGTTTAAAACGATGTATTTTGCTGATTTCTTCGAGGACGACGACTGATCCGCAGCCAATGCCGGAACTTTACATACCGGAAAGGAGGGAACACCGGATGAAAGAAGTTCCGATTTGGGAAAAGAGCAATTTGACACTGGAGGAGGCTGCGGCCTATTCCGGCATTGGTATCGGGAAGATCAGGGAGATCACAAATAATGAGAAATGCCGATTCGTTCTTTGGGTCGGGAATAAGCGCCTGATCAAACGGCGCCTGTTCGATCAGTATATCGAGAGCTGCTACTCTGTCTGACTTTTGTAAAAAGATGGTGGATGAAAGGGCTCCGGTATGCTATAAAAACGGTATGTCGATCGGAGCCCTGCTGCTGTCAGAAAGGAGATCAACAGGTGGCAGGGACACGAAGAAAAGATAATAAGGGAAGAGTGCTGCGCAGCGGTGAGAGTCAGAGAAAGGACCGCACGTATGATTACCGCTATACGGATGCCTTCGGAAAACGGCGGTCGGTCTACGCCGGTACTCTTCAGGAACTGAGAGAGAAAGAAGCTGAGATCGAGGCCTCCAAGGCTGCGCATCTTGACTATGCTTCCGGCAGCTGCAGTGTTCTGGAACTGGTGGAACGGTACACAGGGCTGAAGCAGGGCGTTCGTTACAATACGAAGGTAGGATATGCTTTTGTCACCAATATCCTGAAAAGGGATGAATTCGGGACGAGGCGGATCCGCGATGTCCGGGTATCAGATGCCCAGCTTTGGTTTACACGGCTCCAGCGGGAAGGAAAAGGCTACAGCACCATCACATCCATCAAGGGAGTTCTCAAACCGGCGTTCCAGATGGCCTGCAACGAGGATATCCTGCCGAAGAATCCATTTCAGTTTAATACCAGTGATGTGGTCATCAATGATTCGCAGCACAGGGATGCCATGACCCGGGAAGAGCAGGAGATCTGGATGACCTTCATCCGGGAGGACCGGACCTATCGGAAATATTACGATGAGTTTGTGGTGCTGCTGGGTTTGGGTATGCGGGTCAGCGAATTCTGCGGACTCACCATGAGCGATCTGGATTTCAAAAGACGAAGGATCCGGGTCGACCACCAGCTGGTACGGGAACGAAACGGCAGGTATTATGTGGAGAAGACCAAGACAAGAAGCGGGATCCGCTATCTTCCTATGACCGACGAGGTCTATGAGAGCCTGCAGACGATCATAAGGAACCGGCCGGAGCTGGCAAAGGAACCGGAGGTCGATGGCTATTCCGGGTTTCTCCTGATTGATAAGAAGCAGCAGCCGAAGGTGGCGCTTCATATCGAGAATGAGATGCGGTGGGCTATGAAGAAGTTCAAAAAGCTGCATCCCGACATTGAGCTTCCGCATATCACGCGTCATGTATTCCGGCACACGTTCTGCACGAACATGGCAAATGCCGGTATGGATGTGAAGAACCTGCAGTACCTGATGGGACATTCGGACGTCGGGGTCACACTGAACATTTACACCCATTCCAGTTATGACCACGCGGCAGATCAGCTTCTGAAACTGGTCAGAAAGGCTCCGGAAAGTACGCCGGTTACTACGCCAAATTGGCGTAAAATGGCGTAGAGATACGGGAAGATATGTCGGGAGCATTTGAAACGGATGTCGAAAAATGGCTTAAAATCAAGGCTTTTGAAGGGATATGAAGAGATGATAAAAATACTGTTTATCTGCCATGGCAATATTTGCAGAAGTCCGATGGCGGAATTTGTGATGAAGGATATGGTCAGAAAAGCTGGCGTTTCTGATCAGTTTTATATCGAGTCTGCGGCTACCAGCACAGAGGAGATCTGGAACGGAAAGGGCAATCCGGTCTATCCTCCGGCCAGGAGAAAGCTGGCAGAGCATGGAATCTCCTGCAGCGGGAAGACTGCCAGACAGACGACCAAAGTAGATTACAGGTGCTTTGATCTTATTATTGGGATGGATAGTGCCAACATCCGGAATATGATGAGGATTTACGGTGGAGATCCGGAGGGGAAGATTTCGCTGCTGATGGATCACACGAACCGGCCTGGAAATGTGGCAGATCCCTGGTATACCGGGGATTTCGATGCTACGTGGAGAGATGTACAGGAAGGCTGCCATGCGCTCCTGCAGGAATTGCTTGCAGATTCGCCGGGGTAAAGTGCGGAGAATGGCCGGATGCGGAAAAGGACTGGCGGGCGGCGTGTGTGTATGGTAAAGTGTCTCCATAAAGGAGGATGACAGCTTATGGAATATGATGCAGCGGTGATCAGATGTTTTCTTGAGCAGCAGGACAGACTTTTTCCCGAACCGGTAGCGGATTCGGAGGAAGAAGCAGAATACTTCCTTGAGGATGTCTGTGCAGTGGTCGTGAATTCCAAAAAGGAAATCGAAGAGTATTTTGAAGAGGAAGGGATCGATACGGAGGGAGAAGACGTGCTGAACATTGCAGAGGTCTTTGACGTAGGCGATGGACGATTCCTGATCGTAGAAGGCTGACCGGATAAAAGGGCAGCCAAAGCAGTAAAAGCAGTAAAGAGCAGTAAAGGTAGTAAAAAAGTGAAATATTGTATTATCGGTGCTGGCGGCACCGGCGGAAGTATCGGCGCATACATGACAGAGGCGGGAAAGGATGTTGTCCTGATCGCCAGAGGTGAACATCTGCAGCAGATGCAGAAAAATGGTCTCAGACTGGAGCTGACGACAGATGAGCAGGATCGGAATATTCCGGTAAAGGCCTGCGACATGGAACACTATGATGAGCAGCCGGATGTGATCTTTGTCTGTGTTAAGGGATATTCGCTGGAGAGTACGATTCCGTTTATTCGCCGGGTGGCAAAGCCGGAGACTGTCGTCATTCCGATCCTGAACATCTATGGGACCGGAGGAAAGATGCAGGAGGAGCTACCGGAACTTCTGGTGACAGACGGCTGCATTTATGTGGCGGCAGAGATCAGAAAACCTGGTGTTATCCTAAAGAAGGGTGACATTCTCCGCGTGGTTTACGGTCCCCGCACGAAGGCGGAATACCGGCCGGTGCTCGAGGAGGTGCGGAAAGACCTCTGTGAGAGCCGGATCGAGGGCATTCTCTCCGACAACATTCAGAGAGATGCGCTGGCGAAATTTGCCTATGTATCTCCGGCAGCGGCCTGTGGACTGTATTATGATGCCTGTGCGGACCGTATGCAGGAGAACGGAGAGGTTCGGGATACCTTTGCCCTGCTGATCCACGAGATCGATCGTCTGGCCTATGCCATGGGCATTCGCTTCACTTACGATCTTGTTCAGACCAACCTGGATATTCTGGATCATCTGTCCGGAGCGGCATCCACCTCCATGCAGAGGGATATCTGGGCAGGTAAAGATTCCGAAATCGATGGCCTGATCTACGAGGTCGTCCGCATGGGTGACCGGTATCAGGTTTCCATGCCGACTTATCGTAAGATCGCAGAAGCTGTCCGGGCAAGAGGACTTTGAGAGAATAACACAAAGAAGCAGATAAGAGCCTGCGGAGCGCGCCTAAAGGCAGCTTCCGCAGGCTCTTTTAGCGTGGTGTGTCCAAAAAGGTGGAGGTGCACGTACCGCGAGGCCCAAGCAGCAGGGAACGCACGCGTTTCTCGCGCTGAAACAAGGAACGCACGCGTTTCTCGCGCTGAAACAAGGAACGCACGCGTTTCTCGCGCGCGGTATTGCACCGCGCACGGATATGCGGTTGACAAGCGGGTTTTGTTTCCGTATAACGATGAAAGTGGAAAATAAAAAGAAAGCGCAGGCAGATCAGAGACATGGAGAGACAGCAGATGAACAGGGATACAGACAGAGCAGATTTTTGGAGGAGCACTCCCATTGTGATCCTGATGGCGGGGATCGCCACATTTCTTTGGGGAAGCGCCTTTCCCTGCATCAAGATCGGTTACCGACTGTTTTCAATCGAATCAGGCGATACCGGCGGCCAGATGCTGTTTGCCGGCGTTCGGTTTGCCATTGCCGGGCTGATGGTCATCGCCATTGCCTGCTTGCTGAAGAGGCAGTTTGTCTATCCCGCACTTCGGGATCTGCCGGCTGTTTTTTTGCTTTCCATCCTGCAGACCAGCGGCCACTATTTCTTTTTCTATGTCGGCATGGCGCATGCATCGGGCGTCAGCTCTTCGATTATCAACGGATCATCCACATTCTTTTCCATCCTTATTGCGGCATGGATCTTCCGCACGGAGAAGCTAAGCAGCCGAAAAATCATCGGCTGCCTGATCGGCTTTGCGGGCGTTATCCTGATCCAGCTGCCCGGTGCCTCTCTGGATACGGGTTTCCGGCTTCTGGGCGAGGGCTTTATCCTGGCTTCCGCGCTCATGTCGGCCTTTTCTTCTTCCTATATCAAAAAACTTTCCCTTGGCGGTGATCCCATGGTTTACTGCGGCTATCAGTTTCTGTTGGGCGGGATCGTTCTGGCGCTGGCCGGACGGATCATGGGCGGAAGACTCGTCCTGGCTGAGGCAGAGGGCGGGCGGCTTGCCGGGATCCTTCTGCTCCTGTATATGGCGTTTATCTCGGCCATGGCCTATACCCTGTGGAGCATGCTGCTCAAATACAATCCTGTCAGCCGCATTACCGTTTTCGGGTTTTTAAATTCCATGTTTGGAGTGCTTTTGTCTGCCATCTTCCTGCACGAGGCAAACCAGGCCTTCAGCCTGTATGGACTGGCCGCACTTTTCCTGGTAAGTGCCGGTATCATTCTCGTCAATTCTGCCGGAAAGTCTGCGGATCCTTTTCACAGAATCAACACAATTGAACGGTAGAATCATTTCAGAAATAGGTGGATTGGCTGTATACAGACAGCCGGTCGTTGACGCCCGCCGGCATCGCGGGCAGGAATATACAGATGAGAGAGGTCGCAGAGCATGGCAGATCAGTACAATGAAAATGTAGAGAATACCGGCTTTTCCCATGAGCCGGACGAGCAGGCATATGGAACCGGCGGTTCCGTCAATGGGGCTGATGATGCTGCTAACGTGAGCGGAAGCTATACGGATATCCGGAATACAGAGGTGCCGGAAGATGGAATGGGCGCTGCACCGGCAGACAGCCAGAGCCGCTCTTTCGAGCCGGACGATGCGCCGACCGGGATGAATAATACAGCTGTCAGCAGTTCTGCAGACAACAGGATGGAGAGCAGTACCTACAGCTGGGTCAGCCCGAAGCTGAACAGAGGCGCAGGCCAGGAGACGGGACACAATCCCTGGAGCAGCCAGAACGGCACCAGCTTCTGGGAGACCAAGGAAACAGGTACGGGCAGCGGACAGACTTACGGCGGCAGCACGGGATATTACGGAAGTTCCACGGAGAGCGCCGGCAGCAATGGCACTTCCACTGGTTCGGGTACCTATAACCGCTATACTTCGGCAGGGACGACAGAGTGCACCTCGAGTGCATATGCATATGAGCGGCATGAGCCGGACTGGGCAGGTGCTGCAAAAGCAGAGAAAGGCAGCAGGAAAAAGACCAGGAGCACGGGACGCAAATGGGCATCCCTGGTAGCCATGGCTGTTGTTTTCGGTCTGATCGCGGGCTCCGTGACCTATGGAGTCAATTATGCGGCAAACCGGATCCATCCCATTCAGGTACAGAAGACCGATACAGCCGGCGGCAGCAGCCAGGGCAGGATCAATGTTGCTGAGACCGGACGGGGTTCGGGCAATGCAGCCACCGGCGAGCTTTCCACACAGGGATCCTCTGCCGGAACAGCTGCGGAAAATGCCGGCAGCACCGCACAGAATACCGGAGGTTCTATGACCGTGGCTGACGTCGCTGCAGAGGCAATGCCCTCGCTGGTAACGATCTCGACCATGTCTGTGCAGGAGATGCAGAGCTTCTTTGGCGGAAGACGCCAGTATGAGGTGCAGGGTGCGGGTACAGGCGTCATCATCGGCCAGAATGACAAGGAGCTCCTCATTGCCACCAACAACCACGTAGTGCAGGGAGCAAAAGAGGTGTCCATCGGCTTTATTGATGAATCTGTTATTTCCGCCACCATCAAGGGAGAGGATGCAGATACAGACCTGGCCATCGTCGCCGTGAGCCTGAAGGATATTTCAGAGGAGACCATGAACGCGATTAAGATCGCTGTTGTCGGTGATTCGGATGCACTGGTCCTGGGCGAGCAGGTGGTCGCCATCGGCAACTCCCTGGGCTATGGTCAGTCTGTCACCAGCGGCTATATCAGCGCCTTCGACCGTACGCTGGTCCTTTCCGATGGTTATACGACCTTCACTTCTGAGGGCCTGATCCAGACGGATGCGGCGATCAATTCCGGAAACAGCGGCGGCGCGCTTCTGAATATGAGAGGCGAGCTGATCGGTATCAACGAGGCAAAGAGCTCCGGCAATACCGGGGCGGCTTCTGTCGACAATATGGGCTTTGCCATTCCCATGTCCAAGGCAACACCGATCCTCGAGGATCTGATGACGCTGGCCAGCCGGGAAGTTTATTCCGAGGACGAGCAGGGATACCTGGGCGTTACTTGTGCAGATGTCACTACAGAATATTCCCAGCTGTACAATATGCCGGTGGGCGTATGCTTTACCACCGTCATCGAGGGCGGTCCGGCAGAGGCGGCAGGCATCCTCAAGGGTGATGTCCTCACGAAGGTTGGGGATCGTTCCATCTCGACATATGAAGAGCTGGCAAAGGAGCTGACCTATCACCGTGCAGGAGAAACGGTCGAGGTGACCGTTTACCGTGCCCACAACGGAGAGTATATCGAGCAGACCTTCACCGTCACTCTGGGAACGAAGGATGTCATTGCTGATGTCAACTCCACTCCTGAGCCGACACAGGAAGAGGAATCCGGGCAGAACGGACCGGAAGATATGGAAGAGCAGCAGGAAGAGGACTCCCAGTTTGGACAGGGCGGATTCTTCCCTGGAAGACCATAAATAAATGAGGTAGCTATGGCTGAGGATTTCAGAGATAACAACGATACGGAAAAAGAGAAGAAAAAGGACGAGTTCTGCATGATGTGCCGCCGCTCCTCCTCTTATACCGGCCCGCTGATCACCCTTCCCGGCGGAATGCGAATCTGCCATGACTGTATGCAGAGAAGTGTGGAATTCATGAAGAGCATGGATCTCTCCAGGATGATGCAGAATATGGATCTTTCGGAGATGATGCGCAATATCAATCTTTCCGGTTCGGATCTTTCGGAACTGGCAAAGCTGATGCCTGAGCTGATGGGCTATATGTACGGGCAGCCATCCCAGGATAACAGCAGCACCGGCGCGTCGGAGACGACCGGCAGCACGGCCGGCGAGACAGAAACAAAAAAACAGACGGACAAACTGCCGGATGCCGGCACTGAAGTGATCGGCACGGACGGCAGTGTGACCAGGATCCCGTCAGCGGGAGAAGAGGATGCCCCGGGTGAGGAACAGCAAGGCGGGGATGAGCCTGGAACCGGGACGCCGGAGCCGGATGCGGAACCCGAAGCCGAGCCCCTGCCGGAGGGACAGCCGGACAAGGGCGGAAAGAGCGGCGCGGGCAGCCTGTATGACCTGCTCTCCGGACTGCCCAATATCATGATCGACCTGTCAGGGATGGGCCTTGGCCAGCAGAGACGTGCAAGAAAAGAGAAAAAGGCAAAGGAAGAAAGCGCAGAGCCCAAAAAACAGATGACGATGAAGGACGTTCCGCCGCCCCATGTCATCAAGGCGCGGCTGGATGAGTACGTCATCGGCCAGGAGCATGCCAAAAAGGCCATGGCAGTCGGCGTCTATAACCATTACAAGCGGATCCTTTCTCCGGCAGGTCAGGACGATGACGTTCAGATCGAAAAGTCCAACATGCTGATGATCGGACCCACAGGTTCCGGAAAGACCTACCTGGTTCAGACGCTGGCCAGACTGCTGGATGTGCCGCTTGCCCTGACTGATGCTACGAGCCTTACGGAAGCCGGCTATATCGGCGATGATATCGAGAGCGTAGTCTCAAAGCTTTTGGCAGCGGCAGACAACGATGTGGAGCGGGCCGAGCACGGTATTATCTTCATCGATGAGATCGATAAGATCGCCAAAAAGCAGAATACCCATTCCAGAGACGTCAGCGGCGAGGCCGTGCAGCAGGGCTTGCTAAAGCTCCTGGAGGGAAGTGAGATCGAGGTTCCGGTCGGAGCGACCAGCAAAAACGCCATGGTGCCGCTGGAGACGGTCAACACACGCAACATCCTCTTTATCTGCGGCGGTGCCTTCCCGGATCTGGAAAATGTGATCCGGGAAAGACTGACGAAGAAGTCCTCCATGGGCTTCCAGGCGGATCTGAAGGATGCCTATAGAGAGGATCGGGACATCCTCCAGAAGGTGACAACAGAGGATCTGCGCACCTTTGGCATGATCCCGGAGTTCCTGGGACGACTGCCGGTGGTCTTTGCCCTACAGGCACTGACCGAGGATATGCTGGTGGACATCCTGAAGGAGCCCAAAAACGCGATCCTGCGGCAGTACGAAAAGCTTCTTGCCATGGACGAGGTCAAGCTGAGCTTTGAGGATGATGCCCTGCACACCATTGCCCGGAAGGCTCTGGAGAGGGATACCGGTGCCCGGGCGCTGCGGGCGGTCATCGAGGAATTTATGCTGGATATCATGTTCGAGATCCCGAAGGACAGCAACATCGGTGAGGTGGTCATTACCAGGGAATACATCGAGCATACCGGCGGACCGCGGATCATCCTGCGGGGGCAGGAGAATCCGAGGATCGAGGCGGAAAACTGAACACAAACAGCACGTCCGGATGGAAAAAATCAGATTCTTTTGCCGGATGTATGGACTTTGTTCCTTCTTTTCGGTAAAATAGATGTGCAGCGGCTTGAAGGGACCGCGCAAATGCTGCACGTACCGCAGATGATGCCAAGGATTGCATGCGGGCAGTGCAGACGGAAGTACAGGAGGTCAGCAAAAGGGACAAACGATCGTGCAGGAAATATACAAAACGCCGAAATTGTTCATGTGTGGGGAGAATGAAAGCAGCATCAATTGAGGAATAAGGGGAATTCTGGTATAATATAGTCAAAAGAGATGGACTATACTATAGGTAAGAAGGAGGCCTTTATGAAAGCTAAAATGAAAAAAATGACAGCCGTGTTCATGATCGTTCTCACGTTCATGCTCACAGCAATGCCCGCATCTGCAGGAGAGATCAACTTTTCGGTATACACCGTATCCGGCACGACCTATTATCTGGCCCTTCGCAATGAGGCGGCTTACAAGGCAAGCAACGAGATCGCAAAGCTGAAAAACGGCGAGATCGTGATCGCAGCCAGCACACAGACCTATAATACAGACTACTGGTACGTATATTCCCAGAATGCGCATAAGTGGGGTTATGTCAACAAGAACTACCTGGCAAAATCCAGCGGATATGTCGCAAACTATTACGTTACCGGCACGACCTATTATCTGGCCCTGCGCAATAACACCGCCTATGACGCAGCCAATGAGATCGGCAAGTTGACCAATGGACAGAAGGTTCAGGTTCTGAATTCCTCCCTGTCCAACAATGCGTACTGGTATGTTTACGCTCCGACACTTGACAAGTACGGCTATGTCAACAAGAACTATCTGACCGCGAACTCCGGCTCTGTCGCACCGGATTCCTCCAAGACCAGCGGAACGAAGAAGACCGTCACCGGCACGACCTACTATCTGGCCCTGCGCAGTGACGCAAGCTACCGCTTCGAGAACGAGATCGGCAAGCTGAAAAATGGCGAGACCGTCTACGTGCAGAAGACCGGCTATGGCGCCTATGTATACGTTTACGCACCCACACTTGACAAGTACGGCTACGTAAACGCAAATTATCTTAAGTAAGCAGAATCCTGCACATCCAGACAGATGTACAAAGGCCGCAGATTTCGGATCTGCGGCCTTTTCCCTTTGGAAGAAAAATGTGTATATCCACGTGCCGCGCGGAAAGGGCCGGTTCCTGCGGCATAACGCGCAAAATGCATGTGCGGGTTCTTATGTTCTGTTTCATCAGGCTGTTTCATCAGGCGGCAAAAAGTCTTTTGCAATTCCAGTAAACATGGTATAATATCTCTGTTGTATATTTTGCTCATGAAACAGAGGGAGGTAAACAGTACAATGAAATCTTTTATGAAAGAGTTTAAGGAGTTCATATCCCGCGGCAATGTAATGGATATGGCTGTCGGTATCATCATCGGCGGAGCATTCACCGCCATCGTAACCTCACTGGTCAACGATATTCTGATGCCTCTTATCGCAGGCATCTTCGGCGGACTGGATTTTTCATCCTGGGTTCTGAAGATTGGTGAGTCCTCGATCAACATCGGCACATTTGTAGCAGCAATCGTGAACTTCCTGATCGTTGCATTCGTGATCTTCTCGATCATCAAGGCAATGAACAAGGCAGCTTCCATCGCCAAGAAGCCGGAAGAGGAAGCTCCTGCAGCACCGACCACAAAGATCTGCCCCTACTGCAAGTCGGAGATCAACATTGAGGCGGTACGCTGCCCGGCCTGCACGTCTTTACTTGAGACAGAGCAGTAAAAGATTTATATTCCAGCAAAAAGAGACAGGCGTCATGCCTGTCTTTTTTAATCAGATGCTTCCCGGCAGTCACAGTCTTCTTTGGAGAGCCGGCTTGAGTTTGCGGCCGGTCTGACTTATAATGTGGATGATTATAATGCCATTAGACTGGCCATGTATGATGGTGGCGCAGAAGGAAAGGAGATACAGATGAAAGCGATATTGTGCGCAGACGAAAACTGGGCGATCGGTTATAAAAACAAGGTGCTGATCAGTATTCCTTCAGACCTGCGCTTTTTCCGTGAGACGACGACAGACCATGTGGTGGTCATGGGAAGAAAGACCTTTGACAGCATCGGCAGGAGACCCCTTGATAACCGGACAAACATTGTTCTTACCCGGAATCCGGATTTTTCGGCGCCGGGAGTGGTGGTCGTGCATGGAAAGGAAGAGCTGATCCGGGAACTGAAAAAATATGACAGTGACGATATCTATGTGATCGGCGGATCTGCCATTTACCGGCTGCTTCTTCCGTATTGTGATACGGTTTATGTTACCATGGTCGATTATGCGTATCAGGCGGACACCTGGTTTACCAATCTGGACCTGATGCCGGAGTGGGAACTGACAGAGGAAAGCGAAGAACAGACCTGCTTCGATATCACGTTTACCTTCCGGACATACCGCAGACGCTATCATGCCTCTCTGCCTGAATAAATAAGCAGTGATACCTACAGAAGATAAGAGGATTTTGAGATGAGCAGAATGAAGACAAAAGAAGTTCATATCGGGAACCGGGTAATCGGCGGCGGCAATCCCGTTCTGATCCAGTCTATGACCAATACGAAAACGGAGGATGTGGATGCGACGGTAGCGCAGATCCGCAAGCTGACCGCTGCGGGCTGCGACATCATTCGCTGCGCCGTGCCGACGATGGAGGCGGCAGAGGCACTTTCCTCCATCAAAAAGCAGATCACGATCCCGCTGGTGGCGGATATTCACTTTGATTACCGGCTGGCCATCGCGGCCATGGAAAACGGTGCGGACAAGGTCCGGATCAACCCTGGCAACATCGGCAGCACGGAACGGGTGCGGGCTGTGGTGGATGCCGCCAGAGAGAGAGGGATCCCTCTTAGGGTCGGCGTTAACAGCGGTTCGCTGGAGCAGGATTTTCTGGAGAAATATGGCGGGGTGACGGCGGAGGGCCTGGTCGAGAGTGCGCTCCGGCAGGCAGCTATCATCGAGGATATGGGCTATGATAATCTGGTCATCAGCATCAAGTCTTCGGATGTGCTGATGTGTGCACGGGCCCACGAGCTGATCGCAGACAAGACCGAGCATCCCCTGCATGTGGGGATCACCGAGGCCGGGACCCTGTATTCCGGCAACCTGAAGTCTGCACTTGGTCTTGGCATCATCCTTTACCGAGGAATCGGCGATACCATCCGGGTGTCACTGACCGGAGATCCGCTGGAGGAGATCCGCAGCGCGAAATTCATCCTTCGCACGATGGGACTTCGCGAGGGCGGGATCGAGGTGGTTTCCTGTCCGACCTGCGGCAGGACCCAGATCGATCTGATCGGCCTGGCCAACCAGGTGGAGCAGATGGTACAGGATATTCCGCTGAACATCAAGGTCGCCGTTATGGGCTGCGTTGTAAACGGCCCGGGAGAGGCGAGGGAAGCAGATATCGGCATAGCCGGCGGAAAGGGCGTCGGCCTGCTGATCAAGAAGGGCGAAGTCGTCCGCAAGGTTCCTGAGGAGGAGCTGCTGGGCGTACTCAGAGATGAACTCCTGCATTGGCAGGGATAATGAACGAGAGGGTATATGGATCATTTATCACCGGAAAAATCGATTTTTGAGGTATTTCCAAATCTGGAGCTTTCCGGAGAGATCGAAGATTATCTCTCCTATGCGAAGATCGCCAGAATCGCTTTTGACCGCAGGAACAATCTCCTGCGGATCTACCTGACGAGCTCTCAGTGGATCCAGAAGAAATACATCTGCAGGCTGGAAAAAGAAATCAAAAACCAGCTTTTTTCGGATGCCGGTTTTTCCGTGCGGGTGATCGAACGGTTTACCCTGTCCAAACAGTACACGCCCGAGCGGATGATGGAGGTCTACCGCCCGAGCATCCTGTATGAACTAAAAATCAGAAATATCTTCCTGTTTTATCTTTTCCGCACAGCGAAGATCGAATTTCCGAAGGAAGATATCCTGCGGCTGTCGATCGAGGATTCTGCCATCGGAATGGAGAAGGGCAAGGAGCTTGCCCATATCGTGGAAAGGATCATGGGGGAGCGGTGCGGCCTGCCGGTACAGGTGGAGCTGGATTATTTCCCGCTGCAGGATTTTGAAGACCTGAAGAGGGGCGAGCTGCAGATGGCAGCAGAAGCCCGCAACATTTTTGCCAGGTCCAGACATGGCCTGGCCCGCGAGGATGGCGGGGGAGAAGCGCGTGCAGAAGCTTCCGGGCAGAATGCCGGAGGAGAGGCAAAGGCAGAAACTTCCGGAAAGGTACCAGAGGGCGCTGCAAAGGGCGGTCAGGGTACCGGAGCCGGCGGCAAGTTCCGGAATGGAAGGAAGGGCGGACGTTCCGGCGGAGGCTTTTCCGATAAACTCAGACTCTCGGATGATCCGGATATTCTCTATGGAAGAGACTTTGACGGGGATTCCGTGTCCATCGCCTCTCTGGATCAGACCTCGGGTGAATCCGTCATCCGGGGCGAGATCATTGCCCTGGAGGTGCGTGAACTGCGCAATGAAAAGGCACTTGTCACCTTTGCGGTGACAGATGATACCGATACGATCCGGGCAAAGATCTTTATCCTGCAGACGCAGGCGGCAGAGCTGACCGGCCTTTTGAAAAAGGGCAGCTTCATCCGGATGAAGGGCCGGGTGGCGGAGGATGACTGGGAGCATGAGCTGATGGTCTCCGGCATCGTCGGGATCAAGAAGACCAGCGATTTCCGCACGGCCAGATACGACAACAGCCCGGTCAAGCGGGTAGAACTTCACTGCCATACAAAGATGAGCGACATGGATGGCGTGACCGATGCGGCACGTCTGGTCAAACGGGCCTGGGCCTGGGGCCAGAGTGCCATTGCCATCACCGATCACGGCGTGGTGCAGGCCTTCCCGGAGGCAAATCATGCCATGGAGGATATCGATGCGGCTTACCGGAAGAAATATCAGGCAGAGCATCCGGATGCCACAAAGGACGAGCTGAAGAAGGTTTCCGCTCCTTTCAAGGTCATCTACGGCATGGAGGCCTACCTCGTGGATGATATGAAGGGAATCGCCGACAACAGCAAGGGACAGAGCCTGGATCAGCCCTATGTCGTCTTTGATATTGAGACGACAGGTCTTTCCAATCTGACCTGCCGGATCATCGAGATCGGTGCTGTGCGGGTGGAAAACGGCGAGATCACAGACCGGTTCTCGACGTTTGTCAATCCGGAGATCCCCATTCCGTTCCGTATCCAGCAGCTGACCAGCATCAGCGACAATATGGTCGAGGATGCGCCGACGATCACACAGGTCCTGCCGGATTTCCTGCGGTTCTGCGAAGGGGCTGTTATGGTCGCCCACAATGCGGATTTCGACATGGGCTTTATCAAGAAGGCCTGCGCGGACCAGGGCATTGAACGGGAATTCACCTATGTTGATACGGTCGCCATGGCGCAGCTTCTGCTGCCGAACCTGTCCAGATTCAAGCTGGATACGGTTGCCAAGGCCGTTAATGTGTCCCTGGAGCATCACCACCGGGCGGTGGATGACGCCGGCTGTACGGCGGAGATCTTCGTGCGCTTTGTGAAGATGCTGAAGGACATGGATATCTATAATCTGGATCAGCTGAACGAAAAGGGCAGCATGACGCCCCATGCGGTCAGAAAGCTGAAATCAAACCATGCCATCATACTGGCCGCAAATGAGACCGGGCGGGTGAATCTGTACCGTTTGGTGTCTGAATCACATTTGAATTACTTTAACCGGCAGGCGAAGCTGCCAAAGAGCTTTCTGGAAAAGCACCGGGAGGGCCTGATCGTTGGCTCGGCCTGCGTGGCGGGAGAGCTCTACCAGGCACTGCTCCGCGGTGCGCCGGATTCCGAGATCGCCAGGATCGTAAAGTTCTATGATTACCTGGAGATCCAGCCCCTGGGCAACAATGAATTCCTGATCGGCGATGACAAAGAGGACGCCGTATCCGATATGGAGGATGTCCGCAATTTCAACCGCCGGATCGTAAAGCTTGGCGAGCAGTTCAACAAGCCCGTCGTCGCGACCTGCGATGTGCATTTCATGGATCCGGAGGATGAGATCTACCGTCGGATCATCATGAAGGGAAAGAAGTTTGCGGATGCCGATGACCAGGCGCCGCTGTACCTTCGGACCACAGAGGAGATGCTGGCTGAATTTGCCTATCTGGGTGAGGAAAAAGCCCGGGAGGTCGTCATCGACAACACCCGCCGGATCAGTGACATGGTCGAGAAGATCAGCCCTATCCGGGCGGGCAAGTATCCTCCGGTCATTCCGGATTCCGACAAGACGCTGCGGGAGATCTGCTATCGCAGGGCTCATGAGCTGTACGGGCCTGAGCTTCCCGAGATCGTGGAGGCACGGCTGGAGAGAGAGCTGAACTCCATCATTTCCAACGGCTACGCGGTCATGTATATCATCGCGCAGAAGCTGGTGTGGAAATGCAACGAGGACGGCTATCTGGTCGGTTCCAGAGGTTCTGTCGGCTCGTCCTTTGTGGCAACGATGGCCGGTATTACGGAGGTCAATCCTCTGGCGCCACATTACCTCTGTCCGGAATGCTACTATGTGGATTTTGATTCCGAAGAAGTCACAAAATACAAGGATCTGGGCATGTCCGGCTGCGATATGCCGGATGCTGTCTGCCCCCGCTGCGGAGCGCCTCTGCAGAAGATGGGCTTTAATATCCCCTTTGAGACCTTCCTGGGCTTCAAGGGAAACAAGGAGCCGGATATCGACCTGAACTTCTCCGGTGAATACCAGAGTAAGGCGCACAAATATACGGAGGTTATCTTTGGCGCCGGCCAGACCTTCCGTGCCGGCACCATCGGCACCCTGGCAGACAAGACGGCCTTTGGTTATGTGAAGAATTATTACGAGGAAAAGGGGATCCACAAGCGAAACTGTGAGATCGACCGGATCGTCAGCGGCTGTGTCGGCATCCGAAGGACCACCGGCCAGCACCCGGGCGGCATCATTGTTCTGCCCTTTGGCGAGGATATCAATGCCTTCACGCCGGTGCAGCATCCGGCCGATGATCCGGAATCGGATATCATCAGCACCCATTTTGATTATCACTCCATCGATGCCAACCTGCTGAAGCTGGATATCCTGGGACATGATGATCCGACCATGATCCGTATGCTGGAGGACCTGACTGGGATCCCGGCGACGACGATCCCCATGGATGAGCCGGGCGTCATGAGCCTGTTCAAGAGCCCGGAAGCCCTTGGCATCAAGCCGGAGGATATCCGGGGAACACCGCTTGGGTGCCTTGGCGTGCCCGAATTTGGTACGGATTTCGCGATGCAGATGCTGCTGGACACAAAACCTCAAAGGTTCTCGGATCTGTCCCGTATTGCGGGTCTGGCCCATGGCACGGATGTATGGCTGGGCAACGCCCAGACGCTGATCCAGGAGGGCAAGGCGACCATCTCCACTGCCATCTGCACCAGAGACGATATCATGGTCTACCTGATCAGCATGGGCCTGGAGAGCGAGCTTTCCTTTACCATCATGGAGTCCGTTCGTAAGGGCAAGGGCCTAAAGCCCGAATGGGAGCAGGAGATGATCGCGCACAACGTGCCCGACTGGTACATCTGGTCCTGCAAAAAGATCAAATACATGTTCCCGAAGGCCCATGCCGTGGCCTACGTCATGATGGCCTACCGGATCGCCTGGTACAAGATCTACCAGCCGCTGGCCTACTATGCAGCATTCTTCTCCATTCGTGCTTCTGCCTTTTCCTACGAGAAAATGTGCATGGGCAAGGAGCATCTGGAGCATCTGATGGATGACTATGACCGGAGAAAGGATGAGCTGACCAAGCAGGAGCAGGATCAGGTCAAGGACATGCGCCTGGTCCAGGAGATGTACGCCCGGGGCTTTACCTTTGCCCCGATCGACCTCTATACCGCGCAGGCCCACCGCTTCCAGATCGTGGACGGAAAGCTGATGCCATCGCTGGATTCCATCGAGGGACTGGGAGAAAAAGCGGCAGACAGTGTCGTCCTTGCCGCCAGAGACGGAAAGTTCCTGTCAAAGGACGATTTCCGGCAGCGGGCAAAGGTTGGAAAGACCATCTCCGATACGCTGGATCGGCTGGGCATCCTGGGAGACCTGCCGGAAACCAACCAGATCTCGCTGTTCGATTTTGCAATGTAGGCGGGTGAATGGCCGCTTTACCCGGGAGCGGATCAGGAGTAGAATACAGATATAGACAGATAATATAAGCAGTTTCCGGAAAATGGGGACCTTTGGGGGAGCAGATCCCCCAAAATGCACCTGATAAAAAACGGAGGAGCGCTATGAGCGAGGAACTGGATAAACGATACCTGGAAAGACTGTCCGAACTTTTTCCGACCATCGCCGCCGCATCGACGGAGATCATCAACCTGCAGTCGATCCTGAATCTGCCCAAGGGCACAGAACACTTTATCACAGATATTCATGGGGAATACGAATCCTTTATCCATGTGCTGAAGAACGGCTCGGGATCGGTCAAAAAGAAGATCGATGAGGTCTTCGGACGGACGCTGAGCAACGGAGACAAGGATGCCCTTGCCACGCTGATCTACTATCCAAGGGAGAAGATGGCCCTGATCAAGAAGACCGAGGAGGATATGGATGACTGGTACAAGATCACTCTGTACCGGCTGATCGAGGTCTGCAAGCAGTCCGCGTCCAAGTATACCCGGTCAAAGATGCGCAAGGCACTCCCGTCGGATTTTGCCTTTGTCATCGAAGAGCTGATCACCGAAAAGCCGGAGGTCCTGGATAAAGAGGCCTACTATAACTCCATCATCGATACCATTATCGAGATCCAAAAGGCCGAGGATTTCATCATCGCCATGAGCCATCTGATCCAGCGGATGGTCGTGGACCGCCTGCATATCCTGGGCGACATCTATGACCGCGGACCGGGTCCGGACCGAATCATGGACAGGCTGATGACCTATCATTCTCTGGATATCATGTGGGGCAACCATGACATTGTGTGGATGGGCGCCGCGGCAGGCTCCCTGCAGTGCATCGCCACCGTTCTGCGCATCAGCGCCAGGTATGGCAACCTGGACATCCTGGAGGACGGCTACGGCATCAACATGCTGCCCCTGGCGACACTGGCCATGAAATATTATGGAACTGAGAGCAGTGAATGCTTCCGGATCAAGGGCGATCACGGTTACGGCGAGCATGGGCTGGATAAGGCCGAGGATGACCTGAACATGAAGATGCACAAGGCCATCTCCATCATCCAGTTCAAGCTGGAGGGCCAGCTGATCCGCAAGCGTCCCGAATTCCAGATGGAGAACCGCCTGCTGCTGGACAAGATCGATTATGAGAAAGGGACGATCCTCCTGGATGGGAAGGAATATCCCCTGAAGGATTCCTTCTTCCCGACCATCGATCCCTTGGATCCCTATGCGCTGACCGAGGATGAGCAGGCTGTCATGGAGCGGCTGCAGAGCGCATTTATGAACTGTGAAAAGCTCCACACCCATATGATGTTCCTGCTGACCAAGGGAAACCTTTTCCGCGTGTATAACAACAACCTGCTCTACCATGGCTGCCTGCCGCTGGACGAGAACGGTGAGTTCATGGATGTGGATGTCTATGGAGAGAAGTTTTCCGGCAAGGCCCTCTATGAGGAGCTGGAGAAATATGTCCGTAAGGCCTTCTTTGCTGTGAGCGAGACCGAGCGGGAGAAGGGCCGGGATATCATGTGGTGGATCTGGAGCAGCCCGAAATCCCCGCTGTTCGGCAAGGACAAGATGGCGACCTTCGAGCGGTACTTCCTCGAGGATCCGGAGACACATGTGGAGAACAAAAACCCGTACTATCATCTGCTTGACGATGAAAAGGTCATGAACCACGTCCTGGCCGAGTTCGGTCTGGGCGAGGACGCCCATATCGTCAACGGCCATGTACCGGTCATGCAGAGCTCCGGTGAAAATCCGGCCAAGTGCGGCGGAAAGGTCCTGATCATCGACGGCGGCTTTTCCAGGGCTTACCAGGCAAAGACCGGCATTGCCGGATACACGCTGATCTACAACTCTTATGGCATGCAGCTGGTCGCTCACAAGCCCTTCACCTCCACGGAGGATGCGATCCGCAAGGAGACCGACATCCATTCCGATAAGATCATGATCATGAATGCGCCGTATCGTTTGCACGTTCGCGATACGGATGACGGAAGACGGCTGATGGAACGGATCGGCGAGCTCAAGCAGCTGCTGGAGGCATACCGAAGCGGCCAGATCATCGAGAAGCTGGTAAACAGAACGCCGATCTGATCCTGACACGGAAACGACAGAGCATTTAAAAATTGAGATAAAAATACCCCCGGACACGGGAGCATGCCGCAGGATATCTGCGGTGGGCGCCTCCGTAACCGGGGGTGTTTTCATAAATGATTACTCTGCACTTTCAAGCCGGCTTTCCAGCAGGGCAAGCAGGCGGTTGTTGTCCTCCGGGGACATGAAGCAGAAGCGGATGTACTTGCTGGAGAGGAAGGGGAAGGTCGAGCAGTTCCGGATCATCATGCCGCTGCGGATACACAGGTCGAACAGCTCGTCGGCATCGGTCTTTTCGGTGAGGATGCGCACAAGGATGAAGTTGGCCTTGGGCTCATAGACCTTAACGTTTTTCCAGGTTTTCAGGATATTGTATACCCTGGCCCGCTCGCTTTTTATCAGCTCTCGCGTCTCCTGGATATAGGCGGTGTCACGGAACATCAGACGACCGGCGATCTCAGCCAGGGAGCTGATCGTCCACGGATTTTGCAGGGTATGGATCTGGCGGATCAGGTCTGCATTTCCGGTAATGGCATAGCCAAGCCGCAGACCGGGTGCCGCAAAGAACTTAGAGGTGCCCCGGAGCACGGCCAGGTTGGTGTAGTCGTTGGTCAGGGGCACGGAGGAGATCTTTTCCTCCGGGTCCGTGAATTCCACGTAGGTCTCGTCGACCATCACAAAGATCCCGTGCTCCAGGCAGGCGTCCAGGATCGTCCGCATCTCGCGGCGGCTGATGGCGGTCGAGGTCGGGTTGTTGGGGTTGCAGAGCACCAGAAGGTCCAGGTTGTCGTTCAGATGGGCGCAGAAGTCTGCAATGTCCATCTGGAAATCCTTTTCCTCTTTCAGACGGTAGTAGATCGTGCTTCCGCCCTTCAGGGAGACCTCCCTTTCATATTCGGAATAGGAGGGGCCGAGGATGAGGGCCTTCTTCGGGCTGCAGGTCTGGATGATCAGAGAGATCAGCTCGGTGGATCCGTTGCCGACGATCACGTTGTCGGGACGGGTGCCGGCATAGTCCGCGATCACCTGGCGAAGCTGGCGGTAGTCCCGGTCGGGGTAGGTCTGGATCGCGTCGATGTGCTCGCTGATGGATGCCTTCAGATTTCCGGAGACGCCAAGCGGATTGATGTTTGCCGAAAAGCTGGTGATATCCTCCTTCCGGATATGATAGATCTCTTCGATCAGCTCCAGATCACTTCCATGAAAGTGATCCTTGTGCCGCAGTGCGCCCTTTGCCATTGTCAGTGCCTCCTTTATATACCGGAAGGAAATCATTCCCTTGAGTTCCGGATTGAAACTGTATACAAGATGTTGTATACTTTTATCTGTATAAGGGTAATTCTGCCCTTCTCAGATGTCAGGATCTGAGCCTAAGTGTAATTCCTGCATCAGATTTCGTCAAGTGAAGGTGGACGCATTGAGCAAACAAGAAGAAGCATCAACTGCCGGATTTGTATTTGAATTGCCGGCCCTGGAGGCTGAACCGGCGGAATTCCGGTTTACGATTCCAGAGGGCGACAGGCAAAAGGCCATGCTGCGCCTGCGCGCGGCCGATGGCAGCCGGATCCAGGGCCGGGTGACTGCGGACAGTCACCGGATCGTACTGGCCGGGCAGGCTTTTTCCGGTTACAACAATGAGATCCTCTTTGGTGTGGATACCAAGGGACTTCGTGCCGGTGATACGGTCGAGGGTGTGCTTCTTGTCAGCTGTGGTCTTGCAGAGCGGGAGATTCCTGTGCATGCCGAGATAACAGGGGCAGGGGAGAGCGATTATCACCCGGATGTACGGACACTGGACGATTTTTCCAGACTCTGCCAGAAAAGCCTGCGCGAAGGCTTTCTTACCTTTACCGGACCGGATTTCCCGGGCATCCTGAACGGCAACAACCGCCAGTATATGGCCCTGTACCGGGGCATGTCCACAAATCCGGTTACCTATCAGCACCTGGAGGAGTTCCTGGTGACCACCGGCAAAAAGGAGCCCCTGGAGTTTTCCCTGGACCGGCAGGAAAAGGCGGTGTATCACCTGGATGTTCCCCAGAAGGATACCCTGTATATCTACAAGAATACCTGGGGCTATGTCCGGCTGGAGATCGAGACGGAGGGCGCCTTCCTCACAACAGAAAAAACGGTACTGACCGGAGAAGATTTCATCGGAAAGGTCTGCGGCCTGGAATATATCGTTGATCCGGAACACCTCTCCGAGGGCAGAAGCTGCGGCAAGATCCGCATCCGCAGCGTGCATCAGGTGCTGGAGTATACCGTAGAGGCCTCCCGCGGCGGGCGGTCTCCGATCCGTCCGGCAGCTGTCAGGAGCCGGCGCATCGCCTGGCTGATGCGGGATTTCCTGGATCTTCAGCTTCACCGGATCGATTACCGTTCATGGCAGGAATCTGCCTCGATGACCGTGCAGGATATGCTTGAAGAGGATCCGCAGGATAGCCTCGCGCTGCTGTACAAAGCCTATCTGGAGTATTCCAGGGAGGAAAATGGGGCGGCCATAGAGACCCTGTGGCCCATCAAGGACGGACAGATTGAACTGACCTCTCTTGAGGAGAGAGGCTTTTACCTTACCGTGGCCAAGGCGGTCGGCCTGCTCCCGGAGGAGCGCATGGATATCCGCCATACCCTGCGGAAATATTACCGTCAGCAAAAGAGCAGCTGCCTGCTGCTGCGTCTCCTTCACCAGGAGCAGGAGCCCCTGCGTCCGGCCGAGGCCATGCAGGAATATGAGCGCTGCTTTGAGAGCGGCTGTACCAGTCCGTTCCTCTATCTCGAAGCCTGGAATCTTCTGAAAAGCGAGGAGGCGCTGCTTCGCCGGCTGTCTCCGTTTATGATCCAGGTCCTCGCTTTTGCCCAGAAACGTGGGCTGATCACCCAGGGCCTGCTGCAGCGGGCGGCGTTCCTGAGCGGAAACCAGAAATTCTACAGTGCGCCGATCTACCGGCTCCTGGCCAGAGGGTACGAGACATTTCCCAATGACGATATCCTGGAGGCGGTCTGCAAGCTGATCATCAAAGGCAGCCCGGCCAGGCCCGAATATTTTGTCTGGTACCAGAGAGCCGTGGACCGGGAGCTTCGGATCACCAGACTGTATGAGTATTATATGGAGACCTACAGCGCGCCTGCCGAAGAGCGGCTGCCGCTGGCGGTCCTGATGTATTTCGCGACCAACAATACGCTGGGCGAAAAAAAGAAAGCCCTGCTTTATGCAAGCATCGTCCTCCACAAGGAGGAGGATGAGACCAGCTACCTGAACTATACCCGCAACATGCGCGCCTTTGCCCTGGAAGCCCTGAAGGCCGGGCGGATCGATGAGAATTATGCGGTCCTGTACCAGGAATACTTTGGACGGCCCGACAGCCTGGAGACGGCAGAGTACCTGACAAAGGTGATGTTTGCGGTAAAGGTCACCACCTCGGATCCGACGATCCGCAGAGTTGCGGCAAGCCATGCGGCCCTGAAGCAGGAGCCTCTGGCCGTCTTTGTGGACGGCACGGCTTACCCTTGCGTCTATTCCGAGGATGCCTGCATTATACTTGAGGATGAAAAACGCCGGCGCTATGCCAGCACCATTCCCTTCCAGGTAAAACCGCTGATGAAGGTCAGGGAGATCGCGTCGGCCTGTGAGCGCCTGGGTGTGGATGATGCGGGACTGTCGCTTTACCTCTGCCATGAAAAGGCCTTCCGGATGGAGATCACCAGCCGGAGCGCGGCACTTTTTTACAGGGCAGTCAGAAACGATGCATTTACCGATGCCTACCGTGCCACCCTGCGAAGGAAGCTCGTTGATTATGTGCGCAGTCATGCCGGAGAGATCCGGCTTCCGGAGGAGATCGAACCGCAGGAGCTGGAAGCCTTTGCCGAGGCTGACAAGGCAGGGACGGTGGCGATCCTCGTCACGAACGGACGTTACCGGGAAGCCTTCTTTGTCCTCTCGGAATATGGATATGAGGCGGTACCGCCGGAGCAGCTGGCGGGAATTGCCGGTCAGCTGCTCCGCACAAGAGCCGATGTGGATCAGGAAGAACTGCTCTGCCTTGCAGCCTGCGCGTTTCATGAGAACCAGTTTGATGAGGATACGCTGGGCTTTTTGAAGGATAATTACCAGGGCTCTGTGCGGAACCTGTGCAGGCTGTGGAAAAAACTTCAGGGCACTTCGATGGAGACCGTCAGCCTGGAGGAGCGGATCCTCCGGCAGTGCATCGAGACCCACCAGTTCCCGGATCGGGAGACCGACATCCTGAAGAGCTGTATCCGGCAGGGCGGCAGCGAGAAGATCATTCAGGACTTCCTCGTTTATCTGTCCGAATATTATTTCCTGGGCGGCAGACAGACCTCCGGCGCCATTTTCCGGATCATGGGTCAGGAGATATCGGAGGGCAGGCTGGACCAGACCGTGTGCGCGCTTGCGCTGTTGAAATATTACTCCGAGGCAGGAACCGTCAGCGAAGAGCAGGAGGAGCTTGGCAAGAAGCTGATCCGGCAGATGGATGAGATGGGGCTGCGGTTCGAGTTTTACTCGGCGCTTCCGGACCGGATCGCAAGGACCATCCAGATCGAGGACAAGGTCTTTATTCAGGAACAACTCCGGCCGGACAGCAGGGTGATGCTGCACTATCAGCTCTCCGAGCTTGGCGGAGATGTGGGAGAATGGCAGAGCGAACCGATGGAGAATGTCTACCGGGGGATATTTGTGCGGGAGTTCCTCCTCTTTTACGGAGAAGTTCTCACGTATTATCTGACCGTGACCGACAAGGAAGGCACAAGAAATACCGATACCTACCAGATCTCGCTGGTGGATATGGATACATCCGGGAATACACGATACAAGCTGCTGAACCGGATGCTGGAAGCAAGAGACCAGGAGGACGATGAACTCCTGGAGGAGACGATGGACCGGTACCTGATGCAGGATGCATTTTCAACACGGCTGCTGCATCTGATCACAGAGTGAAGGGAGAACAACAGATGAGCTCACATGAATTGACCGTGGGGATCGATCTCAACAAAACACAGCCCCAGCTCTGTTATTATCTGAAGGATACCGACAGCACTGTCGCCGCCTCGATGCGGATCGGAAATGAAGATGTCTCCTGCAGAGATATCCTGGAGGAGCTCGAGCTGATCGGCATGAACACGGACGATGAGGAGGACTCCGCCCGGATCGATGAGCTGGAAAAGCAGATGGCGGAGATCTTCCGCAGAGCCTTTGCGACGATGGGGATCAATGAGCCGGCAAAGCAGATCGCCGGCATGGTCATCACCGTTCCCGAGCTGACAAGGCCCCTGGCCTCCATGATCCATTCGATCTATGACCGGCTTGGGATCGACCGGAACAGGACCTCCATGCAGGATTACAAGGAAAGCTTCTACTATCACACGCTTTACCAGAAAAAGGAGCTCTGGAACCGAAATGTCGGCTTCTTCCATTTCCAGGGCAGGCAGATATCCTTTACCTCCCTGTCGATGAACAGTGCGACCCGGCCCATCACCTTTACGGCCACAGAGGGCATCACCATCACCCTCAAGGAGGACCGGAAACAGTGGGACGAGCAGTTCTACAGTATGATCAGCGCTTCTCTCCGGCAGAACATGTACACCTCGATCTTTCTGATGGGGGATACCTTTGACCGGAGCTGGGCGGGCAGATCCGTCGGGCTTCTTTGCAAGGGCGGAAGAAAGGTCTATGTCGTGGACAACCTGTTTGCCAGAGGCGCCTGCTATGCGGCAAGAGAAAAGGTCTATACGCCAAGGCTTCGCAGCTATATGTACATGGGCGATGACCTGGTGCGCAGCAGCATCGGCATGCGCATGGTGATCCAGGGCAAAGAGACCTACTATCCGCTGATCACGGCCGGCGTCAACTGGTACGAGGCGGAGAAAGTCTGTGAGTGCATCCTGGACGGCGGGCAGGAGCTGGAGTTCGTCCTCAGCCCGATGGATTCGGGAAGGGAATTCGTCTCGCGCATGCCGCTTCCGGGACTTCCCCAGAGACCGCCAAAGATGACAAGGCTTCAGTTGCATCTGGCATTTGAATCCGCCAGGACCTGCGTCATTCAGGTCCAGGATCTGGGATTTGGCGATATGTACCCGTCCGGAGGACAGATCTGGCGGGAAGTCATGGAGGGTTGAGAAAAATGAGCAAAACGATCCTGTGTCAGGTGCCCCGTGCAGAGCACCCCTATTATGTTCAGGACATCGATCTCAATCTGTATTCCATTGAGGAGCTGTGCTGCTACATCGACCAGAACCTGGCCCTTGTGGATCTGCGCTTCTTCGGGGAGAGCCTCCAGGCATGGCTTCGGGAGGAGCTGGGCCTTGGCGGACTGGCTGACCGGCTCCGGGATGCCGACGACGAGGACGGCCTGAAGGGCCGGATCATGGCAGTGAACGCCGAGATCAGCTGGCTGGATCCTACCGAGGAAAACACGATCCGGCGGGAGCTGGACAAGATCCAGCATCTTCCCCTGGCGATCCGGATGCGGAGAAAGGGAGATGCCCTGGTTCGCTACCAGAAATACGCCCGGGCCATCGAATGCTACCGGCAGGTCCTTGGCATGCTGAAGGACACAAGCCTTGGCGAGCAGTTTGCCGGCATCATCTACCACAACATGGGTGTGGTCTATTCCCGCCTGTTCCAGATGGACGAGGCCTGCGAATGCATGAAAAATGCCTACGAGCGCCTGCATTCCATGGAAACATTGAAAAACTACCTCTACTGTATCTGGATGAGCAGCGGCGAGGAAGCCTTCGAGGCAAAAGCGGACGAGCTGCAGGTGGATGAGCAGACCCGCCAGGAGATGCGTCTGCAGATCGCCGGGCTGCAGCAGGAACAGGCGCCGGAGGACGTGGACAAGGCTCTGGACAGCTGGGTGAGAGATTACCACCGGCAGACGGGAATGTGAGAAAACGTTCCTGAAGAAGGATGGTTTTCGCGGATTACAGGCAAAACATGCCCCTGGAAGACATTAAAGCAAACATTCTGCAGGCCCGAAAGGGGCGAAGCCGTTTGCGTAATGCCTGCCAGGGGCATGTTTATTGCAGGGAATGAATCATCTTAATACACGCCTAATATGCATAAATGATACATTATGCGTATAATTATGCAAATAACCCTTGACTATTCATCCGTTTGTGCGTATATTAATCATTAATTCATCACTGTAAACCGATGAAGCGGAGATCAAACGGATGGGGCACTCAAAGAGAGTCCGGGCAGGTGAGAGCCGGGCAGAACGCTGATCCGCAAATGGACCGCAGAGGGCATGGGGAAAGGTTTTCGGGCTGAGTATTCCATGACGAGTGTCCCGCGTTAAGGGACAGAGATATGTTTGTATCTCCTGAGCGTGTGGCAGCACAAAACAAGGTGGCACCACGGGTATTGAATAACTTTAGTTTTACCCGCCCTTGACAGACGAGAAATGACGTCTGTCAGGGGCTTTTTTGTTGTTTCCCATATGTGGTCTGCAGTTCCATCCGGAAAGCATTCTGACACCGGAAGGAAAAACCATACTGAGCAATTTTTTGGAGGTAATACAATGATCAAGGAAGCAATCGAAAAAATCGTCATGAAGGAAGACCTGACCTACGATGAGTCCGTACAGGTCATGAATGAGATCATGAACGGCGAGACGACGCCGACCCAGAATGCGGCTTTTCTGGCCGCCCTCTCCACCAAGAGCACAAAGGCGGAGACCATCGATGAGATCTCTGGGTGCGCAGAGGCTATGCGCAGCCACGCCATCCCGGTTTCCCATCCGGGTATGGAGACACTGGAGATCGTCGGAACAGGCGGAGACCGGTCCCGGACTTTCAATATCTCCACCACAGCTGCCATGGTCATTGCTGCTGCAGGCATCAAGGTGAGCAAGCACGGAAACCGTGCGGCTTCCTCCGATTCGGGAACGGCGGACTGCCAGGAGGCGCTCGGCGTAAACATCTATCAGGATCCGGAAAAGGCGCTTGATCTGCTGAAAAAGGTGGGCATCTGCTTCTTCTTTGCCCAGAAGTATCACACGTCCATGAAGTATGTCGGCGCGATCCGGCGTGAGCTGGGCTTCCGCACCGTCTTCAATATCCTGGGCCCGCTGACCAACCCGACAAAGCCGGAATACTATGTGCTCGGCGTCTACGATGAATATCTGGTAGAGCCGCTGGCCAAGGTTCTGGACAAGATCGGCGCAAAGCGCGCACTGGTGGTCTACGGAAAGGACAAGCTGGACGAGATCTCAGCCAGCGCACCCACCACGGTATGCGAGCTGCGGGATGGCTTCTACCGCACATCCACGATCTGCCCGGAGGATTTCGGTCTGGTCAGGGGCACAAAGGATGAACTCCTTGGCGGAACGCCGGAGGAGAATGCCGCAACCACGAGGGATATCCTGGCCGGGAAGATCAGAGGAACCCGCCGGAATGCGGTCGTGCTGAATGCCGGCGCCGGCATCTACATCGGCGGAAAGGCAGCTTCCCTTGCCGAGGGCATCGCCATGGCGGAAGAGCTGATCGATAACGGCGCCGCAGCCAAGGTCCTGGAGCAGTATATTCAGGAATCCAATAACGGATAACGCAGTCAGGAAAGTCAGGACGGCCTCTGCTTTACAGACAGCGGGAGATGGTTTTGACTGGACAGGATGCAGGAAACATAAAGGAGCAGGATACCAATGACGATTCTGGATAAGCTTGCTGCCGCGGCAATGCGCCGCATCGAGGAGCAGAAAAAGGAGATCCCCCCGGAGAAGATGCGCCGTCTGGCAGAAGAGCTGCCATCTAATACCGGCTTTCCCTTTGCAGCTGCGCTGGCTGCACCCGGCATGTCGTTTATCTGCGAGGCCAAAAAAGCCTCTCCCTCAAAAGGGCTGATCGATATGGAGTTTCCCTATCTCAAGATCGCACAGGAATATGAGGCGGCAGGGGCAGCCGCCATCTCCTGTCTGACGGAGCCGGAATGGTTTCTGGGACAGGATGCCTACCTTTCCGAGATCGCAAGGACCGTGCATATCCCGGTCCTCAGGAAGGACTTTACGGTGGATCCCTATATGATCTGGCAGGCAAAGGTGCTTGGCGCCTCGGCTGTGCTGCTGATCTGCGCGATCCTGGAGGAGAGGCAGCTGGCGGAATACATCCTTCTGGCGAGGAGCCTTGGGCTGTCGGCGCTGGTGGAGACCCATGACGCAGAGGAGATCCGGATGGCGGTCTCGGCCGGTGCGGATATCATCGGCGTCAACAACAGAGATCTGAAGGATTTTACGGTGGACATCAGAAACTCCGTAAGGCTCCGCGAGTTGGTGCCGCCGGAGGTGCTGTACGTCTCGGAGAGCGGGATAAAGACGCCGGAGGATGTGGCGGTGCTGTACAAAAACGGCACAGACGCCGTCCTTATCGGCGAGACATTGATGCGCAGCGCCGACAAGAAGGCAGGTCTTGACCTGCTCCGCAGGGACTGCCATCCGGGGGAGCGGTTATGAGCACCGGGACGAAGATCAAGATCTGCGGCCTTCGGACAGAGGCGGATATTGCGGCAGTCAACCGGTACCGGCCGGATATGTGCGGATTTATCTGCACGCCGCTGTTTTGGCGGTTTGTTCCAAGGGAGGAGATCCGCCGGATCACAAAGGCGCTGGATCCCGGCATACAAAAGGTTGGCGTGTTTGTTGACCAGGACGTGGAGGAAGCGGCCTCCTATCTGATGGATGGGACCGTCGATATCCTCCAGCTTCATGGACAGGAGGATGATGCCTACATCCGCCGTCTTCGGGAGCTTCTTGGCAGGAAGGCAGAGGGCAGATGCCGGATCATCAAGGCCTTTCGGATCCGGAGCAGGGAGGATATCCTTGCAGCAAAAGTATCTGCGGCCGACCTGGTGCTGCTGGACAATGGAACCGGCACCGGAGAGCACTTTGACTGGAGCCTGATCCGGGATATTGGAAGAGATTTTCTGCTGGCCGGCGGGCTGAACAGTGAGAATCTGGCGGATGCTGCAGAGCGTTTCCGGCCGTACGCCGTGGACGTCAGCAGCGGAGTGGAGACAGATGGAAAAAAGGACCCGGAGAAGATCCGCGCCTGCATCGAGGCTGTGCGGAACACGGGGAAACTGAAAGTGGAGGAATAAACGATGTCAAAAGGAAGATTCGGTGAATTCGGCGGACAGTATGTTCCGGAGACACTGATGAATGAGCTGATCCGGCTGGAGGAGGCATATGAGCATTTCCGCAGGGATCCGGTGTTTTGTGCAGAGCTTGAGGATCTGCTGAAAAACTATGCCGGCCGGCCGTCGCTCCTGTACTATGCCGGCAGAATGACCGAGGATCTGGGCGGGGCAAAGATCTACCTGAAGCGGGAGGATCTGAACCACACCGGAGCGCACAAGATCAACAACTGTCTGGGACAGGTCCTGCTGGCAAAAAAGATGGGTAAGAAGCGGGTCATCGCCGAGACCGGTGCCGGGCAGCACGGCGTGGCTACGGCGACCGCCGCCGCACTCCTTGGCATGGAGTGCGAGGTCTTTATGGGGGCGAAGGACTGCGAACGGCAGCGGCTGAATGTATACCGGATGGAGCTGCTGGGGACAAGGGTGCACCCGATCACCTCGGGCACCCAGGTGCTCAAGGATGCCGTCAATGAGGCCATGCGGGAGTGGGCCGGCCGGTGTGAGGACACCCACTATGTGCTGGGCTCTGTCATGGGGCCCCATCCCTTCCCGACCATTGTCAGGGATTTTCAGGCAGTGATCTCTCAGGAAGCCAGGGCCCAGATCCTGGAAAAAGAGGGGAGACTTCCGGATGCGGTTCTTGCCTGCGTCGGCGGAGGAAGCAATGCCATCGGCATGTTTTACAATTTTATCGGTGATGAGGGCGTCCGTCTGATCGGATGTGAGGCGGCAGGCAGAGGGATCGATACGCCAGAGCATGCCGCAACCATCGCGAAGGGGAGCCTGGGCGTGTTCCACGGCATGAAATCCCTGTTCTGCCAAAATGAATACGGACAGATCGATGAGGTCTACTCGATCTCCGCGGGTCTGGATTATCCGGGCATCGGACCGGAGCATGCATGGCTGAACGACATCGGCCGGGCCAGCTACGTGCCGGTCACGGACGATGAGGCGGTCGATGCATTTGAGTACCTGGCAAAGACGGAGGGCATCATCTGTGCCATCGAGAGCGCCCATGCGGTGGCATATGCCAGAAAGCTGGCGCCCCAGATGAGAAAAGACCAGATCATGATCATCTGCCTGTCCGGAAGAGGGGACAAGGATGTGGCAGCGATCGCCAGATACAGAGGGGTGGATATCGATGAGTAAACGAATCGCAGATGCATTTAAAAATGGAAAAGCCTTCATCCCCTTTATTACAGCCGGGGATCCGAGCATAGAAAAAACAAAGGAATTTATTCTGGAGATGGAAAAGGCCGGGGCGGATCTGATCGAGATCGGCATCCCCTTCTCCGATCCGATCGCCGAGGGCATCGTGATCCAGGAGGCGGATATCCGCTCGCTTTCGGCCGGGACGACCACAGACGATATCTTTGCCATGGTGGACGAGCTGCGGGAGCAGACCGACATGCCTCTGGTCTTTATGACCTATCTGAACCCGGTCTTTCATTATGGCTATGAGCGGTTTTTCTCCAACTGTGAGAAGGTAGGGATCAGCGGGATCATCATCCCGGATATGCCCTTCGAGGAAAAGGGCGAGTGCGCGGCGATCGCGAAAGCCCACGGGGTAGACGTGATCTCCATGATCGCGCCCACCTCCGAGCAGCGGATCCGCGAGATCGCATCCGATGCAGAGGGCTTCCTCTATATCGTATCCTCCATGGGTGTCACCGGTATCCGTTCCGAGATCCGCACAGACCTGCAGGGGATCCTGGCGGCAGTCCGGGAGGCCTCGGATGTGCCCTGCGCCATCGGCTTTGGCATCAATACGCCGGAGCAGGCAGCCAGGATGGCCGGGATCGCAGACGGAGTAATCGTCGGCAGCGCAATCGTCCGGATCGCAGCAGAGTATGGACCGGAAGCCGGGCCGCACATTGCCGACTATGTGCGGAGGATGAAGGACGCCGTGCGGCAGGCGTAAACAGAGCCGAATCTTCCCATCGATCATTCTTAAGAAAGATAATTAGAAAGAACAGAAATGAACCTGCAGGGCTGTCATGCAGCCGGATCCTTTCGCCTTTTCAGGTGGAATGCCCGGCCCCATGGCAGCCCTCGTGCTTTACCAAATGGCGGAAGTGTGCTAAACTATGCCCGTCAAAGGACAAGTACGCCAGATGCGGCCCATCCTGCAAAGGCAGGAGAGGGGCCAGGCAGCTGACGTATGACCGGAAAGGAACGAAAGAATCATTATGCTGGATGTCTGTCTTTTGGGCACCGGAGGAATGATGCCGCTGCCAAAACGGCACCTTACCTCACTGCTGACCAGATACAATGGAAGCTCTCTGCTGATCGACTGCGGGGAAGGAACCCAGATCAGCATGCGGGAGCACGGCTGGAATTTCAAACCCGTTGATACGATCTGCTTTACCCATTATCATGCCGATCATGTCAGCGGATTTCCCGGGATTCTTCTGGCCATGGCAAATGCCGACCGGACCGAACCGCTGACCCTGATCGGCCCGAAGGGCCTGTCCAGGACAGTAAGCGGTCTACGGGTCATTGCGCCTGAGCTTCCCTTTGCCTTAAAGCTGGTGGAGATCACCGAGCCGGAGCAGGTATTCGAACTTAATGGATACCGGATCACCGCCTTCCGTGTCCAGCACAGCATGGTCTGCTATGGCTATACGATCGAGATCCTGCGGCCGGGCCGCTTTGATGTGGAGCGGGCAAAGGCAGCGGGCATTCCGTTGAAGCTGTGGAATCCGCTGCAGAAGGGACAGACCATCACCCTTGACGGGGTGACCTACACGCCGGATATGGTGCTCGGAGAAGACCGGAAGGGGCTGAAGGTGACCTACTGCACCGATTCCCGGCCGGTCCCTGTGATCGCCCGGCAGGCGGAAGGGGCGGACCTGTTTATCTGCGAAGGCATGTACGGCGAAGCGGACAAACAGCAGCAGGCAAAAGATAAAAAGCACATGATGATGACCGAGGCGGCGCAGCTTGCCGCGGCAGCACAGCCGGGGGCCATGTGGCTGACCCACTATTCCCCGTCGATGATGCATCCGGAATGGTACATGGACAAGGTAACGGAAATATTCCCCCGGGCCAGCCTTGGCACGGACGGAAGGACGGAGATCCTGAATTTTGAGGACTGACATGGACGATATACTGATACTGGGAATTGAGAGCAGCTGTGACGAGACAGCTGCTTCTGTCGTAAAAAACGGGCGGGAGGTCCTCTCCAACGTGATCTCCTCGCAGATCGACCTGCACACGCTGTACGGAGGCGTTGTGCCGGAGATCGCATCCCGCAAGCACATTGAAAAGATTAATCAGGTGATCACGATGGCCCTTCAGGAGGCAGGGGTCACCCTGGATGATCTGGATGCGATAGGTGTGACCTATGGGCCCGGTCTTGTGGGCGCCCTGCTGGTCGGCGTGGCCGAGGCAAAGGCGATCGCTTATGCCAAAAAGCTTCCCCTGATCGGTGTGCATCACATCGAGGGACATGTGTCGGCAAACTATATCGAGCACCCGGATCTGGAGCCGCCCTTCCTGTGCGAGATCATCTCGGGCGGGCATACCCATCTGGTGATCGTGAAGGATTACGGCGAGTTCGAGATCCTGGGGCGAACCAGGGATGACGCGGCCGGAGAGGCTTTCGACAAGGTGGCCAGAGCCATTGGCCTGGGATATCCGGGCGGCCCGAAGATCGACAAGGCGGCACGGGATGGAGATCCGGAGGCCATCAGCTTTCCGCGGACCCACATGGGTGTCTCAACACGGGCAAATGCGACCTACGCCAGGGGCGTGCACGACACAGAGGCCTATGATTTCAGCTTCAGCGGCCTGAAATCTGCCGTATTGAATTACCTGAACAAATGCCAGATGACCGGCCAGGAATGGAACCAGGCCGATGTCGCTGCCTCCTTCCAGCAGGCAGTCGTGGATATGCTGGTCGACAATGCCATGCGGGCGGCGAAAGATTATCATATGAAGAAGTTTGCCATCGCCGGCGGCGTAGCGGCAAATACCGCTCTGCGAAAGGCGATGAAGGAGGCCTGCGAGGCAAATCATCTGGAATTTTATTATCCATCGCCGATCCTGTGCACCGACAATGCGGCCATGATCGGAACGGCGGCTTACTATGAATATCTGCGGGGAGCCAGAAGCGGCTGGGATCTGAACGCGGTGCCGAATCTGAAGCTGGGGGAGCGCTGATGAAAAAAGAGAAATGCACGGCCATCATCGCTGCCGGCGGCAGCGGCAGACGCATGGGCGGTCCGGTCAGCAAGCAGTACATCGAGCTGAAAGGCAAACCGATCCTCGCCCACACGCTGCAGGTGTTCCAGGATGCGGAGATCATCGATGAGATCATCCTTGTGGTCGGGAAGGATTCGGTAGACATTGTAAAAAAGGATATCGTGGAGGCCTTTGGCATCACAAAGGCGAAGAAGGTGATCCCGGGAGGCAGTGAGCGGTACGCCTCCGTCTACCAGGGACTTCTGGCCTGCCCGGATGCGGACTATGTGTTTATCCAGGACGGGGTGCGGCCCTTTGTGACAGAGGATATCCTGAACCGGGGATACGAGACGGTACGCCGGTGCGGAAGCGCGGTCTGCGGCATGCCCTCAAAGGATACGGTCAAGATCGTCGATGCGGACGGCACCGTGGTCCAGACGCCGGACAGATCCCGGGTATGGCTGGTGCAGACGCCCCAGATCTTTTCCCTGCCCCTGATCCGGGATGCCTATGAGAAGCTGATGGCAGGCGATCCATCCGGGGTTACCGATGATGCCATGGTTTTGGAGATGGCCGGGGAAAAGGTCACCATGTTTGAGGGAAGCTACCGCAACATCAAGATCACCACACCGGAGGATCTGGCGGTCGCCGAGCGTTTCCTGGAGGATTCCTGAACGGACCCGCTGTCTTGCTGAAGCGGACATGATGCGTGAGCAGTGGTTCTTGTGGCCGTGTTTCCTTTTCTGACGTTCCTGACAGGGAGCAGACAGCGGCAGAGCGGCCCGGAAAAAAGAATTGAAATACGAAAAGTGGTATGTTATAGTAATTACTGTCGCCGGAGGGCGGCAGTAATTTCATATCTGCAGCAGTATCGAAGTGGTCATAACGAGGCGGTCTTGAAAACCGTTTGTCCGAAAGGGCGCGGGGGTTCGAATCCCTCCTGCTGCGCGCAAAGGATCATCTGCGGATGGTCCTTTTTGTTTTGTAAAAAATAGGTTTTACAGGAAAAAAGTATGCTTTTTAAACAGGCAAAACGCCTTGCCGGATGCACAAGCTCACGGAAAGACAGACCGCTTTGGGATTCCCATCGTCTTTCCTCGTTGTTTTTGCGGTGCGTTCCTTTTATAATGGAAAACAGGGCATCGCCCGGCAGAATACGTGCATAAGGCGGAGACAGACGATATATGTGGAAGAAGAGACTTGCCATTGCAGAGATCACGGTCATTGTGCTGCTGGCACTGACCATCGGGATCGTATATTTCAGAAAACAAAAGACGCAGGAGGGGGAAGCCTCTGCTGCAGCCTCTGCTGCGGTGTCGGCAGAGAGCACGTCCGAGCGTGAAGACACAGAGATGGAGGAACAAAAAACGGCTCCTTCCGTATCTGCAGGCAGCACGGCAGTGAGTGCGGTCGCCGAAACTCCGGCTGCAGCTTCTTCTGCTGCCGCATTATCCGGCAGTGCGGAAAATCCGGAGGAAGCCGATGACGGTTCCGGCAGTGCGGTATCGGCAGTAAGCCAGAGCTCCGAAGGGGAAGAGATGCCGGCAGCAGAGGCAGATGGCACCATGGGAGCTGAGGAGCAGAAGGCAGCGGAAGATCCCTATGCGGACAAGCCGGATATCGATATTAACAGCTGGGAGTTTATCCTGGCCAACTATGAAAATAACATCGAGGAATATGTGCCAGAGACAGCAGAGATCGAGGGAATCGAGCTGGATGCCCGTATCATCGATGCCATGACGGCTTTTGTGGCGGACTGCCGGGCAGCGGGGAACAGTGTGGTGCTGGCCTCCGGATACCGGGATTACTACACCCAGCAGTATCTGTTCCAGCTGGAATGCACGATGTACGATGAGGAGACGGCGGCAACGATCGTGGCAAGACCGGGAACCAGTGAGCATCAGACGGGACTGGCTGCGGATATCACCGACGACTACTACGAGTACAAGACCAGCGATCTGCAGTATACGGCCATGTATCAGTGGATGGCAGCGCATTGCCAGGAATATGGCTTTATCGTCCGTTTCCCGGAGGGGAAGGAGGATATCACGCGGATCATCTATGAGCCCTGGCATTTTCGTTATGTGGGCGTGGAGGCAGCCACGTATATTATGGAGCATGACCTTACGCTGGAGGAGTTTATCGAGCTCTACAAGTAGGGACAGCCGATGCAAAACAGCTGCAGTACTGCAGATGTGGGATAAGGAGAAGGCGGAATGAAAAAACGGATCCATGAAAAACTCCGCAGATGGACGGCGGCATGCCTGTGCGGTCTGCTGCTCTTTGCCGGCTCAGGAACTCTGGTGTCTGCATCGGAGGAGGCGGCAGAACCGGCAGAGCGCGAAGCTGCATATGAAGACTACCAAGACTACCGCGGCACGCGCGCAGTCAGTACGCCCATTGAGATCTTTGCCGAGGATGAGCCTGAGGAGAAGATCAAAAATTATACCGTCATGGTCTATATGGTCGGCTCCACGCTGGAGTACAATCCCTACATCGGCCTGATGGGAAATGGCACGCTGGACATACTGGAGATGCTGTATGCAGGCGTTGATTACTCCCGGGTGAATGTCCTGGTATTCACCGGCGGCACCAAGGGATGGCTTGCCGATATCCCCAACGATCGGAACTGTGTGCTGGATCTGTCCCGCTTCCAGGGAAACAGCTTTTCCGAGATGATCGCAGCTTCTACTCTTGAAAATGAAAATATGGGTGACCCGGGCACCATGGCCGGCTTCATCAATTTTTGCGAGGAATACTATCCGGCGGAGCATTATGGTCTGATCTGCTGGGATCACGGCGGCGGCCCGAATTACGGGTACGGAGAAGATACGCTCTTTGACGATGACGGGCTGGAGCTTCCCGAGCTGCAGCAAGCCATGGAGCTGACCTCCTTCCACGGCGGAAGAAGACTGGACTGGATCGGCTTTGACGCCTGCCTGATGGGCACGGTGGAGATCGCAAACATTCTTGCTCCTTACGCAGACTATATGTTGGCCTCCGAGGAATCCGAGGTTGCCGAGGGCTGGGATTACCAGTTCCTGTCCTTTATCGGCAGAAATGATCCGGCCGAGGAGATGCTGGAGACCATGGTCGATTACTGCGGCAGCAGCATGGCATCCGGGGATGAGGATTCCACGCTGTCCTGTCTAAAACTCGACAAGATCCCTGCCCTTGTGAAGGAGCTGGACCGGTTCTTTGCATTTGCCACGACAGGTCTGGTCGGCCAGCAGAATACGGCGATTGCCAATGCAAGGCGGAAAACCAAGGAATTTGGCATGGCCCGATCGATCTTTGATGTGGATTTTGAGCTGGTCGATATTGTCGACCTGGCGGACAACTTCCGTGGACTTTATGCGGTCAGCGCTTCGTCGCTGCGGAAGGCCGCCCAGGATGCCGTACTCTGCCAGTACAGCAATGTGGAGCGGGCAAACGGCATATGCATGTATTATCCCGCTGATGAGATCTTCCTGCATATTCTCTATCTGAGCGGTTACTATGACCGGGTCAATCCAAGCCAAAACTACCGGAGCTTTTTGCAGGCCACCAGCGATATCCTGCTGACAGGCGAAACCTCCGTGAAGGCTCCCTTTGCCGATCTCGAGGCTGCCCTGGCAGAAGCTGCCGCTGAAGAGGCAGCCAGTCAAAAGCCGGAAGATGGGGAGACCGGGGAAACAGAAGGCGCTGGTGAGCAGACGCAAGTGCAGCCGGAGACGGAGCCTGCATCTGAGGAAACAGCGGAAACAGAAAGCGATTCTGTCGAAGAAGGCGAGGAGCAGATCGCTCCTTCAGGAGAGCCGGAGGAGCAAGCCACTCCTTCAGGAGAACCGGAGGAGCAGATCGCTCCTTCAGGAGAGCCGGAGGAAGAGGCAGAAACGGTATCCGGAAGCAGCGAGGCGGAGGAAGAATCCACGGAGCCGCCCGCATCTCCTCTGGAGGAGTATGGCGATGAGGATATCCTCTTCCAGCTGACGCCGGAGCAGCAGAAGACATTTACGACAGCCACCTACACGGTGATGATGTATACCGGCGATCAGTCACTGACTCCTTATGTGCTGAACGTGCCGCTGATCCCGGACGAGGACGGGATGCTGCATGTGCCTTCCGATCCGGACATCGTCTGCCTGACGACGGACGAGAGCCCAAGACCCATCCCCTGGAGGGTCAGGCTCGGCGAGATCACAGCGGAGAGGACGACCTACAATATCGTTTCCACCGCCCTGGTCAGCGGACCGGAATTTGATGAGTTTTCAAAAATGATGTCGGTATCGGCCAGCCTTTCTACAGAGCCAGGCAGTAATACCGTGGTGATGCAGAACATGCAGCCAGGCTCCGATTCCGGACAGATCGCTGCTGCCAAGACATCGATCGATATGACCCGCTGGGAAGGAATCGTAGGAAGCATCAGCGGCTTTTTGCCTGCGTCAGGGAACGGTGATCGGCTTCTGCCCTGGGGCCAGTGGCCGTCGGATGGCAGTATCACGATGCGCACCGTACCGCTGGACGGTTCCTTTGGCTTCACGATGCGGAAGGCCTCTGAACTGCCGTATGACTTTGCGATGCAGATCGTAATGACCGATGTTTATGGTAATTATCTGACCTCAGATCTTCTGAAAACCGCAGAGAAACAGCCGGTCGAGACAGCTGCGACCAAGACAGAGAAGGGCGAGATTTCCTATCAGATCCTGGATGGGGAGGCTGTGGTGACCGGCTATACGGGAACCGATGAGATTCTGGAGATCCCGGAGACTGCCGGCGGCTGTCCGGTCACCGAGATCGGGCCCGGCGCTCTGCAGGGAAGCCGGATCCGCACGCTTATCCTGCCGGTAGGGCTCAGCAAGATCAGCGAGAAAGCGGCGGCCGACTGCCGTGAGCTTGCCAAAATCGAGCTGCCGTTCACCCTTGAGGAGATCGGCTATGGGGCATTCCGCAATGCAGTATCCCTCGAGGAAATCATACTTCCGGAGGAGCTGCGCCGTTTAGGCAAGGCTTCGTTTTCCGGATGCAGCGCTCTAAGGAGCATCCAGCTGCCGGGAAGCCTGGAAACCATCGGCACAGCAGCCTTTGCCGGCTGTACCTCTCTGGAAACGATCCAAACGGAGGAAACCTGTGCAGCCTGCCGGGCAGAAGGCGATGTTCTTCTATCGGCCGACGGCAAGATGGTCCTGGCCTGTGCGCCCTCCGGCAAGGATGAGATCACCATCCCGGACGGCGTGGAGAGGATCGGGTATGGCACCTTTGCCTATGCCAGAGAACTTTCCCATGTCGCCTTCCCGGAGAGTCTGCGAGCCATCGAAAACTACGCCTTCTTCGCCTGCTTCGGACTCGAGAGCCTGGAACTGCCGGAAAGCCTGGCGTCGATCGGTACAGCAGCTTTTGGAAAACGAATGGTCAGCTATTCCGTGGATGAGCAAAAGGCAAAGGCAGCCATCGATAGCGTCCGGATCGGCGCAGCCGTGGAATATATCGGGGCAGATGCTTTTTCAGGGATCGGCGCCAGCAGCATCCTGCCGGCAGAGGAAAACGTCAACTATTCTTCCAGAGACGGATTTCTGACAAACAAGAACGGAGATTTCATCCTGGAGGCTCCTGGCGGCCTTGGGGCTGTCATACGGATCCCGGAGGGAGTCACCGGACTGGCCGGAGAGCTGTTTAGGCATTATGGCAGCGAAGAGATCACGGACGTATACATGCCGGATTCTCTGAAAGACATACCCAACAACATCTTCAGCAGCGGCTGGGACGAAAACTTCAACAAGACCTACTATATGACGATCCATGGAAGTGCAGGATCCGCGGCAGAAGCCTTCGCCGAGACAAACGGGATTGCATTTTTGGCGGAATAGAGTGTATCATCAAAGACAGGAAATGATTTCGCATCGGCAGAGCACCAAAGGAGGGGAAGTATGCTTTCAGTAAAAATGCAGAACAAGATAAAGAGCATCGTGGAGAACCTGATCCAGTCAGAGCCCGGTTCATCAACAACCAAGGGTCTCGGCGACATCCGCGTCAAAACGATCAAAAGCGAGGCAGTCAGCGAGAACGGCAAAAACCTCTACACTATGATCGCCTACGATGAGGCAGAGGAAGAGCTGGATTTTGAGGACGAGATCGAAGAAGACGATCTGGAAAGCTCGCTCCGGGAACGCTTCGAGAGATACGCACCCGAGGAAGCAGAGTAAATAATATAATGATTTAAACGCCAAAAGTCCGAACCCACGCCATGCTTGCATGGCCGTGGGAGAAAGACTTTATGGCGTGCCCCAACATGA
>OCTX012152739.1_pt1 | contig 42632 bp, 35 predicted proteins | sample 1539691 | NCBI WGS metagenome assembly OCTX01 (sample SAMN02144231, study PRJEB22623) | gut metagenome | biome: sheep rumen | host: Ovis aries | place: New Zealand
TTGCTTCTATGCTCAATCCTATTGCGACATCTTTTACCAGGACATTGAAACGGGATGCCATAGAACATCGCGTGACCAGGCAGACCATGACTCTTGAAGTGAATTTTAGCCCTCAGGAAGCAGATGTCTATAATTCTTTCCTTGAAACGAATCTATTGCGATACAACATGTTCGGCGTGTCGGAAAAAGCCTTTGGTCTCATATTAAACGGATTGGAACGAATCGCTGCCAGCTCTATAATCGCTCTTGAAAAAAACGTAAAACGATTTATAAACATGACAGACGAAGAATTTGCGTCCATGCTGTCAGAAGATGATCTCTTTGACATAGATTCGGCAAAAGCAATGAAAATGCTTCTCCAGCAAAGCTATTCCGAGCTGTTAAATAAAATTAGTCTGATAGGCGATAAAGACAGTAAGTACACTGTCTTTAAACAATTAATAGAAGAAATACAGGATGCCTCTGGTGACAATCGCAGGATACTCGTATTCTCGTTTTATACAGAAACATTAAAGTATCTGAGAAGACGACTTGTCGCAGATGGTTACAGAGTTGCTTTGATGTATGGCAAGACCCCTGATGAAACTCCAGAGCGTCAAACAGATGAAGATGGTTTTAAAGTATATGGCAGAAGTGATATCATGCGTGATTTTGAGGCTGGCAGATATGATCTTTTGCTTGTCAGTGAAGTTGGCGGTGAGGGACTTGACTTCCAGTTCTGTACATCGTTGATCAACTATGACCTGCCATACAATCCTATGAGGATCGAACAGCGGATAGGCCGTATTGACAGAATGGGGCAGGAGGCTGACAAGATCATTATTGGAAATCTGTGCATCAAAAATACGATCGATACTGTAATAAACAGGGTCCTGCTGACAAGGATTGCCAATGCAGAAGATCTTGTAGGAGAACTGGAACCAATCATTGCCAAGGAACTGGCAGAGATCAATGAACTGATTATCACAAGGGAGTTTTCGAACGAAGAGCTGAAACAAAGAGAAACGGAACTAGAACAGCGTATTGAAAAAGTCAAGCAGACAAGAGAAGAATTTGAAGAGGCAAGATATGAACTGGTAAATGATAAAAGTTTCCGTTCAGAATTTGAAGATGCTATAAAACATAGCCGGATCACTCCATATGAGTCTCTTCTTTTTACTTACAGCTTTCTGAAAAAAGAGAATGGCTGTTGGTGTAAACCGCTTTCAAAGTCCGCCGCGGCGATCCATGTAACCCGGGATATCTGTGATAGATTAAAAGCCTACAATAAGCATATGAATCTGGGTAAAGCAGGAGAGGAGATAAGAAAACTTATCGACAATAATGGCGATCTGCAGATCGATTTTGACGGAAACTCTGCATATATAAATAAGGAAAGGATATTCTTCAAACCTGCCGGTGCTTTTATCCATTTTATCGTGGACTACATACGCGCCTTTGAAGCTGAAACACCTGAAAATGTCTTCTACCTAACGATGAAGAAAGATAATCCTATTAGGATCAGTAAAGGAAGATATTGGCTTTTCATATATGACATGGAGTATAAGGGCTTTTTTGAGACCAGAACTTATGAATACTTTTTAGCTAATGAATCTGGTGAAGAAGTGATATGCCTGAGCGAAGACCAGAAAAAACTTTTGATTCAGGAAGTTAAAAATGGAAAAGCCCCATTAGATGTTTCTTTCGACATGTTTGATGAGATGCGGGAACACATAAACGAAGCAGCTGAAGAACGAAAAGAGAAGTATTCTGCCGAAGCAATGGGCAAGAATGCTATTAAAATCGATTCACGGATACATGCTTTAAGCAGTCTTTCTGAAATAAGGATAAGAGCTCTAGAAGATGGACTAATCGGTGCGACAGGTAAGGAAGAAGAAAAATACCGAAAAGCAATTGACCGGGAAAAGATGAAAGCGGCGGAAAAAATAAGAATTCTGAATGAAAAGAAGAAATTTGTTGGAGCTTACGCTCTCGATGTTGTCGGCCTTGTCGATGTAATGTGATCTCTATATATCAAAATTGATTTGGGGAAAATAATAGCAAAAATGGATAATCATACGATAGGTGTTATTAAAGAAGTCTGGGCGTTAGATAACTACATCCTTGAAGCAGTCTTTACCGATGGACATGTCCGTCGATATGACTGAAGAAACCTAATCGACGAATATCCAGTTTTTCAGGCAATGCTGCAAGACCCAGAGATATTCAAACATCCGCATGTGGTCTGTGGCGGCTATGGAGTAATATGGAATGATGATCTTGACGTTGCTGCAGAAGGAATATGTGACAATGGGGACCTCATCAGATAGGTATTAGAAGAGAAGGAACTTTATCATGGAATTAAAAAGAGAAGATATTACCGAAAATATAATTATCATAAAGATCAATAAAAGCTATAGGCCCGGTATGAGCAAAGAAAGTCTGTACGATGTCACCAGGGGCTGCTGGAAGATCAGCATCCCCTATGCCAGCGCTGCAGACTATGCCCTTGCAGTTTCCTTTGGCGAAGTCAAGGAAGTATATAAGATCGATGAATGGCTCCCCGCATCTGAAGAGAGGCGAAAGACCATCGAATATGATCCTGAAATAGAAAAAGGCAGGATCATATTCAAAGGAGAAGTCGCTGCCGAAAAGATCAGGAACAAATACCTTGGAAAAAACGTAAAGGGCTTATACAAAAAGGGCGAGTCGAATCCAGTCAAAGTATTTAGGGCATTTAGTGAATGATACAGGCGAGGTTAAGTACCATGTTGATAAGTTCTGAAGCATTTTATATTTCCTGTCTGGAAGGAAAGTCCCAGCAGGATATTATGAAACAGATCCACTCCATGAAGCGCGAGATCAAACGACTTAGAAAAATCATTGATGAATGGTACACAGTGGGATCTGAAGATATATTTTTCAGATGATCATAAGCCTGTCAATGTCTCCGGTAGTTATGCATCCCCCTATAATTATGGAGATTTAGAGGATTTATTGAAAGTTCCAGAAAATGGCGCGCAACCAGACCTTTTCCATTTGCAGTGAGGAAGAAAAATGTCATACGATCGTACATTACCTGACACACCATGGCATGTGGGATATATCAAAAAAGACGAATCTGATCCGAGAAGGCATAAATCAAGATGTATCTACAATTATTTTGGGAGATGCTATTGTGGTAAGGCATCCTGCTATCAGCAAAAATGTGGAGGATCTTCACACTGCATTTATTATGCAGAAACTGTTGAACAGGCGAGAAAAGTAATCTTAGCAACAGAGACTAATGAAGAAATGGCAGACAGGCTTATTGCAAAATATAGGCGGGTCAACAAAAAGAGACGTGATGCTTTTCTGCATGATGGAAATCATATGTTTCATCACAAAAAAACGAAAGACATTCGTGAATGTCCACTGTGCTACGAAAGGATACTTAGTTCTGGTCTGTATTGTGAGTTTTGTGATATCCAGTTTATCGATTATTCAAATTATAAAAAACTTGGACTAAGCCTGGATGACGCCGCAGACCTCGGTTTTTTTATAACCGGCAAATAATTTGCTGAAAAGTTTTCTGATGATGGTATATCGGGCATAAGAAAAGATAAAAATGATTAGAAAGGGTGCGCATGAAACAATACACGGCATGGGGCCATGTCTATGGACTTATCAGTACAGATTCCGATTTTTGTCCTAAGTGTCAAAAGGAAATACCCGAAAACGAGGCAAGAATCGTTATTATTTATGGTAATAGGATATTATCCCAAATTGACTGTAAAAGATGCCCTGGATGCGGCCATTTTGTTATTGATTATAATTTGTATCGTAAATATTCAAAGTATATCACCTGCTTAAATGATATAGAACTATATGAGACCAGAGAAAAGATAAAACGGTTAACAGATCAAAATCGTAAAAAATTGGTTTATAAGCATACGAGTCCACCGCCATGCTTTGTAGTAAAAAACCTAAGAGAAACGAAAAAGTGCAAGAAATGCAATGCCAATTTAGTGAAGCAGGATATTCGTGCGCAGAATAATAACAAATTCACGTCTGTGTTCAGTGCCAAATATTGTAAACAATGTAAAATATTTTATTTGAGATATACGGATTTTTCTGATTACAGTAATAGATTCCGTTGTTTAAATCCCGATCCAGTCAGATTGTCCACAAAGAAAAATATGCAATTCGAGGATCCTGATATAAATGGTATACCGACAGTCTTATGCAGCAATGCTAAAGAGATGATATCTGAAAAGGGGATCTCTGCGAATAGCAATGTGACTATTTCCGGCAATCATAAAAACAATAGTGAATTAAACTCTGATAGTTATAAAAAACAGGCTTTCTCCAACCATATATCATTAAAGACATTTTTAATCAAAAGAAATGTATTCCATTGCATAACAAGCGATCATTCACTGGTCGAAATCACAGCAGAGATTTATATTTTAAATAAAAAGGGATTCATTAGTTTAAAAAAAGTCCCCGCGGGTTACTGCGAGGACTGCGGAAGCTATTATATTTTAGAAAGGACCTATAAGAGCATCCTGAAACACGGAGTTCCTCTATGTCCTGTAGTAGATGAAAAAAATTATAACAAAACGTATAAACCATCTTCTATGAACATGAGACCTGAGTCTATCTTGAAGCAATACGGTTATACCGTTTCCGAACAGATCGAATTGTCTTCAGCTCAGCGACACGGAATATTGGCTATCCTTATTGATTTTAATATTCTGACTAAAGGGAAAATCATCTCATACCTGGATTCCTTTATTACACTGAGATCAGGACAGGAAAAATATGAGATTGCTATTGACAAATGGGAAGAAGATATATCGTTTGTTAACAATTACAGAAAAGACGATTTTAAAAAAGAGCATGTTGGAAAATTGATTTTGACTTAAAACATGAAGACAGACATAAATTTGGCTACTCCGAATAATAATTGGAAGTTTCTTTAACTGCGTTGTGAACTGGATATATTTTTAGGAATATTTCGAGATAATTGAAAGCGAAAATTAAAATGAAAGCAGAATCAGAAATAATATCCGTTTTGGATTTTAGTAGAGCAATAAAACGTTATACAGAATGCTATAAAGTTATTTTTTATAGAGGAGAAAGCTCATACTATCCAAAACATAAACCAGGAATATCACGAAATAGTAATTATGTTTTCAACGAGAATTTATTTTACAAAGATATCGTGTCAATGTATCCAAAAGAATTCGAGAATACAAATTATTTAAACGCTCTTGCCAAAATGCAGCATTATGGCATACCTACTCGTTTACTGGATATAACGATTGATCCAATGATAGCTCTGTATTTTGCTTGTGAAGAAAAAAGCGGTAACATTTCGACAGATGGATATCTATATATGTATATCAGAAAAAGTTACTCCGTTAATTCTAAAGAAGTTCGTTTGTTGTCTATGCGAGCATGTGAATATAAAGATGTATCGATTAATGAATTGATATACTGTTACAACGCAAAATATGGTGAAGGTCTCACTGTGGAAGAATGCAAAAAAGCTCTAAATGAATCCGTATTTATTGATCCCAAAGAAATGCTGAACCAACCTACAATCGAAAACAACAGACTAAAATCACAAAAGGGAACTTTTTATATATCTGGTGAAAATGATGGGAACAAAAATGAATTGCTGTCTATTGATGATATAAATCCAGTACTTATTTTTCGTATTCCAGCCAGTATTAAGAAAAATATCCAAAAAGAATTGGATGATCTTTATCATATTAATATTTCTACGATATATCCTGAACTAATGTCTGGAGCAAAGTATCTTAAAGAAAAATATACGTTACCAAATTTGAGCTATTCAAAAGAAAATTACACTGTTATCTCTCATGAAGTTAATAAAAAATACAATCGGACGGAATTATCAATTACAATACAAATAGATCCCAAATTAAGTTATGACATAGCCAAGCAGATTTGTAGAGACATAGTAAATCCCAAGAAAAATGGAGATAAACTTGTATGGATTTTTGTAGCTGATACTGAAAAAGATGCTGCATCTTATAATTGGCGTTTTAGAGGATTGTATATACCTTCAGATATCAATATAAAAAAATTTGTACGTCCTCTGAAAAATACAGAAGATAATAGTGGCTTTTCATGGGAATATATTTCTGGCTCAACTATAAGAACTGATTTTATGGAAGAAAATGGATTATATAGATCCGATGATGTCCTTTTTGTTTCTTGCAATAACTTATTCCAAGAATGTGTACTTCTTCTTCAGCAACTAATAAAAGTATATCAGTCGACTGAAATACAATTTTTAAAGCAGTTTTGTAAAGATAATAGAAAGATCATTAAAGAAATAAACACGAAAGCCGACAATATTGGTTGGTCACGTAACGTAAAAACACAGCGATATTACAATCATTACATTTCATTTTTTGGTATTGTCGAAAATATATTTATACTTTTGGAGCGGGAGGATTTTCAAGAACGGCAGATTGTATATTTAATCAAAAAAACTATTGAAGATGCTGAAAAAGAGAAAAGAACAATCGATGAAGTCTCAGGCAAATGGCTTTTATCATTGAACATCACGGAAGATGATCTTCAACATGTCAAACCAGACTATAAACCTTTCCAGTCTCAAAGGGAATATATACAATCAATTCCTCTTTCTGAGAATGCTATAAAAGTTTATTTTACACCTAAAGCCGTTCTCTCAGATAATGGAGGCATATTTATAGAAGGAACTACTAATCTATTCGATGGAGCAGAATTGTTGATAAATGTATATACTATTGAGAAAAAACTTTGTGGGAGTGACAAAACTAAAATTGTAAAAGGAAAGTTTCTTTCAGATAAGATTGGTAGTGCAAGTGTTTTTAAGGTAGGTGATATTATAAATCTAGAGATGTCTCTATCTATTCCTTCTACACAACCTTTGGATTTTGTAAAACAAGCAGGACTTGAATACGAGAAATTAGATGGCCCATTCATTATAAGGGAAGGTTATTCACCACATGGAAAAGGGATCTATAAATTATCAATTGAGAAACCTTAACATTATAGAAAAAGCGGAGCATCCTCTTGGACTTGCTCCGCTAAATCGTATATAGCTACATTTCTTCCTCAACCCTCAGCGGCGAAGAAAGCAGTATCGCTGCCGCCTGGATATCCGTTATGTTCTCATCCGCAAACTTCTTTACTGACTGGTACAGGAGCGGATTGTCCAGCATCGTTGTCACGAACCGGTTCATCCCGGCTTGCTCTGTGCCGATCAGGTTCCCGGTCCCTCTCTGCCTTAAGTCTGCTTCCGCGATCTCGAAACCGTCATTCGTGCTGCACATAGTCTGCAGGCGTTCGTTGTCCGGCTCTTCAGAGAGCAGAAAACAGTAAGACTGCAGGGAGCTCCTGCCGACACGGCCCCTCAGCTGGTGCAGACTGGCCAGGCCGAATACGTCTGCCTGCTCCACGACCATGACCGTGGCATTGGGCACGTTCACACCGACTTCGATGACCGTGGTAGAGATCAGGATCTGGAGCCGGTTTTCAGCGAATTCTTTCATCGTTTTCTTTATTTCTTCCGGCTTTTTCTTCCCGTCAACGAATCCTATCCCTATCCCTTTCGGCTCAAAGTATTCTTTATATTCCGAAGCGACAGCCTTTATGCTGACGATTGCTCTGGGATTCTCCTGGTCATCAGATTCTTCGATAGCAGGGCAGACCACATAGCACTGCCTTCCGGCACGGATCTGTTTTTCCAGGAAGGGGAAGACATTCTCACGGCCGGAGCCGGCTCTTGTGATCACAGGTTTCCTGCCGGCCGGCTTGTCCTTTATGATGCAGATCTCTTTCTTTTCACCGTAAAGGACCGATGCCAGGGACCTGGGGATAGGCGTCGCTGACATAGAGATGGAATGCACTCCGGCAGAAGCCCGCTCCTGAAGGGCTTCCTTCTGGTTGACACCAAAAAGATGCTCCTCGTCTGTCACCACAAGACCGAGCCTGTTGTATTCCAGCGCCTTTGAAACACAGCTGTGCGTACCGACGATAAATCCGGCCTCCCCACTGCTGATCATCTCATAGACCTTCCATTTCTCCTTGCTCTTCATCTTGCTGTCCAGGAACACGCAGGTGATACCGAACTGGTCAGCGTACTTTTTCACTTCCTCGTAATGCTGCCTTGCAAGGACCGCCCTGGGCGCCATGAGCACAGACTGCATGCCGTTCTCATAGGCTGCGAACATGGCCGCGATCGCGACGACGGTCTTACCGCACCCGACGTCTCCCTGAATAAGAAAGTTGCAGCGTTTTCCGCTCATGCCCGTCTGCGCGATCCTGTCAGTCACGGCTTTCTGGCCGGCAGTAAGAGGGAATGGGAGAGACTCTATGAACGACTGCATAAGGTCTGTCTTTTCAAAGAGGAGAGCAGAGTCTTCGGAGCCTTTGTCATTAGACGCCTTCATGGAAAGATAGAAGAAGAGCATCTCGTCGAAAAGGATCCTGTCGCGGCCCTTGCAGAAGTCTGTCCCCGATGCCGGTCTGTGCACCATATCAAGAGCTTCCCCGTAAGAAAGCTGTCCTGCTTTCGCATAGATACGGGCAGGAAGGTATTCCGCCTGGCAGGAAACTGCCTGGTCTATATATTCCGCAAGCATTTCCTTCTCTTTTTCCAGCTCTGCCGCCGTCAGCTTCGCTTTGCTCAGCTTTCCGGTCTTCGTATAGCGCGGTCCGAGGATACCGCCGATCTTTGGATAGACGGCCATGATCCCGGGTACGAAATCGCCTGCCTTACAGATGACATCCGGTTCCATCACACAGTAGCCGTATGTCTCATCAAAACTGATCATTCCGCAGACAACAGCTTCCCTGCCGATCAGCTCCCAGTAAGTCTTGTCCTGAAACGCTCTGGAAAAGGACTGGCATCTGAACCGGATCCCGTCAGCCTGTTCCATCCTTATCTTCAAAAAGAAACGTCCGTTCACGGCTTTCTGTCTCTCCACGCTCAGGACCCTGCCCTTTACGGCACAGCATTTTCCGGGGATGCAGTGCTGCAGAAGGCGTACCGTGCTGTAGTCATGGTATTTCCTCGGCACCCACCTTGCCAGCTGCTCAAGGGTATAGATCTTCTTTTTGTTCATCGCTTCGATGACATATTCAGGGAATCCGGCTTCTTTCAGATACATTCCTATTGCTGTCCTTTTCTAATGTCTTTTTCCTCATCCTGTTCTTTTGCGGTAAGGAGTATGTCCAGGATCACTCCTGTGAGCGTCCTGTGTTCTTTCTTTGCCCTCTCTGTCAGATATTCGTACAAATGAATCGGGACTCTTATATTAACTGCTTTCGTTGCCATTCTTTCTGCACCAGCCTTTCACTTATATTTTATCAAAAACGTATTACATCGTAAAGCATCGTAATGCAAAAGTGCAGATCTACATGCATTGCTTTACATGCTGAAAGATGTTTCTTCCATACTATTCTTGCAGTGTTCTTATCCACGAAATTATGCGGAAAATCCAGTTTAGTGCAAAACGAATTTCACGGATTCATGTATAATATATGGGGTATTGTGATACTTAAACCCAACTATAGAAACAACAAAAACAGAAATAATATCATCAAAATGTTTTTGATCCATTTTTTACGATTCTTTTGCTCATGTATAAATATAGGAAGGAGGATTTAAATGCCTGGTTTATTTATTGATGATGTTGACAAAATGAACGGAAGAGAATTTGAGGAGTTTTGCCAAAAGATCCTTGCATAATAACTTTTACTGCTGTTGATGCATATTACTAATATGAATCGGTACGATTTTTTATATTTGAGTAGGAGCAAAGATGGATGTTTTAAAAGACCCGAAAGAGCACTCTGTGGATTTCAGTAGTTATTACCGTTACATACTGGAATCCTTTACAAGCAAACGAGAAGATTCTTTTGCAAATTTAATAGGATCCTTTTCGGATGATGGGAACTGCGTCCTGGAAGTAATAGAGTGTTGTACTTCTTCCACAAGGACGATACCTATGTGCTTCTCCATCAGTTCCGAAAGAAAACACAGAAAACGCCGCGCCGCGAAATTGATAAAGCAAAAGCTGAACGCGATGATTGGATTGCCAGAAAGGGGTGACATAGTATGGCGACTTGGACTGACTATAAGAACCATGTAAGAGAAACCAATCCTGAAATCGGAAAAGACCTCGATGAGGTTGAGGCTGTTTCCCAGATTGTAGGCGCCATGATTGAGCGTCGACATGATCTTCAGCTTTCCCAACGTGATCTTGCCAATCTTTGCGGGCTTCCGCACTCTTCAGTTGCAAGAATCGAATCCGGGAAAACCACTCCCAATCTCTCGACTCTTCTTAAGATTTTCAGAGAGCTCGGGTTAAATCTGGTAGCAGAGCCTTCTGCCCGAACAGCGCCTCCAACCAGATAACGACCAGTTAGATCTGCCAACCTCCGGCTTAAAAGCAGGAGGTTTTTCTTTTCCAGAAAAAGTTTCGCCAAATATCCGTTCTCCCTTAGAGAAATTTTGTTCTTCTCATTGCCCATAAGCCATAAAACAACTCCTTCCATATACTGTCGTAGGAAAGCTCCCTTCTGTCCAGAATTAAAACCCCCCTTGCTGATCATGATAAATGTTTTATTGAAGCCTAACCTCTCTAAAAATTTTATGATTGTCGTATTGTTCTTACATATAGTAAATAAAAGGATCTTCGCCAGAAAGGAAGAGGTAACTATGGCTGCCAAAAGACATGTAACGATCATGACAAAACACAATACATACGTATTTCTGCAGATCCGCGACGACTCGGGTCTAGTCACAAATTATGTACGGGGCGGGGTGTTCGGAAATGAAACTTTCCTGTGCTCTGTGCCAAGAGAGCCGGAGATTGGGAAGAGCTGCCATATCCATGTAATCACGAAGATCTCTCCATGTACAGGAAAAGCCGGGACCTTTTCTCTGGAGACCGTGGCCTATCCCACGTCCAAAGTCATGCAGATCATACAGGAGCCCTTCCGGAGCCTCGACTCTGACACTGCGGTTTAGTTTTCTGCTATTGATCACCTGAAATGTCACAAACTTGACCACTTTCAATGTCTTCATACTGCCCCGGTTGCTGTCATAAGATTGTGCGTATCATATCTTTTAGCAGTGTCTTCTTTCCAGATATGGCAGCATACATGGAATCTGTACTCAAGAACACATCTCATGCAATTAGTCCCAGGGCGGATACTTTAGTCGGTATTTGAGATCCCCGTTATTTTTCTTTCTCTATGCAGTTATGACAGCATATAGAGCAATCCCAGGACATTCAGGCAGAGCATATCTATGACAATTCAGCATGCTGCCAGCAATCTTTTCCATCTGTTCCTGTCATCAAAGCACCCTTGCGGTGCTTTTTTTATTTTCGGATCAGACTGTCAAACATCTTATATACAGCAGAAATAAGGAGCCAGCAGGAAGGAGGAAGAAAAGATGCAAAGACTGGACATTCTGTTCGAGGTGACCGAAAGAGACATCGACTGTCTCCGCCTCAACAGGGAAAACGTGCCGGCAGAAGAACTCGCCGGCAGATACAAGAAGAGCCTGGAAGCTCTTCAGACAAGGATCATAAGGCAGCTTGGGGAGATGATCGTGATCCTGTGCTTTGACAGGCTGCCAAAAGCAGAAGACCAGGACGAAAAAGATCTGAAGCTGTACACAAGGTGCCGGAAAAACGCCTTCATCACCTTTGCTTCTGCAGGCTCACAGAAAGCCTGGAAAAGATGCAGAGCACAGGTGCTTGAAGAGTATGACCTTATCAGTGCCATCAACACGGCATTAGCCGCTATGGCAGGTCCGGCAGAAGAGCAGTACTTTCCTTACTGGAGGAGACACTGCCTGAAAACAGCAGAAGGCATCTGCAACGATCTGATAAATGCTAGGTGGAACCCGGAGGAGATGGCATGGGAGCTGGAAAGCGGCGCTATCACTTTCATGTTCCCATTCAGTGAGGAAAAGAAGGACGTTACATACAGTGACGGCCAGCTGTCGCTTTATGAAGTGGCCGAAGAATTATGAAGAAAGGAAGAGCATGCAAAAAGAAAAAGACATAAAGGAGCTTGACTGGGACGTGATCATGACCGCTTACCAGGAAGGCGAGCCTTTTGAAGATATCGCTGCAGCCAACGGACTTACGGTAAGGAGCCTGGCTGACAGGATGCGGAAGGTGGCGGGAGTCGTCGATCCAGATGTCCCGCTGAATGAAAGAGAGAAGAAGAGGATGCTCCACCGGCTTAAACGTAATGCTGCCACGTCGCACAGCATCAGTGACCGATGGAATGAGATGCAGGACCTGTTCCGCAAAGCGGGGGTTCTCAATTAGTATTGGAAAAACAGTCGTTTTTTTAATGAACGGCTGTTTTTTTAGTGCTATCAGAAACCTTTTCCTGACGACATTTTTCTTTGCAGGCTATACATTTCTATCCTTCTGTCATCTTTCGTAAAAGCATTCTGACATATATATACTGTACCGTTCAGAACAGCAATTAGAAAGGATTCGAAATGGACAATACCAGCAGGGCCGCCACCGATGCCGCGTACCAGGCGGCTGATCACCTGTTCAGAGGCACACAGACTTCACTGGAATGGGTCGTTGAGATCCTCCGCAGAAGGGGCGCCGTAAATATCCCTGACGAGATCACAGCATGGGACCGAAGCGGAGGCACATTCACCAGCTTTTCCGCAGACCGCTCTGTGCTCTCGGACATGCAGACGCTCCTTGTGGAGAACGAGATACCCTTTGTGAATTCCGTCGATGAGAACGGAGCGCCTTTCATCGTCATAAGGGACTGCGATACCGCTAAGGCCGACTCCCTGAAAAAGGACGTCCTCATAAGACAGAGCGGCTATTATATGCAGGTCTCCTTAAACGATCTCCACACTGCGGCAGCAAATTCCCCCTCAAACAGAAGAGTTGCCGGCTTCTCAGGCCTCTCACAGGAAGAGGCAGAGCTCCTTTCGCAGAAAGCTAACCGCTTCGGAAGAGGCGTGACCGTGGCCAAAGAAAAGATGTCTGATGGCACATATTATGTAGCCGTGGCATCCAGGAGCTTCATGGGGGATTCTCCCTACCGGACTGATCTTGCACAGGCTTATGTAGAGACGGTCCTTGCCCTCCACGGTCCCAACCGGGTCAAAAACAGAGAAGATCTGGAAAAGCATCTCTCCTTCGAAGAGGATCTTGAAAAGCACCTGGAAAACTTCTACAGGGAAGAGCCTGGTGATGAACCGGCCCCGGAAAAGGAGAGCTGGATCATCGGAAGGAACGATGATTCCCAGTATATCCGTTTCACAAAAGGCGGCGCTGAATTCGGGCTCGTTTCAAAAAGCCCTGAAGGAGGCAGGCTGCTTTTTAACGGCCAGGATACCGTAAGGAGAGATGCCCCGGACTTTGAAGAAAGGGTTTATTCCTTCTGCTCAAAGATCAGAGACAAGGAGATCCTGTCCATAAAAGGCGATGTCTATAAGCATTTCCAGTATCACGGGAACCGGACCCACGGATACAGCGACTGGACGCCGGCCGAGCGCCGGATCGATACCGGGGAAAGAAAACTGGTGCGTGTCCTTAATGAAAAGATCAAGGACAACATGCGAAGTGAAGGGCTCATCAGGGACCATGGCAATGAGCAGCAGAAAATGGCTGTATATGTCATGTCCATAAAAGAAGCATTTGAAGGGATCCGGCAGGGGGTACGTCCCCAGCGTTTTTCGGAAGAGCAGTGGATTGAGATCACGACCGTTGCATCTGCAAACGGAATGAACCTGGCCCAGTACATAGACGCTGAAGAGAGGCTGGATTTCTATGAGCTGAATGGCTACGAAGTCGACAGCCGCTTCTTTGAGATGGACCTGCCTGCTGAAGATGTGATCAGGTCTGCCAAAGCCAGGGACGCAGACCGTCCCGGAAGAGCAGAGCGCACAGGAGCTGATGGCAAAGACGATATATCCGGAAGGGCCTGAAAGAGGAGAGAAAAGTGAATCAGAAAAAGAGATATAAGCGGAACCTCCGGTTCTTCATCATACTGGCTGCAGTCTTCTATGCGGTAACGGTCCTTGCCGCCCTTCACTACCTGAAGCTTTCCTTTGAATCCACCAGATACGGGAGCATAGAACTTCTCGGACTTGCCCTGGGTGAACTTCTTGAGCGCCCTTTTGCTGTTTTCCCTCTACCGAGAGGGACGCCGGGGAGCCTCCTGACACTGACCTTCGTATACCTTTTCATCTGCCTTGCGGTATATATCTACAGGGCATCGAGACGGCATTACGATCCGGAAACAGTCGCCGGTGACGACACTTTCATGGATGATTTTTCATCCTTCCAAAAAGAAAAGAAGGGAGATGAGGGCTTTACCGTTGCCCTTTCAGAACACATACAGATCACCATGGATCCCGATGTCTGGCCGAACCTGAACGCCACTGTCATAGGCGGGCCCGGCTCCGGCAAATCCTTCCGGATACTGGCGCCGAATATCCTACAGGCCCTTGGGGATCACAGATACGGCGATACCTATACCCTGAAGGCAAGGCTTATCAGGAAACTGTCCGGGAAGATCCCTTCCCTGGAAAGGTTCCTTCCGAAGGGAAATGCCCCCTATATCCCCTCGAATTACATAATCACCGATCCCAACGGCGGCTCATACAAATCCTATGGAGGCTTCCTGGAAGCGATCGGCTACACCGTGAAGGTATTCAATCTTTCCCACATGGAGCTGTCAAACCACTACAATCCGTTCCGCTATATCCGCTCCGACAAGGACGTCCAGGTCCTTGTGGCAACGATCATGGAGAATACGACGCCTCCGGAGTCCAGATCCAACGATCCCTTCTGGGAAAAAGCAGAAGAATCGCTCCTGATCGCCCTGGTGGCTTACATATACCACTACGAAAGAGAGGAGAACCAGAATTTCTCCTACCTGATGAAGCTGGTCAGAAGCGGGGCTTCGGAAGGCTCCGGCGGGACCGGCCGTTCCTACCTGGACCGCCTTTTTGACCAGGTGGCCATCAGGGATCCGAAGGGCCTGGCCCTTAAGAACTACCGGAACATCCACCTGGGCAATGAGAAGACCATAGCTTCTGTCATGATCTCTGTCGCCTCCAGGCTTCACGCCTTCGACCTGGCAGATATAGAGGCCCTTACAGGCTCTGATGACATCGGGCTGGATGATATAGCGGACAGACCGACTGCCCTTTTCATCATTACTCCCATCGGCATAAAGACCTTCAACTTCCTGGTCGCCCTTCTGTATTCCCAGCTCTTTCAGCGCATGTACGACTACTGTGAGAACACAGCAGAATACTCACAGCTCCTTGTGGATGAAAGGGGCATGGTCATAAAGACGTACAGGGCAGGAAACTCTGCTGAATCGGTAAAAAAGAAGGCAGAAGCCGAAGCTTACCTGCAGTCCCTGAAAAAAGCAACTGTCACAGAAGACAGACGCTTTGGCTGGTGGAGCGTGATCGCTCCGGACGGCAGCATGGTCACTCACAGGAAGACAAAGGCCATGGCCAGGCAGGCACTGGCCATGATACAAAACGGCGCCGTCATAGCAAATTCCGATGACGAGACCCTGGGCTTTCGTAACCACGGGCAGAGGTGCCCCATCCACCTGCAGCTCTTTCTGGATGAGTTCAAGAACATCGGGACCATCCCCAACTTTCCGGAGCGCTTATCGACCATCCGAAAATATTCCATGTCTGCCTTCGTCATCGTCCAGTCCCTGGACCAGCTGAAGGTGATGTACAAGGACAACTGGTCGGAGATCACGGGCAACTGTACCTTCCTGATCTATCTGGGCGGAGGCGCAGATGAATCCACACTGAAATTCATGTCGGAGATGGCCGGCAAGGAGACCCGAATCTTCCTTGCCACGTCCATAAACGGAAGGCAGGGAGGCGGCATGTCCTATAACAGGCAGGGCGTAGAGCTCCTGACCCTGAGCCAGCTGCGGCGGATGCCCATGGACAAGTGCGTCATCATAGCCCAGTCGACAGCCGTCATATACGATGACAAGTTCATCACTATGGGGCATCCGAACTGGAATTTCTCAAAGCAGTGCCAGCCTTACGGCTACGATGAAGGGAAGAGCGAATACCTGCAGATCGTAGAAACAAGGGAGGGCGAAAAGTCAAAGGAGCCTTCCCCGGAATTTGAAAAGCACGGAAATCCCGCACAGGAAAAAGAGGAAGACCGGAAAAAAAGAGAAGCGGAAAACAGAGCAAGACGGGAGAGAGCAGAAGAGGCTTCGAAAAACCGGAAGCCGGGCGGCGGAAAACTCTTTGGAGATAACCGCACAGGAATGACCGGAAAAGAAGTGGCAGAAATGATCTCAAAGAAAGCAGAGGCTGTCACAGGAAAGAGCACATCTTCATCTGCCGGTCAAAGCACGCCGCCTGCTTTATCCCGCACAGGAGATGCGGCTGTTGGAAGCACCGGCAGACCTTCAGATAAGGACCGGCAGGACGCAGTAGATGCCAGCGCTTCCCGTACCAGGTCGTCCTTTTCCCATTCCGCAGCATCTTCAAGGTTCCGAAGGAGCACGTCACCAGAAAATGCGGACGTGACGAGCTCCTCCGCGAAGCAGACGCTCCTTGCAGCTTTCGACCTGACAGACTCATCGCTCCTTACATTTACAGACTCATCCGACTGGATGGCGGATCTCAGATATGCCTTGCCGCCATCTGATGATGGAAATACTTAGGCCTGGTGACCAGCCAGTTTTGTGAAACCATTCTGACATATATATGATAGAGGGCCTGTGGGAAGGCAGCTTCAGCCGCGGGCCCTGCCAATTAATGATCATCAGAAAAAGGAGAACAACATGTACATCAAAGACAGTTCCAGAAATCAGGACCGTGCACTCATCCAGTTCCTTACAGCGGCGCTTTTTATCACCATTGCCGCATGCTTCACCATTTTTATGCCGGCGGCCTATGCCACTGACCTCAACGTCATGCTCTCCAGCATCAAGGATACCGCAAAGACCATCTGCCGATTCGGCGGGGCTGCCCTAGTCATCGTGGGTCTCATCCGTTTTGGCTTCGGCTTTTCCGATGGCGGATCTGGTCCCGAAGTAAGGCAGGGCATCTGGATGATCGGCTCGGGCGCCCTCCTTCTGTTCGCGGTCCCCGGCATGATTGACGGGATCACCATGGGGTGAGGGGAGACTGCCGTCACAGACACAGCATTGTTCTCAAATTAAGAAAGGAACAGCGGCGCACTGCCGCCGATTTATATTTTATGAGCATTGAAGAATCCCTGAAGGCCCGCCGGCGCATCTGCATCACCATGACGGTCCTTATCCTCCTGGCTATAGCCTGCTACCTGCTCCTGCCGCGGGTCATGGCCGCGCCGATCCTCAACAATTTCATAGAGCCGCGGCCTGCGATAACGGAGCTCGTGACCATAGCAGGAGAAGGGACGCTGGATAAGGTCGAGACTGCCTTTGCGGATGTTTCGGCCCTGTCAAGGACAGACATGGTCGTCGCCGTATCAAACGTCTGCAAGACCATAGCTACGATCATCGTCGTCTTCAACTTTGCCCTGAAGCTCATCCAGGTCGTCACGCGTGACTCCATGGTCCAGGACGTCTGGATCCGCATCCTCATGCAGTACGTGCTGATCGCCATCATCTGTGTCTACTGTGACAGGATCATCGTTATCTTCGATAACCTGGGGTCTCTTTTGTATACCTCCATCAAGGCAAAGCTGTCCATCACGTCCATCGCATCCGATGAGAGCGAGGTCACCAGCATCGTCGACAGCCTGCTCACTTCCATCGGAGAGGATGCCTCCTACCTGCAGCTGGTCATTACCGCCACCATCCTGAAGTTCTTCTTCTGGGTGGCGGGCATCTGCATCTCCATCCAGTGCTACTCCATCGGCATCGAGCTTGCAGTCCGCAAGGCATTCCTGCCCCTTGCCGTAGCAGACATGTCCGGAGAAGGAGAGAGGAGCGGCGGCTTCCGCTACCTGAAGCAGTATGCTGCTACCTGGCTCCGTATGGCCGCAGTAGTCCTCATGTGCAGCCTTCTGTCGTCACTCGTCGCCCAGATCACCGTGACCACGGGAGACCATGTCCTGTCCTTCTTCTTCAAGCAGCTCGTCGTTGCATTTACCGCAGTGGGCATGACCGCGAAGCTGAACGAGATCGCAAACGGCGCCCTGGGTTCATAGGAGGAAAGCAGATGGTTTATGGAACATCCAATATCGACCCCCGTGAGATCGAGCCCCGCATATGGGGGCCTCTCACAGCAAAGATGCTCAAAGGCATCATCATTTCCATCCCTCTCGCAGTCCTGGTCTTCTTTATCCTTGACTTCTATGAGACCGATATCACGACCCAGCTGTCAGCTGCGGCGGCCGCCTTCCTCCCGGGGTTCTTTCTGACATCCAGCAGGATGAAGATGCACGGGATCCCCTTTTCGACATATCTGAGGTGTCGCTTTAAAAGGACCTTCCTTACACCTCTTAAATATACCTATTCCACGGATACCGGATATACCGTCCCGGAAAGAAAGAAGACAGTAAAAAAGAGCAGGGAATACAGGATATACAGATAGGAAAGAACACATGGCTTTATTCAAAAAGAAGACCGGGACTGCAGAAGATGCCCGGAAAGCAAAGGAAGCAGCAAAAAAAGAAAGAGCGGCCGGCAGAAAGAAAAAAGCACCTCATTCCAGGAAGAGCCAGGTCCCCTATATCAGCATGATACAGGAGCAGGGCATCTTTCAGACGCCACAGGGCTTCACAACAGCCTATATGCTGGCGGATATGGACTTCACCAACAGGGACCTGGACGCCCAGAACTTCATTTTTGACAGATACAAGGACCTGATCTCGTCCTTCACGCCCGCCACCCCTTTCCAGATCCTCATATATAACCACGAAGCCTCTGACAGCCGGATGATGGACGAACTGTGTTTCCCCATGCGGCAGGACGGGCTCGACAGCTACCGGATCGACCGCAACAGCATCTTTTTTAATATGCTCCGTGGTGCAGCCAACAACATGATCCAGGACAGGTTCCTGATCGTCCGCGAGAATGCGTCCTCTTTTGAGGAAGCAGTTGCCAGATCCAGGGACATGGAAGCAGTGATCAAAAAAGATGTCAGGGCCATCACACAGCTTCCCGGCGATGACAGCGCTGTCCTCCTTCCCATGGAAGAGAGGCTCCATGTTCTCCATTCCATCTATACCCAGAGCCAGAGGGGCTTTTATAACGCAAAAGATGAAAACGGCTGCGGATATCTGGACTTTGGGCGCCTGGCCATGCAGAAGATCGATACCAAAGACTACATCCTTACGTCTTTCGATTTCAGGTCAAGAGGCGACAGGTTCAGGATGGGTTCGGCCTTCGGCCAGTCCATGGCCATCATATCCATGTCCAAAAAGGATCCCTCCACCCAGTTCCTTCATGACCTGGCTTCTCTCCCTGTCGGCCTCCTTATTTCCATCCATTACCAGCCTGTGGACCCGACGGAAGCGGGAAAGGAGATAAAGAACAAGCTCCTGTCCGTCGAAGGACAGCTCTCGGGCTCACAGGAAGATGCCGCCAGGCACGGATACAGCGGCTCTTTCGTATCCCCTCTCATGCGGCAGAATTATGAGGCCCTGAACATGCTGATGGACTTCATCTTCGTACAGCAGGAAAAGCCCTTCTATATCACCTTCGTGATCACCCACTTCTCGCATACGCTGGACGGCCTCATCCGCAACAGCGACCGGATCCAGGCCATCGCCAAAAAGCATGACATAGGACTGGAGATCCTCTATGAACAGCAGAAGGAAGGGTTCGACGCTTCCCTCCCCCTCTGCTACAACCCGCTTAAGGTGAATACTTTCCAGATCGCAGACAGCGCAGCGACTTTCCTGCCATACATGTCACAGGAGATGTCCAATCCGGGCGGCGTATTCTACGGGATCGACCCTGACACCAAGCGTCCCATCCTGATCAACAGGAAGCTGGGGCCTAACTTCAACGGCCTCGTATGGGGGGCTTCCGGCAGTGGAAAGACCATGAGCTGCCTTTCAGAAGCAACGGATATCCTCCTTCGAAGCCCTGATGACCAGGTCATCTTCATAGACCCCAAAGGCTATGTGAAAAAGTGCGCGGAAGGATTCGGCGGAAGCATCATAGAGCTGGCTCCCGGCTCCGGCAACTATATCAACCCCCTGGATCTTGACTTCGGGATAGAGGAAAACGGCGGCATCGACGCTCTTACCAACAAGGTCTCCTTTATATGCTCCGTCCTGGAAGCCATGCTCGGTGAAGGCGGCCGTCTTGGTTTTGATGCACCCTCTATCATAGACCGCTGTGTGCGGAGCCTCTATGAGAGAGCAAATTACAGGAACCATATAAGGGAGATCCAGATGTACGATGCTTCCTGCACCAGTGACCCCATGGCCTGTCCCAGGCTCTCGGAGCTCCAGGCAGAGCTCCGTCTCCAGCCGGAAGAAACAGCGAAAGCGCTTGCCACGGTCCTGGAGATGTACTCCGGAGGAGAGAGCACCTTCTCCCAGCGGACCAATGTGGATCTGAGCAGCCGCTTCATCGTCCTGGACATATCAGGACTTGGCGGCAACAGCATGCTGACGCTGACCCTTCTGGTCTGCCTTGAATTTATAAAAAGCAAGATGATCGAAAACGGAAAGAAGGGCATCTATACCCACGCCTACTTCGACGAGTTCTGGTGCCTCTTAAGGTCAGAGCTGGCATCCAGCTACTTAAGTGAGATGTGGAAGATGTGCAGGGTCTGGAAAGGCGTGCCCACAGGGATCATGCAGAACACCGCCGATCTTTTTGGCTGTCCCTATGCCTCCGGTATCCTGGAGAACACCCATTTCATCATGCTCCATTCCCTTGAACAGAGCGACAGGGAAGCCATGCGCTCCCTGCTCAGGCTCTCTGACGAACAGGTCCGGCGCATCACCAATGTGGCACCAGGACGTGGGCTCATACACACCATGGGTACCACCATCCCTTTCGAAAATGAGTACCCTGAAGACTCTCTGTCCTATAAGACTTTTGCAGACAGTCTGCAGAAACGGAGCCTCATGCCTGCAAGAAGGCGGCTCTTTACTGTTTAACAGTTTACCGGCCGGAGCAGGGAGCCCTCTGCTCCGGCATTCTTTTTTCATGATCCGAGGTACTATTTCATGCATCCTTTTTTTCGTCTCTCAAAGCCTTTCCTTCCTGTTCTCTGCATCGTCCTTTTCCTTTCTCTTTCTGTGCATGCATATGCGGCAGCCGGTACTGCCGTGTCAGATGCTCCGGAGCAGGAAGAACCTGACCCGGATACGGAAAGCAGCCAGAGGGAAGGATACGGAACGCTTTATCTTCATGCCATCGTCCAGGAAGGCTGTTCTTTTCCGATCTATGTTCGGATTTTCGGAGCGCAGGCCTGGGTAGGAGAGTTCGATGTATACCTTACGCCTGACAGGGACTACTCTGAAAGCTGCTCTGTCCCCGCAGGCGCCTATCTGGTTTACCAGAAGGTCGACCACCTGAAAAATGACGGCTCCATCGCGGTCTCGGATGTGGAAAGTCCTCTTGTGGTTGAAGAGGGCGGCTCGGCACATGCAAATTTCATAGCCGGGAGCCCTGACTTTGTGGGCCGTTATAAAAGCGTCCTTTTTGAAAGGGACGCATATGGCAAAGTCGACAGCGGGACTTACAGCAGCGAGGAAATGGATCAGAAGCTGGAAAGCGTATCACAGGGATCCGAAGACAGATACGAAAAAGAAAAAGAACTTTCTTTTGACACAGAATTCGAGCCTGACTGTGACGAGCCTCTGCCCCTTACTCCTGCAGAAAGTTCCCCTGCTTCTGACAGGCCCCTCTGGCAGGGCCGGCTGGCAAAACTCCTATCCATTACCATGCCGGCCGCATCTGCCGTGCTCATCTTTGCCCTGGCAGGATATCTTATAAAGGCTCTCGGAAACAGGAAAGGCTGAAATATATGGCTTCTTATGATACGGAAGGCACAGGCGCTGGCACTATCAGCGCATATGATACCGGTAGGGGAACCCCCAGACATGACGCATATGATACAGGACACCGCCCTGCCGCGGCTGATCTTTATGATACGGGGAAGAGGACAGCGAAGGATCAGAGCTACGACACGGGAAAGGCGCCAGGGCAGGAGGACCCATACGACACAAAAAGCACCTACCTTGATGCAGGGCGGAACGTAGCAGGAAGCCCAGCCCCGGTCCCGGGACCATTTGAAACGATCGCCAGGACGTCCTCCGGGACAGCTTTTTCATCCGGCTATTCGCAGGCAGCGCAGACTTTCCGCGGAGCATCCTTAAGCCTGCGTTTTGCAGGAACACTGATCGGCGGAGCGGTCGCCCAGGATCATGCCATAAGAAGCGGCTATAATCCTTCTTCCCTTATCACATCCAAAAGCGCCGCTGATTATCTCCGGAACAGGGCCCATGAGACCGGCGAAGTCCTGGCCGGAAAGAATATCTTCGTTTCCCATGTTTCCACAGATACTTTAAGGACAGCGTCCCTTTCCGGTCCTGTTTCAGGACTTGCCGGAAATGCGGCAGGCTTCCTCATCGCAGGCAGGGCCCTTACGAAAGAAGAAAAGAGCCTTGTCCGGGAACAGGCGGAGACCCTCATAAACTACAGACGGGCCATGAACTCCTCTATCGCCGGCTCCCGCCTTATAAGCGGCGGGATCTCTTCCATCTATCATGGCGGACTTGGCAGTACAGACTTTGAAGCAGGCGCTTCCCAGGCAGACAGGATCCGGAGGACAGGACTCCTTCTCGGAAAGACCGCTTATTATACAGTGACCCGGGGCGTCGACGCTGCATGGGCAGGATCCGCCATCTATCATTCTGCAAAGGCAGCCTCATATGCAAGGAAGGCCGCCAGAGCTGAAAAGACCGGAAGCGAAGCAGCATCTCTCTACAGGGAGCTGGCAAAAGCGTCTCGCACGAAGGCACGGAAACGGGTGAATTCCTTCCTGACGCACAGGGAGAATCAGGGACTTAGGGAGGCCGTAGCCAGGAACCTGACAGATCCGTCACATATCATAAAAAGAGCAGGCAGGGCCCCCATCGTGATCACCGGTGCTGCCGGGAAGGGGATTGTAAAAGCTGGCAGATGGGCCTCAGGTACCAGAGCAGGACGGTGGGTATCAGGTACAAGGGCCGGGAAGGCAGTAAAAAAAGTATCCGGCTCCTTTGCGGATATAACTGTCCGCTATGTGATAAATCCCGTAACAGGGATCCGGACCCTCCGGAAGATGGCGCTGTCTTCAGCCGCAAAGACTGTGGGGAGGCTCCTTCGGCCGCTCCTTAAGCTCATCTCCATAGGCACGCATCTGATGCGTCTTCCCTTTTATCTCCTGGCAGGTGCAATGGCCCTTGCAGCAATGATCTCCGTGATCGGGAGCTTCATCGGCATACTTCTCCAGATCGTCATGATACCGCAGGCAGCGATCACTACCGTAATTAATGAGACCGGGATCGTCCAGTGGCTCATTGGAGAGGAGGCCGAAAATGCCGGCGACTCGATCATCCAGCTCACTGTGGACAGGCTCTTTGAAAGACAGATGGAATACGGGACCCAGATTATGGAAGGAGACGGCCTGTTCTCTGACCTGGAAGACCTGAAGCTCTACAGAGCGACTTTGAATGACAGGAGGATATCCGGAAGCGGCCTAGGAAAGATCGGAAGAAGCGCTGAAGGCTACACCGCGACCCTTCCCGTCACAGGAAAAGGCACCATGATCATGCAGGAGGAAGTAGATGCCGATATACATAAAAAGCTCCTGACAAAGCCTGCAGTAAAAGAAGTGCCGGGATCATTCAGGACAGGAGATAAGATCGTTCTGACCTATGTCCTCAGGAACGGAGCTGCCAGAGTGGAACAGACCCTGTATGAAGGCGCAGCCGGCACAGAGTATATGCAGCATCTGGGGGACAGGTGTGCTCTTGAGCGGGACACCAGCTATGTGAATGGCTGGACTTATGTGCAGAATACGAACAACTATGCTTCCGTCACATATGATCCCTATGAGGCAGTCACGAAAAAGACCTTCGAGGACCTGAGGGCATCTGCAAGAGAAAGCGGAGGCGTCTACTATGTCACGCTATACGCCCACTGGAAAGATAAGATATATAAAGACGTCGAATATGAAGTGACCAGCTCGAAAGACTATTCCGTCTCTGTGGGTGACAGCCAGAGCACAAGGCAGTATCTTGGCATCGATTCCATGAACGTCCAGTATGCCTTCACGGATGATGAAGGCGCGCTCCAGTACACGGATGATGAAGGAGAAGTCAGTACTTTTTCCTCCGCATCCCTGTATAAAGCGATCGTGATCATGGCGACCATTGCCACACAGAACGACGTCACTATAAAGAATGTCGATGATGCCTACTACAGGTACTGTCAGAAGCTCCTGGATACAGCCTTCACATCAGGCACGGGCTATGAAGTGAATTACCACTCCCAGGCCCTCACAGGAACGGCCCGGGAAGGAGAGGGTTATTCCTGGGAAGAGAACGGTACGACCTTTACTGCCGACAGAGTAGTCCTCACAGCAGATATCACTGTTTATGTGGGCTGTTACCTGGAAGACCTTATGGACAGCGATGGGTCCGACGCGGAGAGCATGAAAAAGCTGGGCTTTGTTAATTCCACCTTTGAAGGATGGACCAAAGAGAACCGAGACCTTGCCTGGACATACATGAAGCTCGATGACGAGTCCTTCCAGAAGCTCTTCAATGTGACCTTTCCCTATGGCCTTTCCATGTCAGGAAATGTGTGGGGCTATATAGAAGAAGCACTCCGGATGGCCGCGGATAACAGCATAGGCTATGACTGGGATACCAGGTGCCTTAATCCGAACGTCGACTGCTCATCCTTCGTCTACTATTCCCTCAAAAAAGCAGGCTTTGATATGGGCCTTAGCTACCCTTTTACCACTTCCGGCATGGGGACGGTGCTCCAGAACCTCGGCTTTGTAAAGATCCCAATCAGATCGGCCATGCCTCTTATGGAAGGCGATATCCTGTGGTGGGACGGGGCCGGCTACCTGGGACACACGGAGATCTATATCGGGAATAACCAGATGGTCGGCGCCCATGGAAAAAACGGGATCGCAAAGCCTGACCAGGTCAGTGTATGTACCTACTCGCAGGGCTCCTTTACCCATGTATTCCGTCTCTCTGTGCCTGCCTGCAATTATGACTTCTTCGGGAAAACAGATGCTTCCCAGAGCCCTGGCGTCCAGGCCGTGCAGAGCTGCATCAATTACTATGAGGCCGGCCTCCGAAAACTTAGCTCGAGCGGAAAGAAGATGCAGTATTCCAATCATGGATGGGCAAACAACTATTTCCGCAGGTTCGATCAGCTCCTGGCATCCAGGGACAGGGACCCTGCCGGGAGGATCTATTACAGCGCCAACTGCGACAGCGGGCATATGTGGGTCCAGCAGGATCTGCTTTCCCCTTCTCAGGGATACTACCAGGTCTCAGGCATATGGAACGATGTGACCGCGTCCGTCATGAAAGGCGGCAGCAAGTCTTTCAGATATCTTGTCGATTCCAATCTCCTGCAGCCAGGAGACCTGATCGTTTTCAAAACGCACCGCTTTATCTATTACGGGAAGGGCCTGGTCTTTGATACAGGCCACGGCTCGAAATGGTATCGTGACGGCTCCATAAGCCATACCGACAAGTATAAAGCCGTGTTCCGCTCTTTCCTCATACCGGTCAGAAATTCTTCAGATTACACACGGGACGGGACCTTCCGGGTCAAACGGGTAAAGGCAGGCTTTATTCCCAGGTATTACCGGAGCGCATCCGGCCTTCTGGTCCCGATCAGGAAGCTGGAGGATAACGACTGATCATTTTTAAACAGTATCCAGAAAAGCTGCACCGTCACAGGAATGCAGCTTTTTTGTTTCAGTCTGACATATATGAGATATGAACACCAAAGATCTGATCAACAGCAGAAAGCTCTATATACTCCTTTCCGGCACCAGAAGGATCCCTTATCTGGATGCGGAAAAGAAGTCTTTCCTGTTCCTTTCGGAAGAAGACGGGAAAAGATATATAGAAAAGAACGGCCGCGGCATGGACATAGCCCTCTCCGGAGAGCAGGAATTTGACTATGACGACCTGTGCGCCCTCCTTTATTCCAGGGGCACGAAGAAGATCGTTTTCTTCGAGGCGGAAGAGAAGATCATCTCCCTGTCAGGACGGCATCTGGCACGGCGCTCCTACTATAACGCAGAGCTGAACGGTGCCATAACGTGCCTCAGGGAGTCCAGGAAAAAGGACTATCTCCTGGACATGGCAGGTTATACCTTTATCGTGCCGGTCTTCCTGTCCGGAAAGGGCAGGGCGAGAGTCACCTACGGGACCGCCCAAAAAGAAGGCCGCTTTTACAGCCTGGCTTTTGCGGACAAGCCTGAATTCGACGCATGGCTCTCTAAAGGAGACCTGCACGGCTGGCAGCCCCTTCGGATCAGCGCCCTTGCGCTTACAGAGCTGGCAGGCGGCCGGGAGGTGATCGTGAACCCATGCGGGAACCACTTGCTGCTGACAGGGGAAATGGTCCGGATCCTGCATGAAGAAGCCAAAAGACTGGAGGAAAAGGGCGATGGGTAAAGTGCCATACTACAGAGTCGGGCCCTGTCCCAGGTGCGGATCGAAAATCACAGGAAGATATATCCAAAGGAGCCCCTTCGACTTTGGCAGAAGCGACAAAGACATCATCCGTGACTTTCTTGACCGCGGGCAGCACGTAAGGATCGGCAGGAGAGGATCCGGCAACGCTTACTGCGAAGACTGCGGCTTTGCATGGACGGAATACATATCCCTCAGCTTTATTTCAGAAGAGGCTTTTGAGAAAGAGCTCACTGACCGCCGGATCGAAAGAAGCAGGAAAGAGGATCTGTCTCCCCGGCCCGGGAAAAAGAGCGGGCTCTTCAGAAAGATCATCACAGGCCTCACGGGCCTTCGATTGTAGACCTACGAAAGGAAAATACATGAACCAGAACATCCCATACCTTGTCGATATACTCTACTATTCCCACATGCTCTCCAAAGAAGCAGCTGATGACCATACAGCTTCCTTCATGCTGCAGAATGCCAACATAGCTGCAGCCTTCCTGATCATGTCCGGATACCCTTATAAAAAAGAGGAAGAGGACCTGTGCCTTTCAGCCTTTAACAGGACATTTAAGATCTCCTCGGCATATCTGAAAAACATTTACGGCGCAGATAACTATAACGCGCTGCTGTCGCGTTCTTCCAAAGAAATCCCGGTCCCCACAGGACACGCTTTCCCTGACATCTCCCAGGCTGTTTCCTCCGGTGATTACGACAGCGCGATACAGAAGGTCCTTTCCTATGCGGATGAAACCTTCATAAACTTCAAAAAGGGTATAGAAGACAGCGACGTCTCCTCTACCCTCTGGTCCCTGTCTCAGAAAATCGATAGGGGCCGCGTCCTGGAAAACGATGATCTGCTGATGCTGAAGGAAAGATACCAGGATCTCCAGAAAAGCTTTGATACCTGCCAGTCTGCTCTGGAGAGCATTCGGTCTGCCTGGCAGGACCTCTACTCCATGATCTCCGTGATCAGTGAAAGGAGCATGTACACCAGGGCCCAGTTTAAAGATATGGAAGAAAAGAACAACAACCTTCGGCGGGAGAACATGGTCCTTTATTCCAGGCTCCAGCAGGCACAAGCCCTTGCAGACAGCATGAAGATCCAGCTCCTGGGGTCTGGCTCACAGCTCCCAGAGCCTGTGTATCCCACAGGCTCTGTCCCTGCTGGTGAAGGCACTGCGTCCGGTACTGGACCTGGCGCTATGGTTCATTCAGGATCCCTGCAGGAGCATTCCCATACGAATACAGAAGATACAGGTGCCGGACCAGCCGGAAATAAAGAGCCACCTTCAGGCACTGCCGGCAAAGGGAGCAGAAAAAGTGCCTATTATAATAAGGAAGATTCTCCTTCAGAAAATGCCGATATCGACCTTGATGATATAGAAGTATACCCTGTTTCTTCAGGTCCTGGCAGAAAAGAGGCCCCTTCCAGAGAGCTGTCAGAAAACGGTCCTCTTTTCCCTGCTCCAACTCCAGGCATCCATTCCATGAGCAGGGTCCCCATCGCCAGGGCCTCCTTCGCACAGGAAGACCTCCGCCTCTGCTGGAAGCAGTTCGACTTGAAGCTCCCCGGTGAAGAAAGAGAAGCTGCCAGCATGTTCGTTGAATTCATCTTCTGTCCCTGCTTTGGAGAGCCTAAGGACCACCTGGTCATGATCGGCCTCATCAGAAAGGCTGCAGAGGATGAACCGGAAGAGCATGTAACGACAGTCCGCCATATCACCATCACGGAGCGCCTTGCCGGCGGCCGGGGACACAGGATCTCCATCCCTTCAGGCCGACTGATCTCGGAGGATCTTGCTTTCTTTGTCGGAACAGCCGACGCGGAAATGGAGTACAGCGTGCAGCTCCCTACGCAGATAACAAACAAGGGTTATGATCTGATCGAAAAGGACAGCTTCTCCTGCTCAGGGACCCTGCCCGGACACCTTGTCCTGGATACGGACTCCTACCGAGCTGAGATCGTTCCTGTGCTCCTTGAGAACAATGCCGGCGGTTTTGCCGACGTCATTTACGAGATCCTTCTCAAAGGCGATGACGAAGGGGCCTATCTCCCCATCTCCGTCACCGGCGCAACAGATGATAAGGACGGCATCTCCTTTAAGCAGGGCGGAACGGAGCATCTGATCATTACCAGATGGGATGGCCCTGTGCTTCTGGCAGAGCAGATCCAGTGACAAAGAAAGGAAACTGCAGGGCGTCGATATCGTCTGCCCTGCAATCAGGGGACAGCTATGGCCCAGATCCGAAGCGTTGCTCTATACAATAAAAATACCCTGTGCTGCAGGTTCCAGGTCGATGCCATCACCGGGGCCGTAGCGGAGATCGGAAACAAGGTAAGGCCCGAATTCCTTCCCATCGCCCTTCAGAACGACTACAGCAGCGATTCCCTGCAGAAGTGGCTGGAAAAAAGAAAGATCCCCGAAAGCAGAGAGGGGCTTGCAGAGACCCGCCTGGCTTTTGGAGATTTTGACGCCTTCAGCAAATACCGGAACTTCTTTTCCCTGACAGACCAGTACTGGGTACAGTTCAGAAGATCCGAGTCCTGGGAAGACGGCAACTTCTTTACCAACCTCTATGAGACCACGGTAGGAGAGGCTTTCTTCAATCCCTGGGCCGTTACGGCCGATGATCTGAAAAAATGCACCAACTGCCCTGATTACGTGACCAACGGCGTGCTCCGAAAACGCTGGCTCCAGAAGCCGGATAAGACGTCTTTCCTGGTAAAGGCCGGCAGCAAGCAGTACCATCAGGAACCCTTAAGCGAGGTCCTTGCCTCCCTGGTCTATGAGCAGCTCGGCGGAGTCCTGCCCTATGTACAGTATGACCTGTGCATAGAAGGGATGCGCATCTGTTCCACCTGCCGCAACTTTATAAGTGAAGATATCGAATTCGTCCCCGCAAAGCACCTGTGCTCGCTGCGTCCCCGGGGCAGCAAGAGCGTTTTCGACCACCTGGTATCCGTATCGGAATATTATGGGATCCCTGAAAAGGAGATGAAGGATTTTCTTACCAGGCTGATCGGGACGGACCTCATCATAGGCAATACGGACCGCCACCTTGGCAACTTCGGTTTTTTAAGAGACGTGAACACAGGGAAACTCATCGGATTTGCTCCGCTTTTCGACAACGGCTCTGCCTTCTGGGGTTCCACAAATGTTGTCGATCCCCATGTGAGGAATCCTTTTTTCGCCTCACAGGAAGCGAGGGCCCTCAAGTCGGCAAGGGATCTGGTCTCAGGAATAAGGGCAGATGAGCTTTTTCATGTGATAGACCAGTATCCTGATATCTCCATCGAAAAAAAGGATGCCATAAAAAAGGCGACCGATCAGCGCTTCCGGGAGCTTTCAAAGTCCAGAGCATATATCAGGGACAGGAGCCTTGAAGGCGGCAGCCTGGACGAAGTGACATTTTGACACCGCATTATTCGGGCTCATCCTGTCATCATATTCCGAAATGTATCGTAGGATCACGCAGCTTAGCGGGGAGATCTGTCCCTGATGCTGCGCCTATGCGCTGCCCGGAAAGCAATTGCGCATTTTGGAACGAACTTTATTGATTGCATCTATAAAAGATGCTAAAATTTTTGGCATCAAACAAGAACGAACGTTTCAGAGACTTCCCGGTTTCCTCGTGTTTTGCTGCCAAAGGGGGCTGTCATGACCGTATTTACCAGTGAATACATAAAGAACGATTATTTCAGGGACACCAGATACTCGCTGATAAAGTCGCCTGTCGAGCCTTTCGATCCTGACCGCATAAGCATGCTACGGTCACAGGAGATCCTGACCCCTGATGAGATCATTTATATAGCAAGGACCTGTGCGAGATCCGGAAGTGAAAGCTCCGAAAAAGGTGATGCCATATCTGCAAAAGGCCATGCCTGCATTTCTTCCCTGAAAGGAGTCGTGAAATCCGGCATCCTGCTTGGCAAGCTCCGTCGTCTTCACAGGCGCTCCTCCTATCACGCCTATGAGAACTCCGTCCTTGCGGCCGCGGAAGAAGCTTCCGCTGTGCCGGAGATCCTTGATGATCCTGAAAGTGCAGCCATTCTTTACGAAGAAGTCCTTGAACATCTGGTCCCTGATAAGATCCTTTCCGGGCTCATGGAGCGTGAAGCCTCCATATCCCGGGCACAGGACCTTTTTCTTGCAGAAGCCTACAGCCTTTCCCTGATCCTTCAGCTTCCTTATCAGCATATGTCTGAAAAGCTGCAGGAAGAGGATGCACTGGAAAGAAAGGAAGAGATCATTGAAGAAGCCAGGGAGCTCATGAGATCAGAGCAGTACGTCCTTGCCCGCGCCCTTGCGGTAAGGCTCCTTCTTTCTGCTGATGATACCGATAAAAGCATCCAGCTCCGGTATGTCTTCTCCGGGGCTCTCCACAGCAAGTACAAAAGCTTCATCCTGGACAGGGATCTGTATAACACTGTCTTCCAGGCAGCCCTTTCCAGCGGCATGGATGCACAGATCGTCTATTACCTGACAAAATACGAGCGTTACCGTTCCGGCAGCGATAAGTATGACCACAAAGCACCTCTCTCAGAGCAGAGCCAGAACTATCAGGACGCATACCAGTCGATGGCTATGAAACTTTTCATGAAGCTGGAAAACTACGAGCCCAGAAAAGGATCCATGGTCACATTTATGGCCAACGACTTTACCGGGACGGCCGCTGTAGCCAACTATGCCGATGCAAATATCTCAAGGGCAACCATCAATATCCTTGGCCAGATCGAAAAGGCTTATGGCATTGCCAGGGACCAGAGCACCCAGAAATGGATCAGGGAGGGCCTTCCGGAAAGCACAGCAAGACAGCAGGCTGAGTCCCTGAAGCTAACCAATGACCAGCTGGCAGCGATCATAACCAACTTTTCCTCCCGTCCCGTGAGCCCGGAATCCATAAGGAATGCCCTGGAGGCCCGGAACCATCTGGCCATTTCCTACGATGCTTCTGACAAGGCCCTGGCGGGGATCGAAAAAGCAGTGCCTCTCTTCGGAAGAGGAGGGGAAGATCCGGAAATGACTGCCATTAACCGCGCAACTCTCGATTCCCTTTGGAAGAAGATGGACTCTATCCCGGACAGGGATGCCAGGGAACTGGCATACATCTATATCGAATCCTTCATCGCTTCCGAGCGCGGTGACAGGAAAAAGCCCATGACCCGGAAAGAGCTCACGGCAGAATTCCAGAACAGGCATGACGGCGAAGGTCTGAAGCCAGGCTATGTCAGTCTGAAGATCGATATCGCTTTCAACTATATCGGCTTTACCTCATCCGGCTACTCGACTGCAAACTCCGGACTCAGGATCGCATCCACCAACTCATTCTCCGCTGATGATTTCGATCTCGATTTCTCAAGCCTTGACGATATGATCGAAAAAGATCCCGGTTTCCTGGATTATCTGTTTCCAAAGGGAAATACATCCGTATGCTGACGGTCACCACTTCTGACATCATCGTATATACAGCCGCCGGCCTTCTCATCTTTCTTTTTGTCGGAATGCTCCTGCCGCGGCGCCCGGAGGATACCAGCACGCAGAAGGGAAGGCTCTTTGAAAACTGGGCCGCAAAATACCTCTCGGGCCTCACAGGAAAGAAAGTATATCGCAATCTGGTCATTCAAAGAGAAAACGGCGATACTTCAGAGATCGACATGGCCTTCATGACGAAAAGGGGCCTTTTCTGTGTTGAATGCAAGACAAGAAAAGGTTCTGTCACAGGAGCTTTTCCTGAAAGCGAATGGACCGTCCGCACCCGCGGAGGGACTTACCAGTTAAGAGATCCGGTAAGGCAGAACGCCTGCCACATCCAGGCCCTCAGGTCCTGCCTTGGAAAGAACGGCATGAGAGACGTTCCCATAAAGAGCCTTGTCTATATTGAATGCGATGCTCTGCGTTATTTTGGCCCGAACTCAGACGATATTCTTGTGACGGACTGGTATGGTACGATCAGGAAATGGTACCTCGCCTTGCCGGAGATCTGTGACCCGGAGACTGTCAGCCGCATTGACCGTCTACTTGAGAGCGCACAGGCCGATCCGGAGACTATACGGTCCCATATAGAGAATATCCGCCGCAGATACAGCGCATAAAGCAGGTCCTATATGGGCCTGCTTTTTTGTTTTGTTCTGACATATATAGATAAAGAACTTTTGCCCAAAAGGAGAAGAAAATGGGAAGAATCAACGTAGGTTTTTGGAAAGGGATCATTACGGGAAGCAAAGTCGATGTCGTACCCAATCCCGGCACCGCCGACTATATACTGATCCGATTTAAGCTGAGCGTAGCCCGTCCGGACCGTGACGCCGGAGATGGAGAGCTTACAAAAGAGAGGCTCACAGGAATACTGCGGCAGGAGACCCTTCTGGTGATGGTCCACAGGAATGACAATCCTTCGCTCTTTGACAGGATCCTGGAAGAGAGCTGGAGACCCGGGGATGGCATCTTCATCAAAGGGAAGCTCACAGCAAAGACCTTTACGAAGAAGAACACCGGCTGCCCAAGAGGGCATGTCAACAGGGAACGCAGTCCCATCACCTATGTCACGCCTGTCTTTGCCGAAAGAGTGGCCTCATTTGGAAATGATGCTGACAGCGAGACCCACAGCAGAAAGCTTCGCTTTCTTTCAGAGAACAGGGAAGTCTCAAACAATATCATTTCCTCCGGCTTCCTGGCATCGGACCCCAGGAAGATCAAAACGAAGGACGGCCTTGTCGGCATCAGCTTCCCGTTTGCCCTGGACCGGAAATATTTCCAGGCTTCTGATCCGGAGACCCGCTCAGACGTGCTCTTTGTCAAGGTATACGGCGAGCAGGCACTGGAAGACAGGAAACGCTTAAAGCACAGATCCGAGATCGGCATCGAGGGCTTCGTACAGATGCGCCCTGTGAGAAGGAAAGCCGTCTGCAGGGAGAAGCTTCTTGACGAAAACGGCGATTATATACTCGATGAGCTGGGACAGCCTGTGATCTGCGGGGAACACTACACCTGGGAAGACCGCATCTGGGAGATCGTCCCTTATGTGAGCGGTATAGACTACCACCGTGACTGCCGGACAGATGAGGAGATCGCCCTGCTGGAGGCACAGGAAGCAGAAAAGAGGCCGACGGTCCTTCTCACCGGCACAGGCGTAAATCCGGATGAGATGTCCCCACAGGAATTTGACGCACACCTGGACGAATTCTACAAAGGTACTGTCAGTGAATTCTGATCACTGACCTCTGATTATCACATGTTTATCATATAGGAGAGGCAGTCGTATATTCGTCTGTCTCTCTTTTTTATTACGTTTTCCACGTGTTTCAAAGTCCGTATATATGGACTTTGGCTTTGCTATCATAAAGATACCATAAGAAAGGACTACTGCCATGAAAAGAAACCTCAGACCTCCAAACAGTTAGTGATATCACCCCATCTCCTGTATATGGCCCTTATCGACCAGCAGTGATCAGGTATCACACTCATACTAAACGATAAGGCTCCGGCATACAGGTGTTGCGAAAGATACAGCCTTCTCCCCAAAAGACCGTTCCCTAAGCTAAACCGTCCTTTGGCATCCTGCAGATATCCTCTGCTGGATCTATAAAAAAGCTGCTTTGACAGGCAGCAAGCATACAGGCAAAGAGGCCGTTAGTTCCACCTTCTGAAAAAAAGAAGTCTTTTTTCATACCCTATTTTTCGTCCGACACTAAGGATTTTTTATTTTATTTCCACTCAGCCATATAAATACGAACCCAAAACCAAGGAGCCAAGCAACTGGCTCCTTTTTTTATGCGGAGGATACAGAAATGAATGAAAAAAAGACCGAAAAAGACTTTAAAAAAGCGCTTGGGGAATACTACAGCAGCATCGTTTATATCCCCATAAACGAAACAGACGAATTCAGCATGGGCTATCTCTCGTCCTGCGGAGATTATGAATTCAGGGGCACTGTCCTTCCCTGCATGAAATGGTACATCATAACGAGGCAGGCTCTGTTCTCTCTGGAGATGAACCGGCCCGCCATATCCGCATCCAGGGACATCAGTATCTTTAAAGAGATGCTGATCCCTCTTGAAGGCAGGCAGGAGATGACAGGGATAGCCAAAGCAACAGGAGAAGCGATCCTTATCAGGAAAAAGAAAAAGGTCTCCTTTATCCTGATCCTGCCGGAAGCACACAGTGCCCTGGTTAGGGCGGCGGGACTGAAGGAGATGCCTGCATCCGCAGGTGTTGTAAAGACCCTGGCCACGGTTTGCGGCCTGATCCTTAACAGCAGCTGCAAACTGGTTGTAAAAAAAGGCCCTCTGAATATGATGATCGGATGCGTAGGGCAATCTTATCGTCCAAACCCTTTGTCAATTTTCTTTGATGTCATGGAAACTGCTAAAACCGAGGGGGCTCATTTCACTTCAGGTGAGATACACACCCGTCAGTTCCTGTGCCGCATGGAAGAGGATATGACTGGCTCACTGATCCCCGGTGTAGAGATCCGGGATTCCATATCGGGATCCGGCTCTTTCGAGGTGATTGCTACATTAAGGCATGAGGATTCACCTTCTGCGATCTACCTTCTTGAGAAAAAATATCAGAACGGCATGGCTGCTCTGCCGGATCTTCGGAAAGCAGTGATCTCCATGATCAGAAGCGCCGAAGCATCTGCCAGGTCATGTTCCCTGGAATATAAGGCAGATACGAAGTGCCTTAAGAAAGCATTCAGGGAAGCAGAGACAGTCAAATGGCTTGGAAAGGAGGCTTCCGGCACCCTGAAAGCATCTCTGCAGAGGGCGGCTTCTCTTTCTCCCATTTTCGAAGAAGCATCCCACCCTGTAAAGACCCTTGACACAGCGACCTATCGAAAACTGTGCCTTGGAAGTCTCTTCAATAAGCTGCAGTAGAGGAGGAATTCCCCGGAAAAATAATAGTACATAATTGAAAAAAAGCGAAGGCCCTGATCAGCAAAATCTGTTCATCAGAGCCTTCGTATTGTTATAGGAGATTAATATGCAAATTAAAAGTGAATTCTATGACGCGGTATTTCCCGTCGAAAAAGTAGATTTTGAAGATGGCTCAAAGATGATGATCAGGCATGCTGACCTGGAGCAGGAGTGCATCCGCCGTGGCTTTAAGGTGGAATTTATCGACAGGTTCACAAAAACATCCGTAAACTATGCCGATGTAATGCTTTGTATGACCGACCCGGACACAGGGCGTTCGGCATTCGGATATGGGGAGACCAATGAGAAGAACCTGAAGTCACAGGTCTCTGCAATGTATCCCCACAAGATGGCCTTCGTCCGAGCCTTCGATGACGCAGCGCTAGCCATCTTCGGGATCAAGACGAAAGTCATCGCCGAGAGCAGCTATATTCCTGACGAGAACCATAAGCATGCTTTGAGGGAAGAAAACGCAAAAACTGTGGATACTTCTGATCCACCCCTTGATGATGATACTGTAATTCCCTTTGGACCCTCCAGAGGAAAAACATGGGGCGAGATCAAAGGTACTCCGGCAGGAGAGAGGATGCTGCGCTTCGTGCTGGAGAGGAGAGAGTCACCATATCCGGATCCTGTATTTGGGAAGCTTATGGTTCTGGCTGAGAGAAGCTGACCTTATGTCGTTATTCTTTTGATAGCAGGATGTGATGGAGTAAATCATAAGAAATCTTGTTCTAATCTGTTTTTCGAATTTAATTCTTGCTAGCACTTTCATGAAACAAGGCAGGCTGCTTATTTGCAACCTGCCTGTTCTGTTTTTTATTTTGACTGGAGCATCAGCAGTATTTCCAATGATAAGATGCTACGCTCGGTATCTTGTGTATGTGGATGACTTTCTCCAAAAAATAACAGAAACGCATCATGAGCTTTCCTAAAATATTCAAGAGCTTTTTCGTATCTATCTTGGGCCAGATATATATGACCCATGTTATTATACGTTCTCGCCGTATCTGGGTGGTCCTTGCCCAGTTTTTCCTCTTGGATGTCCAGTGCCTTCTCACTATACTTCAGGGCATTATCATAATCTCCCTGCGCCAAGTAGGCGGCCGCCATGTTTCCATAGTTGAATGCCGTAGCAGGGTGATTATTTCCAAGCACTTTCTCCTGGATTGCTAAAGCCGCATTACTATACTCCAGTACCTTATCGTAGTTTCCCTGCGCATAGTGCACACCAGCTATATTTCCATAGGTGATTGCTATAGACGAATGATTCTTCTCAAGCACGTTCTCTTTAATGGACAGTGCTTCTTCATAATACTCCAACGCCTTATCGTAGTTCTTCTGTTCTTGGTAAACTCCAGCAATATTTCCATAAGTTATCGCTGTGGATGGGTGATTCTTTCCCAGCACCTTCTCCTGAATGTCCAGTGCTTTCTCGTAATACTCCATAGCTTTTGGATAATTTCCGTTATCTTGATACACGATCGCCATGTTGTTATACGTCGTCGCTATGTCCGGGTGATCTTTTCCCAGCATTTTCTCTTTAATTTCCAATGCCTTCTCGTAATACTTCAGCGCCTCATCGTATTCTCCCTTTGCACTAAAAACGGCTGCCATGTTGTTATACGTAATCGCTGTGTCTGAGTGATCCTTTCCCAGCATTTTCTCATTGATGGCCAGGGCCTTCTTATAATACTTCAGCGCCTTATCATATAATCCTAGTTCTTCGTAAACGCGGGCCATATTATTATATGTCTGTGCTGTGGAAGGATGATTCTCTCCCAGCACTTGCAATTTGATAGCCAATGCTTTTTTGAAATATTCTAATGCCTTTTCATATTTCCCCATATCTCGGTATACGCTCGCTATGTTTCCATATGTGTTTGCTGTAGACGGATGATCCTGTCCCAGTACTTCCTCCCGAATGGCCATGGCTCTATTGTAATACTCCATAGCCTTATCATATTTTCCCATTGCATGATACACGCTCGCAATATCATTATACAGTGCTGCCGTGGAAGGGTGATCTTTTCTCAACATTTCATGAATGTCCAGAGCCCTTTTGTAATATTTAAGACCTTTTTCATATCGTCCCTGGTCTTGGTACGCGCCTGCCATGCTATTATATATTTTACTTCCGACGATATCTTTCCTGCCGCATTCATCAAAGAATCTGGCAATATCTTCAAGGAGGACAATGCGTTCCCTTATCTTTTCGTACGGTACCTTCTTTCCAAGATAACCATTTGCATCAATCACTTTGCCAAGGAATCCATTATAATCTTCCAGCCTGACTTTCTCTCCGTTTTTTTTCATCTGTCTCGCAATAGAATCCCTGATGATCTGATGAATATGATACCCGTTCTCCAGGCCGCCCTGCTCAAGCCATCCGAGTTCTACCAGTTCATCCATCGCATCCATATCAAGCGCTGCCCATTCACCGATCTTATAGTAGATCTCTTTCTCAGGAGTAAAGATCGTGAAGAGCTTCATAATATGCTGCTGGGAAGGAGTAAGATCAGCAATCTTATACAACTCCATGACACATTCCTCTATCGTCCTGTTCCTGTCATGTCTTGTATTGAGTTTCCTTTTGAATATATCGAATACGCCCTGCGCTTTCAGATCATCCCGGAAATCCTCCAGCGTTCCTCCCTTTTTCGCGGCAGCTTTTGCAAACAGCTCTACGAGCAAGGTATGGCTCTGTACTGATCCTATAATCTCCTTTGCCGCTTCGACGTACCTATGAGTCTTGTCTGTCTGCCTTTCAAGATAATATCCGTAGAACATGCCCAAAGCCGATGCTTCTTCGAGGACATCCAGAGAAAGGTTTATGAAATACTCATGCTCAAATCTTGACGTAGCCATCACATGGATATTGAGTCCATAAAGTGTTTCCTGCTCATCATCACTGAGTTTTCTGGAAAGATTATCCAGGAACAGATAAAGATTCCCTGCAAGCTGGCGGTTGGCTTTTAGCTCACTAATTATCTTTGCATATGCAGTATCAACATTATCCGATTCGGGAATACCAAGCGCTGTACGGAGCAGAAGAAGATCTTCCTTAAGACTGCCTCCGCATTCGACCCATGCCACATATTTCCCTTCATCTCTCAGGTCATTGCAGACATACTGCATGACTGCAGTTTTCCCTATGCCTCCAAGTCCGTTCACCAGAGCCATACTGCCGTTATCTTCCAGCATGTCCCGGACAGTCTTCCTGATTTTGCTGCGCCCGACCAGGCCAACAGTATGATTTACCGCCGGAACAGAGGTAAGACATTTAGGAATGATATGGACGGGGAGTGCTCTTTGGAATCGTTCTTCAAATGCAGCACAGCTGACCGGTTCCTGTGAGATGCTGTTCTTGAACAGTTTAGAAAACAGAGCATCGCTGATGAACTCATATTCATCCATTCGAACATCCCAGTCGGCCCCTTTGCTTCTGATATACTTGATCAGAGTATCGATACAGATATTTTGGATGTTCTTAAATGAGACTTTTTCTATTTCATTCTTGTTCTTTGAAATAAAGTCTTCACATGAAGATGTGAACGAATCACCAACCAGATAAAGGCATATCTCTGCCGCATCCCCGGCATCTGCACGGAGTTTCTCAAGCCAGTCTTTAACCTTGGTGTCTGAGAAGGGGTTAACGCTGGACTTTACCTGTATGGCAGAGATCTTCTTGCCATCTTTGTAAAGCATGATATCCACCTTGTCATTCTCTGTCTCCGGCTCCACTTTGATGGTGTCCCAATCATCCCTCTCAAGGCACTGTATCTCCGCTACGATCGTCTGAAAGATAAACCCTCTGCTTGCTACCACACCTCCGTTTGACGGTCCTTTTCCCATATCAGCACTCCTTCCATTTCTGCAAGACGCGTTCTGCATTAATAATACTATATGTTACGACTATTCTTTTATCAAAAAGTCAATTCCTACCGTATTAGATGCTGCGCCATTTTTCCTGATATCATTCTCATTCATCTGTACTCCGGCAGGAGAACATTTTCGGTGCTTTGTGCCAGATACGAAATGCCCTATGAAAAAGAAATGGAACAAGCCATTGATAGCAACTATAATGAAAGGGAAACAAAGCAATTATACTAATGAGTCGGAGGATAATCTGATATGGAAGAATGGACTTCTTTTAGTATTAAAATGTCAACCGTAAAAGACTACGAAATAGTAACCGCCTTTATAAATAAGTTATGTGGTAATGATGACTTCCTGATAGATCTTGAATATGACAAATCCAATCTACGCATCATTACTGAAGAAGAATTGGCGAATGTATATGACATCGTTTTCTTCGCAGATATTTTCAGTGACCTGCTTTGTAAATGCGCGAATAATCAGCAGAATCCTGAAATAAAAAAGGCTCTTGAAAGTGTTAATTTCGTTATACAGGGACACACAAGTTACGGAGGGTGTGGTGAGGAAGTCGATTTTATAATAGAAAAGAAAGCCCGGATCATTTCTGTTGGCACGACCTGTAATTATTATAGTTATTGCGGAGTTCCTAATTATAAGGAGTTTTGTGACGAATTAGAATATACGTGTCCCAATGTGAGAGAAATCATTGGTGAGAACGAATTTGATCCAAACTGTGAATACAGGGTTTCTACTAATGGGGATATATTTACAGCTGACAAGGCAGAGTATGAATACGCTGCACATTTCGTTGGCGAACTGAATGACACCCGGCCATATTGGGCAGATAACTTAAAAAGGGCTATCTTAAATCTTTCAGCGGATGAAGTATATGATCTCGTTTCTGAAATTTGCGCAGATTATCCGTTTTAATAATCGAACAATATAAATTACCGATTTGCAGCACTGCCGGGAAGACAATTCTTCCCGGCAGTTTTTCTGTCACAGGAATGACCCTCTTCCAGTATGTCTGACATATATAAGGAAGTAACTAAGACCTATTGAAAGAGGAGTGGAGAGCAGAAAATGGGACATTTTAATGAACAGGGCAGGTATGAACTGACATTTGATGAATACGATTTGATCGAAGAAGCGGCTGAAAAGATGATAGATGCATATAGGAATGCGACCGCGGCAAACCAGAAGAAGATTTACATTTCCCTTGGCAAGATACCGACGGCTGCGGAACTGCAGAGCCATATGGAAATAATCCGTGACCTTCCCACATCACTTCCTTACCTTTTGCTGTATTACCGGTATATCCCTCAATATCTTGAGACCTGTGAAGATCCGGAGCAGCAATCTCTGTACAGGGAAGCTCTGGAATACATCGATTCCTTCCTGAAGGAGAATCTGGTCCTTTATGATGCCGAAGAGTGAATTGGAACACTGCAGAAAAAGGTGCACTGCGGCACCTTTTTCTGCTGCTATGTTCAGCGTATGATCTTTTCCCTTCCTTTTTCTTTTTTCCTTTCTGCTTTTTCTTCTTCTCTGCCATACCAGTGCATGATATCATCCAGACCTTTTCTGATACTATCAGCAAATTCCCTGTCCGGATATTCTCCAAGGCCCCTGTCCAGCTTTCTGCTATCCCGGATCTCCCTGACCAGAGATCTGATCTCGCTATCTGATGGCGCCTCCTTCCCTATAGCCGCCTTGAAAAAGCTCCTGGCGGCAAAGACTTCTTCCTTCAGACCTTCTGCTTTCTTTTCAGCGATCGTTTCATGAGACTTTGCCTTCACGACTTTCTGGTTCATCTTTACCACATCATCCCGGTGATGGCATTTCTCACGGACAAAAACCCTTTCTGCTCTTTTCTTATATTCCTCGGCACTTTCTCCATCTCTGACATCCGGGAGTCCCGGCGATACTGCTCTGACGATCTCATTCTGATACTTTGCATGCTGCTCAGGAGTAGCAACGCTGTACTTTTCCCCTGGCATCAGATGAAACTGCTTCATCTTTTCATTAAATGAATCGTGCCACCTGTGCCACGGTCCCCTCTCAAGATAGAACGAAGCATTGAGCTTTCCTTTATCATCCACCGGCACGATAAAAGCATGTATATGGGGCGACCCTTCATCATAATGGACCACTGCTGATTTCACATTCCCGGTACGTCCTGTTTTTTCATTCCCTTCTTTATCTGTATATACGAAACGGTGCCCTTCCGGATTGAAGGATCTGTCCAGCCATTCCAAAGATGCCTGTTTCCATCCTTCCTCGTCAAATTTCCCATTTTCTTTTTCCCACTCCTCTGCATAGACTTCTCTGGAATATCGGATGATGATCTCAAATCCAAGGATCGCATCCCGTCTTATCTTTCGTTTCTGGGACCCCTGCAGGGTAAGCTCATTTACCGTATCCCTGTAAATCCGTTCAAAGGACATGCCGTTGGTACTGATAAGCTGTTCGTTGAGCCCTGTTTTTTCCGGATCCGCATTTTTCACATTATATCGGCGCACATTATGCATATAGCGCTGTCCCATATCACTTTTCGTATATATAGGCTCGTATCGAAGGATCGAATAGGCCATGTTTGTACCTGCCTTTCATATATTCGAGGAGACATTCCTTTCTCCACAGGAAATATATGTATGAGCAGTTTGTTTTTATCCCCTGCTGACCCGTCTTTGTTTGTTTTCTTGATGAACAGCTTACGGGGTTTCATCCTAACTTCCATTTTCTTATCAAACTATGCAGAAAAGCCATTTCCCACTTGCATAAGAGCATGTGGGGGAATGGCTTTTCTGCACTGGAAACATATATGATTTATCTCATCCACCAATTTCTTTGAGTGCAAGCGAAATCTTATATATGCAATATCGCTTTACATCCTCATATGGCAGCCTATCACACAACTCTATAACAATACTTGCACACCTCATCACATTGCTAACATCAGTTTTTTTTGCATAGCAAAATGCAATTTCTGAAGCCGTATATGTTAAGCCCATTAACTCCGCAGATTTCTTATATAAGTCCGCAGCTGCCTTATACGTATTAATTGCCTTGTTATAATCTTCTTTTTTTTGCCACAGATTCCCCATCGCCTTCAGCACATTCGCCAGACCAAGGTCTGCATGGATACGGCGGTACAGGTCCTCCGCCTCACGGTAATGACC
>OCTX012288840.1_pt1 | contig 42604 bp, 37 predicted proteins | sample 1539691 | NCBI WGS metagenome assembly OCTX01 (sample SAMN02144231, study PRJEB22623) | gut metagenome | biome: sheep rumen | host: Ovis aries | place: New Zealand
GGACATCTGCATTCTGCTCGACATAAGCAACCGCACCTTGTACAATCACCGCAACCGCATCAAGCAACATCTTGGATTAGCGGAGAACGAAGATCTGGATGAATGGATTAAAAAGTTAGTATAGTCATTCACTCTGTCCAAACGGGTGGCGGTAGTGCGCCGCCGGTTTCCACAACCTCTCCCGGCCTCCCCTCAGGGGAGGTGACTATAGAATCTGTTGGAGTGAGGATTTCGTTTACATTTTCTACCGCCTCATTGACCTTGTCCATCGCATTATTGAGCATGTCGGCAGTCTGGTCGAGCATCGATTTCTTGGGTTCGGGCATCTTCGGTTCGCCTTGACAGGTATCGGACACGGGGGTGTCGCAGGGCTTCTTGGATACCCTCATATCGTAGAGCACGAACTGTCCGGAGCGGGTGTCGCCCGCCTCGAGCCAGAAGGTAAGTTGACGGCAGCCGTTGATAGGCAGCGTGAAGGTCTGCGGCTCCATCGTATTGTAGACCTCTATCTGCTTGATGATACGCTGGTCGGCGATGACATCGAGCGTAAAGTGGTGATCGACACGTTCGCCGAGGTGCTTGACCATATCGACATCATCCCAATATTCCGATTTATTGGCAACCGTAAAGGTGAGCGTCTGATACTCGCCGAAGGGATTGAAGGAAACGACAGATGCCTGTCCGCCGCCTTGTTTCATCAGCGGAAGGATCGCCAACTGGCCTGCCAGTCCGCCGCCGGCCGAGACGCCTGTATAGGCGCTGAAGTCAGAGCCGCTGATAGCACTTCCGGCGCCAACAAGGCACATCATGATAGCATCGGAGATGGTGATATCCTCAATACCCAGCGGCATATTGGCCTCGAGCATCACGCCCTTGTAGATCTTCGAGCCGTCCTTCATCTGGAAGAAACGCCGCTGCGTCTCGCCATTCTGGAAACAGTCGTTGAAGTCGAAGTTGGTCAGTGACGAGAGGTAACGTCCTACGTAATGGAAGTAGGGCCGTTCGCAGAGGTCGATGAGGTCGGCTTCCTCGGGGCACTCGGGTTGTACGTGTTGGAAGAGGTTATGCGCTACGGGTTTGCCGCGATAGAGTACCAGATCGCCACAGCAGATATAGCACTCCTTCATCTGCTGATGTCCGGGTTTGGCGAACTTGAGGATACGGCACTTATTGACCGGCACCTCCAGGTATACATTCGGCCACGTGCAGTGAATGACGGTGTCGAGCACAAGGCTGTCATCGGCATAGACGTAGAGATGATCATCGTCAAGCACGCGTTGCTTGGAGAGCATACCGGCATAGAACGATACGTAGTCAAACTCGCCTGCCAGGTCGAAGGATATATACGAATCGATACCATCGCCGAGGAAGGTAGTGCCGGTGGTGAGGATAAAGCCTTCGTAGAACTTCTCACCTCCCATGGAGAAAGTCTTGTAGCGCGATTCGCCATTGAAGCGCACGGCGTCCGCGTCGCCCTTGCCGCGCACCGAGTACGGCAGGATAGACGACATCAGCGGGCAGGGAGACGGCAGTTTGGCAATCTTCTCCTTATTGGGATTGACCTCACCTTCCTCAGGCACTTCCGCCAGGTCTTCCTTCGGATAGGCATACATTTCCACCGTACCGAAGGTCATACCTCCGAGGAGGTCGCAGTCGCGCAGTTCGGCACCTACATTGACGATTTCCTGACCGGAAACGTCCACAACAACCTGTCGCGGCAGGTCGTTCTGATGCACAATACTCTCGTGCAGGATCTTATCGTGGTCGCCTTTGACGACGAGCCAACAGGACGCATTGGAACTGCGGTTGTCGCGCGGACCTACGATAAAGGATATCTTATCGTACTTCTTGCCGAGCCAGAAATAGCAGTACCGGTAGGTGATACCGATCAGTCCCTCGTACAGCTCCATTTGCAGACCGCTCTTGTACTGGTGACGACCTATGCTGAGCGAGTCTACGCGTTCCCACCAGGCATGCCCGGATTGATAGGTCATCTGCTGCGTCGAGATATCCGAAACGGGAATACTCTGCAAGATGGCTTTCGTTCCGCCGGACATGAAATAGGGGTACATCTCCTCCACCATCTTAATCTTCTTGCCGGTAGGCAGGCTCTGGAACGGGTGCTGAACCACGGTCTCGCCTTCCGACCAGAGTTGCATCTTGGCGAAGGTGACACAGATCTGCGGATCTACCGTCTTGAACACCAGCGTCTCCACACCCGTCACATCCAGCACCACCCACCTCGGGGCGTCGTGCCCGAAATAGGGTTCGTCGTAGATACGCTTGCCGTCCGCATAAATAGTGACCAGCGAATACTTCTTCTCGCTCAGATCACGCGTGCACATCCAGAACGACAGTTTGGCGTATTTCTTGCCCAGGGTATAGGTGGCCTTGGAGGAGTTGTCCGACAGATTGAGCTCGATACCGGCGTTGGTCCGATAAATCTGTCCCCACTCGAGTCGCTGGTTGCCTCCGGCATAGATGACATAGGGACCGTCGGATTTGGAATAGGTGATCCAGACCTTATTCTCCTCGTTATAATCCAACGAGTCGGTGAGGTAGATGACCGCATGCAAAGACAGCGTGCAAGCCAAGAGGGCGAGGATAAGATAAATCTTTTTCATAACAATAACAATAACAATAACCTATAACCAATCACCTTTACTGATCAATCCGTACCGCGATATCGCCGTAGGCGTAACTGAGGCCTACTTCTTCGAGGGACTGAGTCTTGCCGAAGGGCACGACCACTTCTCGCTGACCGTAAGTGAAGACCGCCCCGTCCTCGCGCAGTTCCTTGAGGTACAAGGGAGCGAACTTATACGCCACATCTTCCCTCCACCATTGGCTGGTGACGATACTCTTCAGGTTTTGCCCGCTCTGTACGTCCGCAGCGTCGATTGAACCATCGTACGATGACATATTCACAATTCCGGGGTCGGACGACCACACGGATGCATACACTGTAATTTTTGCCATATCAAATCATCTTTACATTTACGATTTTACAATTTACGATGGACGATTTATGGACGATTTAGTTTATGTACGATGGACCTTCGTACTTCTTTTCCTTTGTACATCCTTCGTACTTCGTACATTCGTCCTTCGTCCTTTCACCTTATTCCACCCAAACCGGTGGCGGTAGTGCGCCGCCTGTTTCCACAACCTCTCCCGGCCTCCCCTCAGGGGAGGTGACTATAGAATCTGTTGGAGTAAGCTTGGGTTCGGGCACCTGCGGCTCTGTATGATAGCCGTCGGGCACAGGAATATCGCAGGGAGCCTTAGAGACGGTGATGTCGTATATCACGAACTGGCCGGAACGCGTGTCACCGGGTTCGAGCCAGAAGGTCAGCGAGTTGCTATTATAGAGAGGCACCGTAAAGGTCTGCGGCTCCATACGGTTGGTCAGATCAATCTGCTTGACGATACGGTGGTCTGCCATGACATTGAGCCTGAAAGGCTTGTCTTGGCGTTCTCCGAGGTTGACAAGTTGGTCCATGGCGTCCCAATACTCCGATTTATTGGCGATGGTAAAGGTGCAGGACTTATACTCGCCATAGGTATTGAATGAAGCAGCCGATGCTTGCCCTCCGGAATGGTTCATGAGCGGCAAAGCCAGCAAAGTTACGGGGCTGGCACCGGCTGTCACGCCGGTATAAGCAGCTACATCCGAGCCGCTGATGGAACTGCCGGCTCCTAACAAACCAATCATCGCCACATCCATTAGCGTAGCGTCCTCAAAGAACGGCGGCATATTGGCTTCGAGCATGACACCTTTGTAGATCTCCGTGCCGTCTTTCATATGGAAAGAGCGGCGTTTGGTAGAACCATCCATAAAGCAGTCCTCAAAATCGAAATCCGTTATATTCGATAGGTAGCGGCCTACGTAATGGAAGTAGGGTTTTCCGCAGAGGTCGATAAGGTCAGCTTGCTCGGGGCATTCCGGTCGGTCGTGTTTGAAGAGATGGTGCTTGACGGGTTTACCGCGATAGACAGCGAGGTCACCGAGGCAGATGTAGCAATCCTTGTTGAGCGTATTGTTGCCGGGTTTGGCGAAGGTTAGTTTGCGGCATTTGTTAATCGGTACCTCAAAGTACTGGTTGGGCCAAGCGCAGCGAATAATGGTATCTAAGATCAGCTTTCCATCGGCATAGATACGCAGACTATCGTTGGCCAGCGCGTGGCGGTTAGTGAGCATACCGGCATAGAAACTGAGGTAGTCAAACTCGCCGCCGAGGTCGAACATGAAGTAGCAGTCGATGTTGTCGTTCAGGAGGTTAGAACCCGTGGTGAAGATAAGTCCCTGGTTGAACTTCTCGCCGCCCATAGAGAACGTAATATGTCTGGATTGTCCATCAAAAATAACCGCTTCGGGTTTGGCCTTTCCGTGATAGGAGAAAGATGGTATCTTGGATATAAGCGGACAGGGCGAAGGGAGTGCCGCTAATTTATCTTTGTTTGGATTAACGAGTCCTTCTTGGGGGACTTGAGCAAGGTCTTTTTTCGTATAAGCCCATATATCCACAACACCGAAGGTAATACCTCCCAAGAAGTCACAGCCACGCAATTCGGTTTTGAAACATATACGGTCTTGCCCCGACACATCGACTACTACCTGTCGCGGAATGTCGGTCTGGCTGACAATTTCCTCGTAGAGTATTTTTCCCTTGTCGCCTGTAATAACCAGCCAAGTTGAGGCATGCGAACTGATATTATCGCGCGGACCGACAATAAAGGAAATCTTCTCGTATTGCTTGTTGAGCCAAAAGAAACAATAACCTTCATTCGCATCAAAGAGTCCTTGACTGGACCTCATCTGTATGCCGCTCTTGTAAATGTACCGACCTATGCTGATACTATCCTCGTAATCGGACCAAATAATAATTTTATGCTTTAAATAAGGTACTTCGCGAAGATCTTCGCGTATCATATGATGGAACTTGGTACGGTATGGCAAATGTTCAGCCACCAATTGGGTCTTGCGTGCAGGCGGTGCAAAAGGCAATTCCGGCATTACCACGGTCTCGCCTTCTTTCCAGAGTTGCATCATAGCTGCATTTACACACTGAGCATCTTCCAACAAACGGAAGGTGATTTGGTCAATCCCCGCGACATCCACTACCATAAACCGAGGTTCAGAAAAGCCGAGTACGTACTCATCGAAGATTGTCTCCCCGTCGCCCGTAATGATCATAACACCGGCATCCTGTACACGATTATTCCTACCCGGACCGAACATGAAACTGAGTTTGGAGTATTGCTTATTCAGTTTAAACGAAATAGCCTCATTTTTATCATACAACGCTATTCCGGCAGGTAGCAGATAGTCCTGCAACGTCATTGAATTATAGACGCTTCGTTCCGAATCCTCGATGAATGGGTACACGTGACGTAGCGACTTCTCGTCTCCGATTGGCTCCAGCACTTCGGTCAGATAGACCTGCGCCGCGAGCATACGTGTTAGCGTCAATAAAAGGGTGATAACGATTATTTTTCTCATAGCTTGTATAGTTTTTTTTTCATTCATTCAACAAAAACGGGTGGCGGAAGGTTGGCGGGCGTGGTGACGCGTACCGTATCGGTAAAGGTCACGGGCGTAGCCTCCAGTACCTCCTGCAGGATGTCCGAGGCATTCTGCTTCGCGTCTTTAGCAGCCTCAGCAGCTTCCTCAATGGCTTTATCCGGTTCGGTGATAGTCTTGGTGACCTGTTCTGCGACCTCGCCCACCGCACTTTTGAGGATATCGGCAGCTTTGTCAAGCAGTTTGACACCTTCCCGCACGGGCGAAGCTGAGGGCGTAGAAGCCACCGGTTCGTAATGATAGGTGTCGGGGATAGGCGTATTGCAGGGGGCTTTCGAGACTGTCATATCGTACAGCACGAACTGGCCGGAACGGTACTCGCCCGGCTCGAGCCAGAACATGAGTTGTCGGCAGTTGAAGATAGGCACGGTCATGGTGACGGGTTCCATCCTGTTGGTGAGCCAAAGCTCGCCCACGAGGCGTTGGTCGGCAAAGATATTGAGTTTGAAGGGTCGGTCCTTACGTTCTCCGAGATTAAGCAGTTTGTCCATATCGTCCCAGTACTCGCTCTTGTTCGCCACGGTGAAGGTGCAAGACTGATACTGACCATAGGGGTTGAAAGCCACAACGGAAGCTTGGCCGTGATTTTGATTGTTCATCAGGCGTGCAACAGCCATCTGTCCGCCTATTCCTGCGCCCGCCGAGACGCCCGTGTAGGCAGCCACGTCGCTACCGCTCATGGCACTACCGGCACCTACGATGAACATAAAGGCAGCCTCGGTCAGCGAGATATCCTCAAAGGGCAGCGGCACATTGGCCTCCAGCATCACACCCTTGTAAATCTGACTGCCGTCCTTCATCTGGAAGTACTCACGCCGGGAGGAGCCGTTCTTGAAGCAGTCGTTGAAATCGAAGTTTGTCAGCGACGAGAGGTAACGGCCCACATAGTGGAAGTAGGGCCGTCCGCAGAGGTCGATGAGGTCTGCCTCATCGTCAAACTCGGGATATTCGTGGTAGAAGAGGCGGTTCTTGACGGGTTTGCCGCGGTAGAGTGCCAGGTCGCCCAGTCCGATGAATATCTGCTTGTTTTTGCCATCGCTGGGTTTGGCAAACTTGAGCATCCTGCATTTGTGAATCGGCAGTTCGAAATAAGCGTTCGGCCAAGTGCAATGGATGACGGTATCAAGGATCTTGACGTCATCCGCATAGACGAGCAGACGGCCATCGTCCAGCACACGGCGGTTGGTGAGGGCACCGGCGTAGAAGGAGATATAGTCAAACTCCTCAGCGAGGTCGAAGGTGGCATAAGCGTCAATCTGATCGTCCAACAGGGTTGTACCCGGCGTGAGGATGAAACCTTCGGAGTACTTCTCTCCTCCCATGGAGAAGGTGACATAGGACGATTCGCCTGTAAACAGCGTGCTCTTAGCCTTCGCCACACCGCGCACGGAATACGGCAGGATATTCATCATCAGTGAACAGGGCGACTTGAGTAGCGAGACACGATCCTTATTGATATTAGCCGGACCTTCTTTGGGCACCGTAGGATCGCCTTTCGGGTGTGCATATATCTCTACGGCACCAAAGGTGATGGAGCCTAAGAAATCGTTGCTGCGTAATTCGCAACTGAAGCATATCTGGTCCTGACCTTTTACATCCACTACCACTTGCTGCGGCACGTCACTCTGGCGAACGATACCCTCATAGAGGATCTTCTTCTTGTCGCCGTAGATGACCAGCCATGCCGAGGTATTGGAACTCTGATTGTCACGCGGTCCGACGATGAAAGAGAGCTTCTCGTATTTCTTTCTCAACCAGAAATAGGAGTAGTCCACCCGCTCACCGGCAAGTTGCTCGGAAGAGGTAAACTGCAGTCCGTTCTTGAACTCATGACGCGCCATGCTGATGCTCTCTACAGCATAGTCCAAGCCGGGAACGTTATCTTTATCCGTGATAGGATGTACGTAGTGCGTCGTGAAATAGGGCACCAACTGTTCCACAAGTTTCACCTTCCCATCCGGAACGGCCGTGGCCGTCCTGATTCCGGGTTTGACCACTTCCACGCCCTCTTTCCATAACTGAATCTGTCCGAGCGTCAGGTTTATTTCGCCGATGATTACTTTGAATTGCAACTCATCCACCCCCTCGACATCCAGTGTCACGAAACGCGGCGGGTCAGCATGAAAGATGGGCTGGTCATAGATACGTACCCCATCGGCCCAGACGGTCAGCACCGACTTATTGAGGGGTCCAGTTCCGGCATTAACAAAAGCAGACCCCACCCAGAACGACATCTTGCTGTACTTGCCGCCAATCTTATAGGTACACCAGCCGTGGTTGTCGCCACCTATCAAACCATGTGCATCACCGGCAATGGAGAAACCACCGTTTGTACGGTAGATATAACTGATGGTCATCAAATCATCCGACTTGGATGAAGATACCTGTATTCGGTTTTCCGCTGTCGGTTTATATACATCCACCAGATAGGTCTGCGCCTTCGACCCTATCGCGCCAAGCAATAGCAAGATGATGAATACTCGCTTCTTCATAATATCAACTGTCAACTGTCAATTGTCAACTATCAATTGTCAACTATCAACTATCAATTATCAACTGTCAACTCTCAAATTTCAACCTTTCCGGGGTCCCCAACAGGCGCTAACGAAGTGCGTCTGGTGGGGAAAGCGGAGGCAGGAGTCGCTTCAACGAGCGCGGAGCGTTCGGTCAGTGCGACCTCCTTGCCGAACGCGCGCGCTCACGCCCACGCGTCGTAGCGTCCGTCGTCTTCCTCAAAGTCGTCATCTTCGTCGCCCAGTTGCTCATCAATGACCTGCATCCAGTCTTCATCGCTATCTAATGTGAACTCCGGCGCATCGAAGATAGGTTCGTAATATTTCGTGATTTCATCGGAAAAATCAGCGAGTCTGCCCTCCTGATATGCGATGACCGTTTCCGCCAATAGCCGCTTGCTATCACAGCGTGCGCCGAGCAGGGCAAGTTCGTCCATCTCTTCAAGGGGGCGATCAATATAATGATTGCGCATCATCTTCCATGCTTTCTCGACACACCCTACATGATCGCGCACGATGCCGCGTGCGTAGGCGGCGTATGCCAATTGGTAGCTCTGCTCGAAGCCGTAAGACCCCTCGTAATAGAAATCACCGAGCAGTTCGTAGGCAGAATTATCGCCCAACTCGCCGGCTTGCGTGAAGCGGAGGAAGATTCGGTCGTGGCAGTCTTGGAGCAGTTGGGGACGGCGGTTCTCTTGTTCGTGTCCCAGATCGTTGTCAGGGTCTTGGAGTACTTCGTATTCATGGAGCGCAGCAACAGCATCGAAATAGAAGGCACCGGCATAGCGGCGTTCCATACCTTCGTTGATGAGGCGTTCGTATTCCTTGGTCAGCGTCAGTACGCGTGACTCGTCGCCATAACCGGCAGCCAAGATGAGATCGCTGTAGGCATCGAGGATACCAAGAGCGAGGGCCTTTTGGTAGTCGTTGCTGATGGTGATGGCGGTGCGTCCGAGGTGGTCCTCGCAGGCGGAGGCACGATAGTAGAACCAGAAACCGTTGGGTTCGATACCGGCTGCCTCATCGCGGGCGATGAGTTGTTCGGCCAGTTCAACGGCTTTATCCGGCTGCGCGGGTTGGAAGTGCCTGCCAAAGCAGTACTCCTTGAGGCGATAGATAGCAGCCAACTCGCTACCGGCATTGAACGCATCGTCCATCATGGCAGCAGCATTCTCGCGGTCTACCACACCAATATCGCCGTATTCGGCACAACTTGCCAGACCGGCAACAGCATCGGGCAGGTTCTGACGGGCAGCCGCCAGCATATTCTCGTACGAGCGCATGACGGATTCCTCGGTATTACGCACAAAGAGATGGTAGCGTGCAAAGGCGTATTGCGCATAGCGGTTGCCGGCTTTCGCCTGCTCTTGAAGCATTTCGACCGTTGCCGGCTCCAGGAGGAAGAAGTTATAACGCCCTTGGCATAAGCGTAAGAAAGCAAGCTCGGCGATCCGGTCGGTTTCGACAAGAGGTAGGGCCTCGCGAACAAGGCGGTTGTACTCACCTCTGTGTAATAATTCCAGATAATTCATAGTGATCGATTATTTCGTTTAGTCAATTATCACGCCCGGGTTCATCAGGCTCGGGCTGCGCCATTCAATACCGCGTCGGGCGAGTGCATTGCGTTTCTCTGCCCAATAGGCGAAGCAGAATCCCATGCCTCGTGGGGCATCGTCGAGATGCTGATAAGCCTCGTGGTCAGCAGCGTCAATGACGTCCTCATAGGCTTTAGTCCACTCCACGGGGTCGCACTTGAGCATGCTTCCGGTTTTGATATCGTCGAAGCGTCCCTCATCCGCAGCCCGGATATTGGCACGGAGTTGGTTTATCTCCTTGCGCAGGTCTTCGGTGATATTCATGGAGCGTCCCTGGTTCTGCGCTGCCTCGACATACTCGAGTATCTCGAGTTCGGTTTCCTTGAGCCGCAGCAGGAGCCGCGGGTGTTCATAGAGATATTCAGCCATACGACTGGTAGCGGTATAGGCAGCAGAGAGGGTATGCTCAAACTGACCGAGCCAGCCTCCCAGACGAATCACCTCGCGCGCCATGTCGGCTATCGGACTGGGATCATCACGGTCCTGCAGAATCTTCTCGGCGCGGTCGCAGTATTCGATACAGGTCTTGGCATAAGCCTCCAGGGCTTCGCCGGTGGACTGGAGAGGTTCGGGTTCCGTAGTTTGCGTAGATTCCGTATTCTCCGTTGATTCCGTATTTTCGGCCTCTTTCTGTTCTTTCAGCGCTTCGTAGCGGGGGAGGTAATATTTCTCAATTTCCTCCTTATAGTCGTCCAGGCGTCCGTCGTTGTAAGCATCTATAAGGTACTCGAGCATATCATCAGAGCCGAGGCGTACAGCCTTTAGCATATACTGTGTAACCGTTTCGTCGTCGAGTTTGATCTTCTCGTCAGCCCAGAGACCGAGCAGACGGGTATAGCCGTCCTCATCGTCGTTGAGGGCGGCCAACGCATAGCACCCTTGCGCAGATTCGATATCTTCTTCCTGTCCGAGGTCGCCGTCGCGGAAGAAGTCGCCCAACTGTGTCATCGCCAGCGTGTAACCGTACGTCGCAGCACGGTTGTAGAGGGCGATGATATGATTGCTGATAGCAGCACGCTTCTCATCGTCATCGCCTACGATATCATCCAGATTGTCGTACAGTTCGGCGGCCGCACAGGTGATACATTGTGCGTCGTTATGGTTGGAACCCTCGAGCAAGAGGGCATCGTATTCCTGCTTATGCAGCAACTCTTCGCCGTTTTCGTAGCCTGTTGCATACGCGCGCCAGAACCAGGCGGGCACGATACCGAGTTCGGTAGCACGGGTGAAGTCGGGCAGACCTTTATAGCAATCGCCCATGCATTCATAGATGCGGCCGCGCAGCATGTACCACACACCATTGGGTGCGATGCCGGCCTCTTCGTCCTGACGGATATAGTCATTGACCATCCTGAGCGCCTCATCAGGGTCGGCCTCGTAGCCGTCGTTGCCAAAGAGGACGTTTTTGAGTTTGCGCAGTTTGGCCATGCTGCTACCCATCTTGAGAGCCTCCTCCACATAATAATTCGCCTCGTCGTAGTCCACCTCGTCAAAGTCGCCAAACGACCACGACAAAGCCAGTCCGACACCGGCATCGGCAACACCGGCATTCCATGCCTCCTCAAAAAGGTGCACAGCGCGCTGTCCGGAGTCTTCCTCGGGATGACGAATCGAGTGATAGCGCGCGAGAGCATATTGGGCATAGGGATTCTCGCTCGTAGCAGCACGTTGGAGAAGGGTGTAGATACTCTTATCGAGCAGGTAGATATGCTCCTTGAGCATGAAGACGCGGAGGAAGACCTCGCGGGCTTCTTGGTTAGAACGTACCCGGGGGAGGGTTTCTTGCACCACTTCATCAAAGTGGTATTGGTTAAGCAATTCAAAGTAAGACAACATAATATTTACGATTTGACAATTGACGATTTGACGATTTATGATTTGACGATTTGACAATTTACGATTGACGATTGACGATGTTTACTTGCTGAGCAGCTCCATCATTCGATCCTCTTCGTCCGCGTAGTCAGAGAGGATGCTGGAGGCTCGAACAGGATCTTTTTCGCAGCCGAAGCCGGTATTAAGGTAGCTCGCGAGTTTGGAGCAGGCTGTTTCATAGCTGTCATCATAGGGTGAGCAGGAGGAGTGCTTCCACACATACTCTACCTGTTCGAAGGCTTTCCGTGGATTCACCTCACAGCCGATGCCTTTCTCGTAGCAGTCAGCCAGTTGGAGCCTCGACTTATGGCTGCTGTCCACCTCCACGAGGCGAAGCAGGTTGTTGAATTTATCCTCGTCGTCCTGGCCGTACTCTGCAAGGTAACGCAGGCATTCGAGGTCGTTTAACTCGGCACCACGGCGGATATAACTCTGCGCTTTGTCGAACATCTCAGGCGAGTGATCGTTCCTCCGAGAGCGATCCAGCCATATGGCCGCAGCCTCCCAGTAAGCCTGTGGGATATCGGCTTCCGTAGCCCGCTCCAACCAGGGCAGCGCCTTGTCCTTATCCACCTCCAGATACACCATCTTGGGCGTACTGTACTTGGTCTCGATGCCGTGCGACAGCAGGTAACCCACTATATACATGGCGTAGGGATCACCCTGTTTGGCGTAGGTCATGGCTTCGGAATATATCGACTGCTGATTAGTAGAGCAGTCGCTGCGGCGGTAGAGGCTGCGCCAGTTGGCCTTCGTCTCCTCCGACGCGCAGTCGTGGATCTCCACCTCTTGATCCTCCTCCGTCACTTCGCTTTCGATTTCTTCGCCTACGTGGTTCAGATAGCCGCGGAAGATCTGGTTGTTGGAGGGTAGATACATCTTCTCAAAGTCCGGATGATCGGGGAACTGAACGAGTGCAAAAGGATATGTCATCTTCAGCAACTGCGTGAGTTTATCTTCATCAGCGCGGTCTTCTTCGGATAGTTTTTCGTAGCCATCCATAAGGATTTCCCAGTAGCATTTGCCAAATGGGTCATCTAAGTCCACAAGCCGATGCGCATAGTCCACAGCCTTGCCACCGTCGCTGAGGCGAACGGCGAGGAAGAGCAGGGCATGAAGACTGCCGATATCGTCCTTGTCGGCCTCGCGATGAAGGTCACGCAGATAGCCGGTGAGATCTTCGTTTCTAAGGTACTCCGTGAAATCGGGAGTGGTGGTTTTCTTCGCTGTGTTCATACTATTGTCTTGTTTTATTTCCAAACTCATTCGCTGTCCTGTTTCCGCGCGCTCGACGGAGTACCAGCCGGTGTCGTCATCGTCACTGACGCCATAGGCACACTTGAGATCATCGCTTATGTCGTGGTGCTGCCGGTAGAGGAGCAGCGGCTGGATGCTGATCTCTCCAAGGTCGTTCCATCTATCACCATCGGCCTTCATGTCCTCTATAAACGCCTCCGGAAAGACACTCGGATTATACCTCTTGTAGTCCTCGGCGGGATTGTTGCCGTGTGCTAATCGTACCAGCAGCTCGTTCTTTCCGTCCGTGTAATCCTTCCATTCTCCGGCCTGCTGACGAATCTGCTCGATTGCCTCGTCCCGGCTGTAATATTTCATCTCCTGTTTGGGCCAATGGATAAAGAGACGTACGGCATATATATCCATGAAATTGCCATTGGTGATATATTTTTCCGCGATAGCTGTATCGCCCATTTTGAGGCGGGTAACGGCGGGTTTGTCCCACGATTTCTCCCGCCAAGGCATGTCGTGGCTGATGGTCAGCGTTTCGCCGTCGTAGGGATGATTGTAGGTGTCGATCATCGCCAATATGCCCAACTCGGGAGCAAGGTTATAGCTGTCGTTATTAATCGTCACTTCCCAGGGTTCGTCCAGCCGGTGCAGCACTTCGCCTTCATAGTTCGGATGGCGTATCAGATCGGGCAGGAACTCCCTCTCTTCGTCTATCAGTTTATACTCCGTATCGCCGGCAAAGACCTTCTTGGTAGCTCGGAGTACCATTTGCAGTTTCATCTCGGGGATACGAACCGGCTTTATTTTATCTTTTCCTTTATCCCGCACACCCGTTCCGTGGGGCATACGGATCGTTTCGCGCTTTTCATAATGCGCCTCATCTTCCTCGCGCGGCATGTCGTAGTTGGTGGGGTGGTAGAAGGAGTGGGTCTTGTCGTTGCCGAAGCGCGAGTCGTGCCAGATGAGGTTCCAGTCCTTGTCCCAGTTCTTGGCAGGCCCGCGACGTGCGCAGAGGAACAGCGGGTAGCGATACGAAGCATCGTTCATGCAAGCGATTTCGCTGCCGATGTATTCGACAGAGCGAGGAATAAAGATGTCGTGTATCTTATCGCAATAAGCAAAACACTCGCTCCCGAGGCTTTTGACGCCGTCTGCCAAATAGACCTCCTTTAGGTTATGGCAACTCATAAAAGCGTTTGCCTCCACCTCCGCCGGGCCGAGGATCGTGACGCTTTTCAGACTACCCCTGTAGGATAACGCATAACTTTCGATAAGTTCACAACTTGTCGGAAAAACAATAGACTCTATCCGATCCTGTTCTTTGAAGGCATTGCTCTTAACTACCTGCACGCCTTCGGGTATGACCACATCGGGCTCGTCCACTTTGCAATGAACGAGTACTCGGTCGATAATCTCAAAAGTATTGGCCATTTTAATACAATAGTGTTACGGTTATATTTCCATCCCCATGTCCTCTCCCGCTATACATGTCTATTCGGCAGCAAAAGGTAACTTTTTCCGAATGACGTTGCAAATATACAACTTTTTTTTGAATTGTACAAATATTTTTACAGAAAAATACGTTTTTTGCTTACTTTTTGCCATCAAGGCAGGCAAAAATCGAAATAAACGGGCAAATGGTCTGAAAAACCATTCTTGTCGTATCGAAAACTCTGAAAAGTACGGCGTGGTTTGGAATCCAAGTATTTGCGGTCTTCCTCTAACAGTAAGGGATGGGTAAAAATCTGCACGTCGCTGATTGTATCCAGTGCGGGCGAGAGGTAAATCTGGTCGAGGCAACTCCATATTCCGTGGTAGCGGTGTGAGCCGCAGCCTTTTTTCTGCAGGGGGATCATTCGGTTGGTCAATCCCGTAATATCATCGGTCGGTCGGCAGTTCATATCGCCCATTACCGCCACCAGCGCCTTGGGACGTACCTGCAGCAGCGAATCGACATGCCGGCGGATAACAGCTTTCGCAGCCCGTCTTTTCCACTCGCTGGCTTGCTGTCCGCCCGACATAGAAGGCAGGTGACACTCGTAGAGATGCAGCGTATCGCCACAGGGTAACACACCCGCCGCATAGAGAATATCACGGGTGGTTGCCTCACCTAAATCTACCCGCAAAGCGGCAGAGTCTATAAGCCTAAATCGCTGCGGATCATAGAGTAACGCCACATCCACGCCTCGCCGGTCGGGTCCTTCGAAATGCAGAAAACGATAGCCGTAATTGTGTAACTCACGGCATAGCACCGCCAGGCAATGGGCATTCTCTACCTCGCATAGACCGATGACCGCAGCCTTATCCCATTCGCCCATGAGGCTCACCACACGCGCTATCTGCTGCGCCTTGTGATAGAAACGCGACGCATGCCAGCGGTACGGACCATCGGGCAGAAAAGCAGAGTCATTCTTGAGTGTATCGTGCGTCGAATCAAAGAAATTCTCTACATTATAGGAGGCAATACGATAACAATCGCCGGCTACTGCACAGCCGGAAATGATACACCCGATAAGTATAAAAATTGCCCTATTCATCGGGAAAAAACATACTGCTACGACAGCATCGCCACGGCTGTCTCAAGCGCACGGATGAGCGAGTCAATATCCTCGCGTGTGTTGTACAATGCCAGCGAAGCGCGAATGGTACCCGGTACGCCCAAGGCATCGATGAGCGGCTCGGCACAATGGTGACCGGTACGAACGGCTACGCCCTGCCTATCCAGCAGCGTTCCGACATCAAAGGGATGCAGCAATTGGCCATCCTCGCGATAGACATTAAAGGACACGGATCCGGCTTTCTCTTGCCCTGCCGCATAAATCCGAACGCCCTGAATAGCAGCAAGTTGCGACTCCAGGTATCGGCATAGTTCCGCCTCGTAGCGGGTTATCGCCTCGCGACCGAGGCTATTCATATAATCCAAGGCTACGCCGAAAGCATAACTGCCGATGAAATCAGGAGTTCCTGCTTCGAACTTATAGGGTAATGTATTATAGGTGGTGTTGTCCCAACGCACGTGCTCGATCATCTCTCCCCCACCCTCAGCCGGCGGAAGCATGTTGAGCCATTTCTCCTTGCCATAGAGCACACCAAGCCCCGTAGGACCATACATCTTATGCGCCGAGAATGCCAGGAAGTCGCAGTCCAGAGCCTGCACATCCACGGGCAGATGCGGCACAGCTTGTGCGCCGTCGATACAGACCGGTATATCCTTTGCATGCGCCAGCCGGATGATATCCTCCACGGGCTGGATGATACCGAGCACGTTGCTCACATACGCCACGCTGACCAGACGCGTGCGCTCATTGAGCAGCGCAGCATAGGCTTCTATATCTAAGGTGCAGTCCTCCCGCATCGGTATGACGCGCAGACGGGCTTTCTTGCGTTGGCACAACATCTGCCAGGGAACGATATTCGAGTGGTGCTCCACGGCGCTGACCAGAATCTCGTCGCCCTCGTGCACCAGCGCCTCGCCAAAGGAGAATGCCAAGATGTTCAGACTGTTGGTCGTACCTTTGGTAAAAACAATCTCACGTGCAGAAGCAGCATGCAGGAAGTCGGCTGTTTTCTGCCGTGCTTCCTCGTGTTTCTGCGTAGCCACCTGACTGAGGTGATGCACACCACGGTGGATATTAGCATTCCAGGTGGTGTAAGCCTCCGTCAGGGCATTGATGACCGCCGTCGGTTTCTGCGTCGTAGCCGCATTATCCAAATACACCAACGGCCGTTTGTACACCGTCTGATTCAGTATTTCAAAATCTGCTCTATTCATCCATTCATTTACCATTTTTTCATTTACTATTTACCTTTTACTTCTCTCAACTCTAAACTCTCAGCTTCACTAAACACTCAACTCTAAACTCTCAACTAAAATTACGGCTTATAGAAGCTTAGTTCCAAAATCTTCTGCGCATCGCCTTCTGCCATCAGTTGCTGCAGGCTTACATCGGGGTTATGCTGCATATAGCTTTCTACGATGCGCCATCCGACCCATGTTCCCAATCGTCCGGGTGCATCTTGCGACACCTCTTGCGTAAAGGGGCCATCGTTCAGATACGAGGTCAGTATCTTGCTGTCGGTCTTGAAGAGGTCACGTTTGTCCATCATCGTGTTCCAGATGGCTCGTTCGTATTTCACGCACCATTTCCATTGTTCGCGCGTGTAACCCATCACCTCGTAGTCGGGTTCGCTGTCCATCAATAAGCTCAATAGGTACATCACCTTGCCGCGGTAGATCATGTTCTCCAGTAGGCGGTTCTTCTGGCTCGTATAGGGCATATGGCGGAAGAGGTACGCACTCACCAGGTCCGTTGCCATGCACTCCTTGCGCATGGTCTGTTTCTGGTATTCATAGACGACGCGGTTGTAATACTCGTAGTCCGAGCCCAGATACATATCCGTTCCGGCAGCCAGGTCTTCGCCCACAAAGAGGATGGAGGCATTAAAGCCGGATACAAACAGCGTCACGCGGGGCACCTCCATCTCGGGATAGAGTGCCTTGAGGCGGGTAAAGGCCTCATCCAGTTCCTGCTGCACATCGCTGATATCCTGAAAGAGCAGCTTTGCGCGGCGGTTGGTGTCGCGAAAACCATAGACGGTATCGTTCAGGAACTGCGGCAGAACTTCCTGCAGATAGGTGGTGTCCGAGGATGGAATGCCTAAGATATCCTCCACCCACACGGGCATGAAGTCCGGGTATTCGGTGTAGAGCAGCCGGATATCGTCTGCCACCGATTCGGTTCGCACGTTCATCAGCGCCTCATCAAAGCGCACGATGGTGACGTGCTGCGCCTCCATCGTCTTCGGGAAATAGCTCCGTTCCTTCTGACAGGCGGTCAGCATCCCGATACAGAGTAGTACTATTATTTCTCTTCGCCAATTCATAACTATCAACTGTCAACTATCAATTATCAACTATCGTACGGCTTTAGCCGATCGTTCGAGGCTTTGCCGAGATAAGAATTATCAACTGTCGTACGGCTTTAGCCGATCGTTCGAGGCTTTGCCGAGATAAGAACTATCAACAATCTTTACGAGAGTACCCTTAGTTGTTCCTTAGTTCATCCTTATTTCTACCTTAGTTGTTACCGTTCCGTCTCTCATCTCTATCACGCGGTCCGAGATGCGAGCCATATCGCTGTCGTGGGTGACGATGATGATGGTCTGTCCGTAGCGGTCGCGCATCTCCAGTAGCAGTTTGTTCAGTTCCTGTTTATTTTGTTCATCCAGGCTGCCACTGGGTTCGTCAGCCAGTATGACGCTGGGCTGCATCATCATGGCTCTTGCTGCCGCCACACGTTGTTTCTCGCCGCCGGAGAGTTGATTCGGACGGTGTGCGAGTCTGTCCTTCAGTCCCAGATCCGTCAGCAGTTGCGTAGCGCGATCGCGTGCGTCTGCCTCAGCCATGCGAGCTATCAAGGCGGGCATCATCACATTCTCCAGAGCACTAAACTCAGGCAGGAGTTGGTGGAACTGGAAGATAAAACCGATATGTCGGTTGCGGAACTCCGCCAGTTGCCGCTCCGTCAGTTGTGACACATCGGTGCCATCGATGATGACGGAACCGCTATCGGGCGTGTCGAGTGTACCGATAATCTGCAGCAAGGTCGTCTTACCTGCGCCGCTCTTGCCCACGATGGCGACAATCTCGCCTTTTTCGACGGACAGATTCACTCCTTTGAGCACCTCTAAATCGCCAAAAGATTTGCGTATGTTTTTAATTGTTATCATAATATTTTGCAAAAGTATAGTTTTTTTTTGACATACACAAAAAAAAATCGCTTTTTGGACGTTTTTTTATCGTTTGTAGTTACCAAATGCACATTTTATTGCATTTGGAACCTCTCCCCGGTTCCTTTCAATGAAGCATGTATTTGTTGATAGCGAATTAGCACTAATCTGCCTGTTTCTACAAAAAAATGAAAGAAAATGACTTATTATTTGCGTATGTCATTTTTTTGTTGTACCTTTGCACCCGCAAAGGTGTGCAAAAATCGAATATGCCAAGTGTTGATGTGCAAAATATGATACCTAAACCCACAACACTCGTTGGTGGTCGGAGGCAACGCAATGCCGCTGGAAGATTTTTTTAATGGCGATATTGAAAGTTTATTGTAATGAAATACGATTATCTCATAGTTGGCTCCGGTCTCTTCGGAGCAACATTCGCTTACTGCGCAAAACCGGCATGGAGCAGTTCTATCCGGTGAATGATACCCGCAACAATACCCTTGCAGACCAATACCATGCTCTCGCTGCACAAGAGCCCAATGTCCTCTTCGGTGGCCGCCTCGCCGAGTACAAATACTACGACATGGCTCCGGTTATTGAGAAAGTTTTGAACTTGGAAATATAGACTTTGTTCATTTCGTCGGATATAATCCGACACCTTCGTGAGCACCTATAAGCGACTTGAACTCTTGAACATTAGTACACCCGTTCAATAGGACACTAGCACAAAAAAATCGCCTTTTCGTAAGAATTTGGCGATTTTTCTTGCACATATCAGAAAAAAGTTGTATCTTTGCAGCCCATTTAAGGTACAACAGAAAATATATAGCAAAATACGATATGAACGAGAAAAATTATTGTGTAATCATGGCAGGCGGGATCGGTAGTCGTTTCTGGCCTTTCTCGCGTAACAACCGTCCGAAACAATTTCTGAATTTCTTCGGCACAGGACGTTCGCTATTGCAGATGACGGTGGATCGTTTCCGTCCGATTATTCCGATAGAGAACATCTTGATAGTGACCAATGTAGCATACAAGCAGATGATCTTGGAGCAGATTCCGGATCTGCGTCCGGAGCAGGTTCTGTGCGAACCCGCCCGTCGCAACACGGCTCCATGCATCGGCTATGCGATAGCCCATATCAAAGGCGACATGCGTAAGAAGGCGGGGCAGAACGTGCCCCTCACAGCCGAGGGCGCGGTGGACTGGGATAACGAGCTGATGAATGCCAATATCGTGGTAGCGCCCAGCGATCACCTGATTCTGCAGGAGGATAAGTTCCGCGCAGCTATCCTGAAGGGGTTTGAGTTCACAAAGAAAAACGACTGCCTGATGACCTTGGGTATGCAGCCGACGCGTCCGGAGACGGGGTATGGCTACATACAGAAGGATGCTTCGGAGGTTACGTACAATGGTATCTATAAAGTGAAGACCTTTACCGAGAAGCCCGATCGCGAACTGGCGGAGGTGTTTGTGAAGAGCGGTGAGTTTCTGTGGAACTCGGGTATCTTCCTGTGGAACCTGCGGGCTATCCGCACGGCATACATTCAGTACCTACCCGAGGTGGTGGAGAAACTCAAACCCGGCGAGATGCTGATGGGTACGGATAAGGAAGAGGCATTCATGCAAGAGAACTTCCCCTTGTGCCCCAATATATCGATTGACTACGGCGTTATGGAGAAAGCTCCGAATGTGTATGTACAGCCGGCATCATTTGGCTGGAGCGATTTGGGAACCTGGGGTTCGCTGTACGAGCTGAGCGACAAGGACCCGCAGGGCAATGTGACGCTGAAGAGCGAAGCCATGTACTACGACAGCGAGAACAACGTGGTAACCCTGCCTGCCGGACACCTGGCCGTGCTGAAGGGGCTGAACGACTACATCGTGGCCGAGGCCGACGGCGTGCTGCTGATTTGCCCGAAGAGCGACGAACAGCACATCCGTCAGATGGTAACGGACGCGGAAGTGAGGTTTAAGGGAAAGTTCAATTAGTTGATAGTTCTTATCTCGGCTGAGCCTCGAACGATTGGCTAAAGCCGTACGATAGTTGATAGTTGATAGTTGATAATTGATAATTGATAATTGATAATTATGAGTTATTTGCAATTTGACAAGACTCTGCTCATGAATTTAGACCGGAGTCTGGACAAGGAGATGATTCACACCAACCGTGCGGGAACGTACATGGCCAGTACCCTTGTGGACTGCAACACGCGCAAATACCACGGTTTGTTGGTGGTGCCGTTACCCCAATTCGGCAATGAGAATCATGTGCTACTCTCGTCGCTGGACGAGACCGTTATCCAACACGGCGCGGAATTTAACCTTGGCGTCCATCAGTATGGCGAGAACATGTTTAATCCCAACGGTCATAAGTACATCCGCGAGTTCGACTGCACGACCTTGTCAAAGACGACATACCGTGTAGGTGGTGTGATACTGACGAAGGAGCGCCTGCTGGTCAGCTTTGAGCCGCGCGTGCTGATTAAGTACACACTGATAGAGTCGGGTTCGGCTACCACGTTGCGTTTCCGTCCGTTTGCGGCATTCCGTAGTGTCAACACCCTCACGCACGAGAATCTCAATGCCAATACCGAGATGCAGGAGGTAAAGAACGGCAATAAGATGTGCATGTATGCCGGTTATCCCGAGTTGTATATGCAGTTCAGCAAGAAGGTGACCTACACCCATAATCCCCAGTGGTACCGCGGCATCGAGTATAAGAAAGAAAAGGAACGCGGCTACGAATACAAGGAGGATCAGTTAGTACCCGGTTGCTGGGACATACCCATGAAGAAGGGCGATACCCTCATCTTCTCGGCCGGTATCAGCGAGGTGAATCCGGCATCGCTCAAGACGATGTGGGAGAAAGAGGTGCAACGTCGTATCTCGCGCGATGACATGTGGGCATGCCTGCGCAACAGCGCCAGCCAGTTCTACCAGCGCGTTGATGACAAGTGTTACCTACTGGCCGGTTATCCCTGGTACAAAGCTACCGCCCGCGAGCAGTTCCTGTCCGTAGCCAGCTGCACGTTAGATATCGATCGTCCCGAATATTGGGAGGCTATCATCGATAAGACAGCCGTAGGCGAGGTGGATACCTTTGTCAACAACCCGGGTGGCGGTGCCCCGGAAGGCAGTATTGGTCTGAAGGGAATGGACGAACCCGATGCGCTGTTGTGGTTCGTACGTGCGATACAGAAATATGCCCATAAATATTCGACAGAAGAAGCAGCCAAGAAATACGGCGAGTTGTGCATGAAGGTGATTGCTTACTACCGCAAGCAATGCCATCCGCGCACCTATTTGCACCCCAACGGTCTGCTATGGACCGACGGTCGTGAGCGTCCGGCCACGTGGATGAACGCGATGGAGGACGGCGTGCCTATTACCCCGCGTACGGGTTATATCGTGGAACTTAATGCCCTGTGGTACAACGCCATGCGTTTCACCGCCGAGTTGATGCGTGCTCAGGGTAAAGAACAAGGAGCCGACCTGATGGAATACCAAGCGGAGCTGATGCGTGATGCCTTTGTACGTACGTTCTGGAACGGTATGTACCTGGACGACTACGTAGTGGACGACTACCACAACCGTGAGGTACGCCCGAACCAGATATGGGCTGCAGCTCTGCCGTATTCGCCGCTGGATAAGAAACAGCAGAAGGCTGTGGTGGATATCTGCACCAAGGAGCTGCTTACTCCGCGCGGTCTGAGAACCCTATCCCCCAAGAGCGGCGACTACCGTCCGATGTACGTAGGCGGTCAGACCGAACGCGACCATAACCTGCACAACGGCCCGGTATGGCCTTTCACGATTGCCGCGTATGCACGCGCGTACATGAGTGTGTATAAACGGAGTGGCCTGAGTTTCATGCACCGGCTGCTGGTGGGCTTTGAGATGGAGATGACCGAGCTGACCATTGGCACGGTCAACGAACTCTACGACGGCAACCCGCCCTACAAAGGACACGGCGGCATGAGTTACGCACCAAGCGTAGCGGCCGTGATATCCGTGATTGATACAATGAACCATTTTGAAACGCAACAGACAATATGAATGCATTGATGTTCGGGTGGGAGTTTCCTCCCCATATTTTAGGCGGTCTTGGTACTGCAAGTTACGGCCTGACCCGCGGCATGGCGCAGCAGGAAGACATGCATATCACCTTTATCCTGCCCAAGCCCTGGGGCGATGAGGATCAGTCGTTCCTGCGCATCATCGGCGCTAACAGCGTGGATGTGCCCGGACGCGGCCGTATTGAGTTCTCGGGACGGTATCCCGATAACCTGGTAGAGGAGATTGGCAACTACGATGAGGTGGCTTCGGTGCTGGCTCGTCAGTTGGACTTCGATATCATCCACTCGCACGACTGGCTGACTTATCCCGCAGGAGTGACAGCCAAGAGACTGAGTGGCAAGCCGCTGGTAATCCACGTACATGCGACCGATTTCGACCGCAGTCGCGGCAACGTGAACCCAATCGTTTATTCCATCGAGCGTCGCGGTATGGACGAAGCCGACCATATCATGTGCGTGAGCAACCTGACGCGCCAGACCGTTATCGAGAAATACGGTCAAGACCCCAATAAGGTCAGCACGGTACATAATGCCGTAGAGCCGTTGGCAAACCCCGATGAGTTCCAGAAACATCCCCGCAAGGACAAACTGGTGACCTTCCTCGGCCGTATCACCATGCAGAAGGGTCCCGAGTACTTTGTGGAAGCAGCAGCACGCGTGCTGGAAAAGACCGATGGCGTGCGTTTCGTAATGGCCGGCAGCGGCGATATGATGAATAAGATGATAGACCTGGTGGCCAAACGCGGCATTGCCGACAAGTTCCACTTCCCGGGCTTCATGCGCGGTCGTCAGGTGCAGGAGCTCCTGGCCGATTCGGACGTCTACATCATGCCCTCGGTGAGCGAACCCTTCGGCATATCGCCCTTGGAGGCTATGCAGGTGGGATGCCCGAGTATCATATCCCATCAGTCCGGCTGCGCCGAGATTCTCACGCACGCCATCAAGACCGATTACTGGGACATAGACGCCATGGCCGATGCCATCTACGCAATAGTCAAATATCCGGCTATGTATAAGTCGCTCAGCGAGTTAGGTCGCAAAGAGGTCAATAACATCCGTTGGTACGACGCGGGATTGAAAGTTCGTAAAATTTATGATAAAGTGATAAATCGTTGGTAATATGAAGAATATTTGTTTTTGCTTTCAGATGCACACTCCGATGCAACTGAGAAGGTACCGTTTCTTTGAAATCGGTCAGGACCACTACTACTACGACGACATGGCTACGGAAGAGCGTCTTACATGGCTGGTTCGCGAGTCGTACATGCCTCTGTTGGGCACTATCAAAGACATGATTCGTCTGTCTAAGGGTAAGTTCAAATGCGCATTAGCGGTATGCGGCACGACCCTGGAGCAGCTGGAGCAGTACACACCCGAGATTATCGACCTCATGAAGGAGTTGGTAGCCACCAAGTGCGTGGAACTGGTAGCAACGCCCTATTCGTATTCCCTCTCCGCACAGTATAGCGAGAGCGAGTGGGAACTTCAGATGAAGATGAATGATAAGAAGCTGAACGAGATATTCGGCGTGAAACCGACGGCTCTATTCAATACAGAACTGCTCTATTCCGACGAGATAGCAGCGCTGGCATGGAAATTAGGCTACAAAGTCATCATGATAGAGGGTGCAAAACATATCCTGTCGTGGAAATCACCGGCTTATGTATATAACTCCACCGCCTCGAACAAGCAGACCTTACTGGTGCGCGACATGCTCCGTTCCGATGAGTTGAGTTTCCATTTCTCCGATCCGACTTGGCCTAATTATCCTATGGACGCTGAGAAATTTGTACATCAGTTAGGCGGTAGCAACGAGGAGGACAGCGTGGTCAACATCTGGCTAGGAGCAGACGCCTTCGGTATCAATCAGCGTGCCGAGACCGGTATCTTTGAGTTCATGAAGGCACTACCCTACTACGCCATTGAGCAGAATATCGGTTTTGTAACGCCAAGCGAAGCTGCCAAGAAGATGCAGACCAGCGACGTACTCTCGTCGCCCTATCCCATGACATGGGCCGGCGAAAGCAAGGGGCTGAGCATCTTTGACGGCAACGACCTGCAGCAGGAGGCTATCAAGAAGATGTATGCCGTAGCCGAACGCGTTCATATGTGCCAGGACAAAGCCCTGAAGACCGATTGGCTCCTACTGCAAGATGCCGATTACCTGCATTACATGAACCATATCGACCGCGGTAACTCGAACTTCGAGAGCGCCTACGACGCGTTCATCAACTTCATGAATATCCTCAGCGACTTCCTCCAACGCGTGGATGAACAGTATCCTACTACCATTGAGAATGAGGAACTGAACTCGCTACTGAAGACCATCAACAATCAGGAGCAGGAGATAGAACGCCTCAACGAGGAAATCAAGAAGATGAAAAAAGCAAAAACCGAAAGTAAAAAGGCGAAAGATAAAGAGTGAGTTTTGCCAGGTACATACGCAACCGGTTGAGCAGGGCGGCATTGATAATGCTGTCCTGTTTGACCGTAGGCATGGCTGCGGCGCACGAGAAAGAAGATGACTTCAAAACAGTCATCAAACCGTGGACACTACCGCACCCACTTGCCCTGGCGGATACGGGACGGGTAGATAGTTCGTTCCTGAATTTCGCCATGCGTGATGTGCTATACGACTACTCCATCTGCAATACCTTCAACGGCAATATTGTATCGCCCGTGCAGTCGGCCATCTACTTCGACCGCACGCACAAGACCGGTAGTATCTTCGGCGACCCGTATGACCCCTATACCATCACGCCGCAAGATGTGCGTTTTTACAATACCACTACGCCTTATTCCGGCATCTCGTACAAAAAGGGATTTACCTCATACCACGAGGAGAATGATCTGCAGTTCTTCTGCACCGGCAACCTCTCGCCGCGAACCAATATCGGCGCTACCATCAATTACCTGAACGGTGCGGGTCACTATATGCACCAGGAGGCCAAGACCGTCAACGGCTCCGCCTTCGGTTCCTTCAATGGGGATCACTATTCGCTGCAAGCGGCCTTTACATTCAATACGCTCTCTAACTTTGAGAACGGCGGTCTGAAGAATGTCAGCGATATGACGTCAGGCCTTGAGCCGGAGGACTTCCCCACCAAGCTGCATGGCATGAGCGGTTTTCGCTACCTGTCCGGCTACCTGAACCATTACTACAGCCTAACCGTTCAGCGCGAACAGACCGTTCACTACGGTGAACGCGACGAGTCGGGGCGCTGGCAAGAGTTGGACTCGGTGCGCATCGTGCACGTGCCCGTCACAACGTTCCGCCATGTATTTGATATCAGTGAGGCCAACAAGCGCTATGTGGAGAAAGACAAACAGGATTACTACACCGATTGCTACCGCAACCCGACGGCTACGCACGACTCCGCCTCCACGCTGACGCTGCGCAACACACTGTCGGTGACCTTTGAGGAGGAGTTCAATACCAAGCTCAAGTTCGGCGCTATCGTCTATGCCTACAATGAGTGTCAGCGCCATCTCTACCCGACAGGCCAAGACCTCACTATCGGCGGCACGAACGGCATGTATGCTCCTTTCGATAGCATCATCGCCACCCCCATACACCTGATGCCCGATAGCCTGTACAAATACACCTGGTCCAACAGCACCTTTGTAGGCGGCGAACTATACAAGAACCGTGGTAAGATCATCCATTACGGTTTCGGCGGACAGGTCTGCGTAGTAGGTTATAAGATAGGTGAGTTCAATGTGAATGGTCACCTGGATGCCAACTTCCGCGTAGGCAAAGACACCATGCGCATTTTGGCACGCGCCACTTTCTCGCGCGAGACACCCGATTGGTATGTGCAGCACTATTTGAGTAACCATCGCCGGTGGGATAATAACTTCACCGATCCCCTCCGACTCCGCATAGGGGGCGAGATAGCATATCCCACAACCTGGGTCAAACCCCGACTAAACGTAGACTACGAGAACCTGACCCACGCTATCTATTTTGATGGCAATGGTCTGCCTCAGCAGGCTGATCATAATATCAGCGTGCTGGCTGCCAAATTAGGATTGGATATTACCACACCCTGGATCAACCTGGATAACACGGTGGCTTATCAGTACAGCTCATCCGAAAAGATTGCCCTGCCGACACTCGCACTATACAGCAACCTGTATTACCACGGATTGTGGTTCCGCGCGATGGATGCACAGATAGGCGTGGATATCCGCTACAATACGGCATACTATGCACCGCTACTGGACCCCTGCACAGGTCAGTTCCGCGTGCAGACGGAGGTAAAAGTGGGCAACTTCCCCATCATGAGCGTCTATGCTAATTTTTATGTACGACTCATTCGGCTCCGTTTCTTTGTGCAGTACCAGCATTTCAATGCTACATTTATGACTAAGAATTATTTTTCAATGCCTGCTTACCCGCTGAATCCGGATATTTTCAGGGCTGGATTGGCATGGCATTTTTATCGATAAATTACAACTATGGAAGAATATACAACAAATCTGCATTCTGTATTTAATCTCGCGATTCAGGAAGCCGAGCGGCTGAATAGTCCTGCTATAGAATCGTATCACCTGCTGCTGGCGATCCTTAGGCACCATACCGGCACAGCATGGAATGCGCTCGAACACCTGGGTGTGGATCCCGATAAGGTGAAGAACGCTATTGATCAGCGCTTCCGCCAGATGGTATCCGGTTCGGATACGATACCCATCTCGCGTACCTCATTGCGTATCTTGCGGCTGATGGATATTGAGGCCTCTCTGTACGAGGCCAAGGTGCCCGGCACGCTCCATCTGCTGCTTGCCATCCTGCGCGAACGGGTCAACTTCCCGTCAACGTATCTCAATGAGCAGTACGGTATTACCTACGAGCGCATCGAGCAACTCTACCCCAAGCCGCACCACGAACCCAACAACTCCGCTGCCGACTACGACGTAGAGGACGATGATGAGGAGGATGACGACAGCTTCATCTCGCGACTCACCAACGGAATGATACATATTTCCGTCAAAAAGCAAAAGGTGAGTAAATCCAAGTCTGACACCCCTACGCTGGATAAGTACGGGCGTGACCTCACCGCACTGGCTCGCAAGGGAGAACTGGACCCGCTCGTCGGGCGCACAGAGGAGGTAAAACGCATTCTGCAAATCCTCAGCCGCCGCAAGAAGAACAACCCCATCCTGATTGGCGAACCGGGCGCAGGTAAATCGGCTATCGTTGAGGGCTTGGCACAACAGATTACCGACCGCCGTATCGTAGCACTCGACCTGGCATCCATGGTGGCAGGTACGACCTACCGGGGACAGTTTGAGCAGCGCATGAAGGATGTGATGACCGAGCTGAAAGATCACAAGGATATCATTCTTTTCGTGGATGAGATACATACCCTGATCGGTGCCGGTAATGCGCAGGGCTCTCTGGATGCAGCTAATATATTAAAGCCCGCGCTCGCGCGCGGAGAGGTACAGTGCATCGGTGCTACCACCACAGCCGAATACCGCACATCCATTGAGAAAGACGGTGCACTGGAGCGCCGCTTCCAGAAGGTAACCGTCGCACCGACCACCACCGCCGAGACGCTCGCTATCCTGCGTCAGCTCAGCAAACGATACGAGGCTTTCCATCATTGCCAATATACCGATGAAGCCCTCCAGGCTTGCGTGTCGCTGACCGATCGCTATGTGTCCGACCGCGTGCTGCCCGACAAAGCCATCGATGCCATGGACGAAGCCGGCTCGCGCGGCAAACGTACCATCACGGCTGAGGATATCGCCAAGGTTGTCAGCCAGATGTCCGGTGTGCCCGTACAACGCGTAGCCAAGAAAGAGAACGAACAACTGCTGCAGATGGATGCACGCCTTAAGAAACGCGTCATCGGGCAGGATAAAGCCATCGACCGACTCGTCAAAGCCATCCGGCGCTCGCGTATGGGACTGCGCGACCCGAATCGACCCATCGGAACCTTCTTCTTCCTCGGTCCTACCGGCGTTGGTAAGACCTATCTGACTCAATGCCTCGCTGAGGAGATGTTTGGCTCAAAAGACGCCATGATTCGCTTCGACATGTCTGAGTATATGGAGAAACATACCGTCAGCCTGCTGGTGGGGGCGCCTCCGGGATATGTGGCACACGAGGACGGTGGCAAACTCACCGAAGCCGTCCGCCGCAAACCCTACTCCATCGTACTGTTTGATGAGATAGAAAAGGCACACCCCGATATCTTCAACGTGCTGCTCCAACTGCTGGACGAAGGCCGCCTGACCGACCGCCAGGGACATCAGGTTGACTTCCGCAATACGGTGATCATCCTTACCTCCAATGTCGGTACCCGCCAACTGCGCGACTTCGGAGCCGGTATCGGTTTCGGCGCAGGCGAGATAACGCCTGAGGTGGCCGAGAAGACCATTACCAAGGCACTGGAGCGCACCTTCCCGCCCGAGTTCGTCAACCGTATTGACGACATCATCTCCTTTGCTCCGCTCTCACGCGAGACACTGCGTACTATTGTGGAGATTGAGGTGGGTAAACTACAGAAACGACTCAAGGAGAACGGACGCCGCCTCGTCGTCAGCAATCAGGTATATGACGCCCTCCTGGACAAAGCATACGACCCCAAGAACGGTGCACGCCCCATCAAACGTGCCGTGCAGACCTATCTCGAGGATTCGCTAACCGAGCTACTGCTCCGTAACCCCGATCAGAAAACCATAAAATTAAATAACATCTAATTATGACAATTGAAATTACAGATGCCAATTTCCGTGAGGTATTGGCTGAGGGTACTCCCCTCGTAGTAGATTTGTGGGCCCCCTGGTGCGGCCCCTGCAAGATGATGCTGCCTGTCATCGATGAACTTTCCAACGAATACGAAGGACGCGTGAGCGTAGGTAAACTCAATGTGGATGAAAATCCCGACACCTGCGAGGAGTTCGGTATCATGAACATCCCTACGATGCTGTTCTTCAAGAATGGCGAACTCGTCAACCGCCACGTAGGCGCAGCCCGCAAGGCCGACCTGGCAACGTTGTTCGACTCACTGCTCTAATCCGGCAACATCAATTTAGACCCCGACGACAAAATGTCGTTCAAAACGTGTAGAGACGGTTTTCGGACCGTCTCTCATTGTTGAACTTGCTATGCAAAGCGCACAAAATGATGGAAAAAAGCGTAATTCAGAAAAAAGTACAAAAAATATTTGCATATATCAAAAAAAAGCAGTACTTTTGCATGCTTTTTTCCGCCGGAAGGTTTGGTACGCATCAAATCGGACGGATGAAGAGCAGAAAGTTTAATTAAAAATAACAAAAAAACAGTATGTTAAACCATTACGAAGCCGCTTTCGTGTTGACTCCCGTTTTGTCTGAGGCCCAGATGAAGGAAGCGGTAGAAAAGTTCGAGAACCTTCTCAAGGAGAATGGCGCCACCATTCTGAACCATGAGGAGTGGGGACTGCGCAAACTCGCCTACCCCATCCAAGGCAAAACAACGGGATTCTACGCCTTGCTGCAATTTGATGTAGAACCCGCAGTTATTGCGACGCTCGAAACTGCGTATCGTCGTGACGAACGTGTATTGCGTTTCCTCACCACCCGCCTGGACAAGTACGCTTTTGAGTATGCTGAGAAACGCCGTCACGCTAAAACGGCACAAGTTGAACCCGCTAAAGAAGAGGAGGCTTAATTATGGCACAAGAAGAAGTTCGCTACCTGACTCCGCAACAGAGTGTAGAGAAGAAGAAAAAGTACTGCCGTTTCCTCAAGAGCGGAATCAAGTACATCGACTACAAGGACCCCGAGTTCCTGAAGAAGTTCCTCAACGAGCAGGGTAAGATTCTGCCCCGCCGTATCACCGGTACAAGCCTGAAATATCAGCGCAAAGTCGCTCAGGCCGTTAAGAAAGCCCGTCATCTGGCATTGCTGCCCTACGTAACGGACATGATGAAATAATTGATAATTGATAATTGAAAATTGACATTATGGAAATCATTCTGATACAAGATGTAGCAAATCTGGGCTACAAGAACGACATCGTGAAGGTAAAAGACGGTTACGCACGTAACTATCTGATTCCTAACAAGCAGGCTATCATCGCCAACGAGAGCAACCGCAAACAGCTGGCAGAGAACCTCAAACAGCAGGCCCGCAAGATGGCTCAGCAACTGGCTGACGCTCAGACTATGGCCGAGAAACTGGCTGCTATCACCCTGACCGTTGCCGCTAAGGCTAACGAGGACGGCAAGATCTTTGGTACCGTTACGACCGCCCAAATCGCCGAGGCGCTCGAAGCACAAGGGCTGAACGTGGATAAGAAGATTATCACCGTCGAAGCCGTTAAGGAACTGGGTGAGCACGTGGCTATCGCACGTCTGCACCGTGAAGTAAAGGCTGAAATCAAACTGAATGTAGTTGCGGCCGAGTAATAACCCTTTAATTAAAAGAAAGAACGTTATGAAACAAGGTATTCATCCCGATAACTACCGCGTCGTAGTATTCAAGGACATGTCAGACGGCACACAGTTCTTCAGCCGTTCTACCGCTGCTACCAAAGACTCCATCGAGATTGATGGTCAGACCTATCCCCTCATCAAGCTGGAGATTTCGAACACTTCGCACCCCTTCTATACGGGTAAGTCGAAACTGGTGGACACCGCCGGTCGTGTGGACAAGTTCATGTCCCGCTATGGCAACCGCCAGCGCAAGCACTAAGAAAAAAGGTGGGCAAACGATGCCCACCTTTTTTTCTATTTGAGATTTAAAATTTAAGATTCAAGATTCATGCGGCCAGTGTTATATAAAGAATTAGGCAAGATGCTGCTCACCAGTTGCGCCATATTCGGCGTATTCTTTCTCATGCTCTATGCAGCCGAGAGCCTGATAGATTCACTCAGAGGCGTGCTGCTGCAATGGCAGGATCCTGCCTTCCTCGTAGGTATTCCCGCCTCGGTTGTCGGCGTTGCCTACGTGCTGACCATCCGCAACCCGAAGAACTACACCGGGTTCATACTCGGCATCCTCATGTCGCTACTATTAGCATGGCAGTTCTATTTGCAGGGTAATTTGGACTTGGTCATGCTCTACACCCTCGTGTTCATTCCGTTTATGGTGCTGTCTCTACGCGCCTGGCGGCAGAGCACGCTGGGACTGGTGAAGGAAGACAAACCTCTGGAACCCACCTTTGTAGATAAACGCAAGTCCCTGATGATCGTGCTGGTATTTGTGGCCGTTGTGGTGCTTGACTACGTGCTGGTGACACTCCTGATTAACCACGACAGCTGGTGCGATGATGTGCTCATAAAAATCCTGGGCGGAACGATGATTGCATCCTCGCTGCTGGCAAATATACTCATGATTCGCCAGCGCAACGATGCCTGGATTAACTGGGTAATCTATAGCGCCGCAGGCATCGCCTTTTACGTCGTCGTAGGCAACCTGTTCTCGATACTGCTGTTCGTGGTATTCCTTATTATAAACGCGCGCGCACAGATAGCATGGATTCGGATGACGAAACCATCCAATTATGGCTGGGTGCGGCAAGATAGTTGATAATTGAAAGTTAATAATTGATATTTCTGCTATGACCCAAAAACGAGATACAGTATTGCGGGTGGAGGGTGAGACGACCCTGCTGCCCTTTCTCATGGTGAAGATGGGGGGTATGTCACGCACCGGCATCAAAAGCCTGCTCGGGCATCGTCAGGTTAGCGTAAACGGCACCATACAGACACGCCATGACACACCGCTGAAGAACGGTGACAGGGTGAGCATCATGGCCGGCAGGGGAAATATCGAGCTGCGTCACCCCAAACTAAAACTCATCTACGAAGACGAACATCTCATCGTCGTGGATAAGAAACCCGGCCTGTTAACGGTCGCCACCCATCCGGGGTCCACAGAGATGACGGTTTTCTCCATCCTAAAGGCCTACGTGCGCAAGCAGAACCCGCGCAACGGCATCTATACCGTGCACCGGCTGGATAGGGAAACCAGCGGACTGCTGGTCTTTGCCAAGTCTGCCGAACTGCAGCACTATATGCGTCAGTACTGGCGCGAACTGGTCACCAAACGCACCTACGTTGCCGTCGCTGAGGGTATCTTTGATACCAAAGAAGGACAGATTCGCTCGTGGTTTACCGAGGATAAACGCAATGCCATGGTCTATAGTTCGCCCGTTGATGACGGCGGTGATTTAGCCGTCACCAATTACAAAGTCATCCGCGAGGGAGCTGACTGCTCGCTGGTGGAACTGAACCTCGAGACCGGTCGCACCAACCAGATTCGCGTACATCTGGCCTCGAAAGGACACCCTGTTATTGGCGACCGCAAATATGGTCATGGCAACGATGACAGCCCCATCGATCGCCTCTGCCTGCATGCCAAGATCTTAGAGTTCATTCACCCTGTAACAGAAAAAACGGTACGGTTTGATAGTGCCGTACCGCGTGAATTCCTACGCTTGGTAGAAGACTAAGCTACTGAAAGACTACTCATCCAACAAGTCGGGTCTCCGCTCCCTGGTGTGGCGGAGACTCTCTTCGTATAACCACTCATCGATCTTGGCCTGATGGCCCGATAGCAGAATATCGGGCACACGCCAACCTTTGTATTCGGCGGGGCGAGTATAGACACCGGGCTCAAGAAGGTTATCCTGAAAACTATCATTCAGCGCACTGGTCTCGTCGCCGAGCGCACCGGGCAAGAGCCTTACAATCGCATCGGTCATAATTGCCGCAGGCATCTCGCCGCCGGTCAATACAAAGTCACCGATGGTGTATTCCTTGGTGATAAAATGGTCGCGCACACGCTGATCTACACCCTTGTAATGCCCGCATAGGATGATGAGGTTCTGCTTCAGCGACAGCATATTCGCCGTCTTCTGCGTGAAACGCTCTCCATCGGGTGCCGTAAAGATGACCTCGTCGTAGTCACGCTCTGCCTTCAGGTGCGAGATACAGCGGTCAATAGGTTCGATTTGTAGCACCATGCCTGCTCCGAACCCGAAGGCATAGTCATCCACCTTGCGGTGCTTATCCAGGGTGTAATCGCGCAGATTGTGCACTAAAATCTCCGCCAAGCCTTTATCCTTGGCGCGCTGCACGATTGAATGATTGAGTGGCGAATCAAGCAACTCGGGGCAACAGGTTATAATATCTATTCGCATAGGTCAACTCTCAACTATCGTACGGCTTTAGCCGATCGTTCGAGGCTTTGCCGAGATAAGAACTATCAATTATCAATTATCAACTATCAACTCTCACGGTACCGGGTCGTAACCAGATCCACCCCACGGATGGCATCGGAGAATGCGCTTCAGACCCAGCCATCCGCCCTTAAAAATACCATATTTCAGTACGGCTTCCACCATATATTGGCTACAGGTCGGCGTATAGCGACACGATGGCGGCGTGAAGGGCGAGATACAATAGCGGTAGAAATAGACCGGCAGCAGAAAAACGGTCCGAATGACTTTGCGGAGTTTATCCATGGTCGGTTCCCTTGCTTCGTTCGTCCTGAATACGCCGGATGGCCTTCTTTACGCTTTTCTCAATGACGCTATAGGGTTGCACCGCCTTGTCTATATAGTTGAAGGCTATATCGCAACCCTGCTTCATCTGCCCGGAATTGAGCCGCCATGCCTCGCGGATACGGCGGCGAAGCAGATTCCGCTGCACGGCGTGGCGGAAAAGTGACTTGGGGGCCCAAATAAGTACCCGCGTCGCATCGGTAGTCGGTTGCCATGTCACACGCAACGGCCAGGCCGTAAACTTACGACCCGCTTGATACAATGCGGCGATTGACTTCTTTCCGCAGAGTTTCTCCGATTTAGGAAACGTGTGCTTCAAGGTAGCGGTTGATGGCAGTCGTGATACTCGGGCACTCAGGCGTAGGAGCCAGAATGTCGGCTTTGATTCCGATTTCCTCCAATGCAGTAGCCGTATTGGCACCAAAGGCAGCGATGATTTTATCACCCTGCTTGATGTCGGGGAAGTTCTTCTTGAGCGCAGTAACGCCCGTCGGCGTAAAGAGCACAACCATATTGTGGTCGAAGGGTTCGTCCTTTGGCCACTCGCTCGGCACCGTGCGGTACATGATGGCGGGTTTGATCTCGATATTATGTTCGTGGAACATATCGATAAGCTCCGTTGTATGCACATCAGAGGTGACAAACAGGTATTTCTCGTTCGGGCGGCGGTTCATAGCCGGCAGCAGTTCCTCAAAGCGGTTATGCTCCGCAAAGAATACCTTGCGTTTGCGGTATTGGATATACTTCTGCAGGTAATTGGCTACTGCCTCTGAAATACAATAGTAGTGCATCGTGTCGGGCACTTGCAGACGCATCTCTTCGCACATGCGGAAATAATGGTCTATCGCCAGACGCGAGTTGCATATAACTGCCGTATAATCCAGAGGATTGATACGTTGAAGCCGGAACTCACGGGCTTCCAGTCCCTCTACATGGATGAGTTGACGAAAATCAAATTCTATGCCGTATTTATCGGCCATTTCTTGATACGGGTTACGCTCACTCAGCGGTTTGGGTTGCGAAACCAACACTTTCTTTATATTCATAATGTCACAATTATTTTTCCAACATAAAACAAAGCCGCCAAGGGCAAAATATCTACTGTCAGCACATACAACGGCACATAAATGAGCATGCGCCACGTTATAGGCGAAAGGGTCACCAGCTTCAGCATCACGGCCGCGGGATATGTTACGGCGCAGGCTGCCATCAGATAAAGTACCGCTGTAGGATTCGGGAGCGTACTGCCTATTATCACCAGCACAAACAGCACCACCGACAGCGACGTCCAGAGATTGAGGTAATGGTTGATAAATGCCTGCAACCGGCTACTCAGCGAGAAGGTCACCGCTATCCACCATAGTAGCAGGCGATGTACGCCCCATACGACGGCAAGCAGCAGTATCAAAATGGCATAGGGCAATGGCTGATATGCCGTGTCAGAAGCATAGAGATTCCACAACACCCAATACAACGCCAACGCTACTGCGGCTACACGGAAGAGATGCATCATCAGTCCGATGCGCGGACTTACAACGCCATCCGCATAACGACGCTCGATGCGCTGGAAATAGGTGGTAAATCCCATGCTCACATGACTGCCGTTGACCAGTACCGCCAGCGTTACAATCACCAATAACGCCAACAGCACCCAGGTCATCCAAGGTGCGGAAAATGGCGTTTGATGGATCGGTAGTGACGGCATAACGAATTACTGTTTGGGTTAAATAGCGGCCTCGCGGCGGATCGAACTATCCCATTGAGGCGCATTGCGCAGGGCATCTATCACTTTATCAGCGCTATCTACCACCACATACATCTGACGGTGTATATCGCGCAGGAAATGGTCTGCCACCATACGGTCCAGCAATGCAAGGATGGCATCAAAGTAACCATCGGTATTGAGCAAGACGACCGGCTTGGTATGGAGACCCAATTGCTTCCAAGTGAGGCACTCAAAGAGCTCCTCCATCGTACCGATACCTCCGGGCATAGCCACCATACCGTCCGCCATGCGCTCCATCATCGCCTTGCGCTCATGCATCGTACCGGTGACAATGGTGTACGAACTTTGGGGATTATTCCAATGCTCATCAACCATGAACTGCGGAATAACTCCGATGATCTCCCCCTTCTTCTCCAAGACGCCGTCTGCCAACGCACCCATCAATCCGATTCCGCCATCACCATAGATGGTACGGATACCGGCCTCTGCCAGGCAGTTCCCCAGACGACGAGCATCGCGATAGTAACTCTCCTTTAGCTGGTTTGACGAGGCACAATATACGGCAACTGACTCTATTTTTCGCATGTTTTTACTCCAAAGTTTTAAAAAATCGTGCAAAATTACAAAAAAATTCCGATATATTTGGTAGTTTACGAAAAAAATTGTAATTTTGCAGCATGTTTTGGGTGATTTTTATAGGATTTGCCGTTTTAAGCTGGCTTATTTCGGCATCTTTGGAGAATAAATTCAAAAAATTCTCGGAAGTCGCGTTGCCGATGACGGGAAAAGAAATCGCGGAGAAAATGCTCCGCGAAAATGGTATTACGGATGTGACGGTAACCTGCACCCGCGGACACCTGACTGACCACTACAATCCGTCGGATAAGACGGTCAACTTGTCGGAGTCGGTCTATCATTCTGCCTCGGTTGCCGCAGCTGCGGTTGCAGCCCATGAATGTGGTCATGCCCTGCAGCACGCTACTGCTTACGCGCCGTTACGGATGCGTTCGGCATTGGTGCCCGTCGTTTCGTTTGCCAACAAATGGGTGATGTGGGTTATACTGGCAGGCATGATTGTCATCGAGAGCTTTCCGCAACTGCTCTGGTTCGGTATCGGCTTGTATGCCCTGACTACGCTCTTTGCCTTTGTCACGCTGCCCGTGGAGATTAACGCCAGCGAACGCGCGGTAGCATGGCTGCAAGATGCCGGCATTACCGACCGCGATACAACGACAATGGCTTCCTCGGCCCTCCGCACCGCAGCCTACACCTATGTCGTAGCAGCCTTGTCGAGTCTGGCATACCTGATATACCTCATCGCGGACGCACGCAGATAAACACACAAGACATACCGGCCCCGTAGCTCAATTGAATAGAGTGTCAGATTCCGGTTCTGAAGGTTCTGGGTTTGAGCCCCAGCGGGGTCACTTGAGCGTCAGCTCCGAGGTCGCAATGGTCGATACCGCTCTGCTATATCGACAGGCGACTCGGGCTTCCGCTCCTCCCCACCACGGCAAAGCCATGTCGGGGACCCCGAAGGGATAAAAGAGGCGGGGATTTTTTACCACATCATGTTAGAGAAGACAGAAGCTATAGTGATTGGCTTGAAGCGAAACAAGGATAACTCATCGCTCCTAAGCCTCTATACGCGCGCGGGCGGGCGGACGTACTATATAGTATATGGCAATCGGCTGCGCAGCATTCTCAACCCGCTTTCACTCATCGAGATAACCGCCTTACAGAAACCCGGCTACGAATGGCACACCCTGCAGAGCGCACGACTGACCTACGTACCGACCCAACTGCCTACCCACGTCGTCAAGCAGTGCGTGGCGCTCTTCATCGCCGAAGCACTGGATAAGGCGCTGCGCCATCCGATGCCTGATGAACTGATGTTTGATTACCTCACGGAACTGGTGCGCGAACTGGACCAAACAGAACAACCCGAACAGATCCCCGGGCAGTTTCTACAAACAATAAACAGACTGCTCGGCTATGGAGACGAGCAGATCGAGGAACTCAAAAATCTGAAATCAGCCGAGATAATACGGCTCCTACTCTGATATTTTACCAGACGGGGTGCGGCAGAACTACCTCGTCAAACATCTCCCCGGTTTTCAGGTCATAGGAGCGGAGCGTCAGGAGATTACCCTTCAGTGTGATTAGCTCGTAGCACTGCGTCTCAGGCAGCAGCACATCGAACGCCGCCCCCTTCTTGGGCGGATAGTGCTTCGTGGCGGCATTGGTTCCGATAAATTTCCCCCGACGGGCATAACTATGGTCGTGACCCGAAAAGACGAGATCCGCCTCGCGCAATGCACGCCCGAAAGTGGAATAGACCAACGGGTTCTGTCGCCCTTCACACGAGGAGTAAACCGGATGGTGCATCACAACAATAGCATAGCGATGACGCGCCTCGCGGAGTACCTTCTTGGTCCAAGCATTCAGCATGGTGTAGTCGCTCAGCAGGTTCAGACCATTGGTATCAATCATGATGATACGGAGACCTGCAAAATCCACATAATAGGTCGTACCTGAAAAGCGTTCCGGACCGTTTTGCGGGTTCGGGAACGTTTCATACCACATCTCCGGAAGCGTCGGATTCACGCCTTTGCGGTACTCGTGATTGCCGGGCGTGGTCAGTACCGGTAGCGACTGGAACCTGGTACCATACTGCTGGCGAGCCAACAGCCGGAAGTAATACTCGTACCCACGCTCCACAAAATCGCCCGCCTGTACATAGAAATCCAGGTCCGTACACCACCCCGCCATACGTGCCCAGTCTGCACTGTCAAGCGCATTATGCACATCGCCCAGCACCATAAAACACAGCGTTGAGTCGTTCTCGTCGTCCTCCACCCATGCTCCGCGCAAACGCTCAAAACCCGGCACGGTGTCGCGACCGAATGTGTGAAAATACACCGCTATTGAGTCACTCCTGTCAACAAATGGTTCCGGCGGATTGACAAACCAAGCCCTCCAACGCAATACACATAGTGTTGCCGCCCCAATGAGGAGCAGCAACACAATGGTTATCCACGTTATTTGTTTCGCTTTTCGGGTCATGCGTTGTTCGCCGTGCCTTAGAAGGGCAGGTCGGTACCGTCGTCACCTCCGGCTGCAGCGTCGAAAGTCTCCACGTTAGCGGGTTGCTGCGGTTGAGGCATGGGTTGAACGGCTGACTGGGCTACAGGTTGTGCAGGTTGAGCTGCTGCTACGGGCTGTGACGTCTGGGCTGCGCCAAGCATATCGCCCTGCTGCACTCTGTATGCACGGATAGAGGTGTACCAGCGACCATTGAACTCGCGACTCTCTATATCGAAAGACACAGTCACGATGTCATCCACCTGACACGGATTGTTCTTAATGCGATCCTCGCCGAATATCTCGAAGCATACCTTACGCGAATATTGTTCTTGCGTTTCTAATACATACGACTGCATCTTCCAGGGGTTGCCGCTCGCCTTGCTGACACCTTCCTGCAAAGGCAGTACTTGAATAATCTTACCTACTATTTCCATTATAATGAATAATTAGTAATGATTAATGAATATTTTTAGGCGAGTGTGATGCCTAACCTTGAATCGCTGCTACGCCCGGCAGAACCTTACCTTCGATAGCCTCCAGCAGGGCGCCACCGCCGGTAGAGATATAACTTACGCGGTCGCCCAGACCGAACTTGTTGATGCAAGCCACGCTATCACCGCCGCCTATCAGGCTGTATGCTCCGTTGTCAGTAGCTTTAGCGATGGCCTCTGCTATTGCACGCGAACCATCTGTGAAGTTGTCGAACTCAAACACGCCTGCGGGACCATTCCAAAGAATCGTCTTGGCGCCCTCAATAGCCCGGGCAAATGCCTTACGGCTCTCAGGACCGGCATCCATACCTTCCCAACCTGCGGGAATAGCGTCCGACGGGCAGATCTGACGGTTGGCATCGTTGGCAAACTTGTCGCCGCATACGCTATCAGAACCTAATACCAGATTCACGCCCTTGGCCTTAGCCTGCGCGATGATATCGAGGGCCAGATCGAGCTTGTCGTCCTCGCAGATAGAGTTACCTATCTCGCCACCTTGTGCCTTGGCAAAAGTATAGGTCATTCCGCCGCACAGAATCAGGTTGTCAACCTTGTCCATCAGGTTCTCAATGATACCGATCTTCGTGCTCACCTTCGAGCCACCCATGATGGCCGTGAACGGACGACGGATATTATTCAGGATATTGTCCACAGCCTGCACTTCCTTCTCCATGAGGAAACCTAACATCTTGTTGTCAGCATCAAAGTAATCGGCGATGACGGCTGTCGAGGCATGTTTGCGGTGCGCGGTACCGAAGGCGTCGTTCACGTAGCAATCGGCGTATGAAGCCAGGGTCTTGGCAAACTCCTTCTGCGAAGCCTTCATGGCTTTCTTGGCATCCTCATAAGCGGGATCTTCCTTCTCGATGCCCACGGGCTTGCCTTCCTCTTCGGGATAGAAACGCAGGTTCTCCAGCATCAGCACCTCGCCGGCCTTGAGGGCGGCAGCCGCAGCTTGTGCCTTGGCGCAGTCCGGTGCAAACTGTACGGGAACGCCCAACGCGGCACTCACGGCATCCTTAATCTGACTCAAACTATATTTGGCAGCCACTTTGCCTTTCGGCTTACCCATGTGCGACATGATGATGAGCGCACCGCCTTGGTCCAGGATGTGACGCAAAGTGGGCAGCGCACCGCGAATACGGGTGTCGTCAGTTATCTTTCCATTTTCATCCAGAGGCACATTGAAATCCACGCGTACGATGGCTTTCTTGCCTGCAAACTGATAATCTTTGATTTTCATAATCTGTACCTTTTATAGGGTTAAACATAAATTTGGTGCAAAGGTACAACAAAAATTGCACATACGCAAATTTTCGGAACCTTTTTTGCAAAAATAGAGTGAATACTCTATATTTTATCCGGCAGAAGGGGTGCTCATGCTTGCATGAAGGCATCTCTTATGGCGGATAAAAGTAAGGGCTTTAGCCCTTTTGCAAAAAAGGTTCCGGAAATGGCCGTATGCCCGGCAGGACGCGACAGTACTTTCGAAGGGTCCCCTTCTAGGGTAGCATGTCGAAGGTATAACAAAAATTGCAAATTATAACGAAACCGTCAAACCGTCATCCCATTTTTGGATAGATACAAAAGACAATTATTGCTGATACGCCTTCACTTCACGAATGATGGTACTCTTCATGACGTTCCATGAGGTGTCAATTAACATCATAGGCATATCTTGCATTTCCGCATCTTCAAAATACGTCATACTCAAAAGCGCGCGATATTCCGAATGCTCCGGATATTTCCGCTCATAAAACTGCATTATCTCCTTTAGAGAAAAATGCTGAAGCAACATATAGAGGTCCACAAAATCCTTCCTCGTGCCGCGACCTATGATTGCGTTCACTTTTAATGCAGCGATATCTTTATCAGAGGCTAATACAATGCCATCGCATGCTACAGGATCGTCAATCCACGGATAGCGACTATAATCCACAAAATCCACTTTTACGCCATCAATGGTCATCTGGATGATAAAATTTGAGCGATTCTGAATCACGACCTTTCCGACTTGATTCGCTATTGCTATCAATTCGTCTTTGTCCTGCGGCAATTGGCCGAAGAAATCCAGGTCAACAGACTGTCGATGGCCATACAACAACGCTAAAGCGGTTCCTCCGACCAAGCGCGTGTTACACAATTGGGGAAGGGAGGCGAGCCTTTTTAGGAGTTCCAGAGTGTAGGGTTGGATTGTCTGAAGTGATAGCATCTATAGTCTTCTTTATTAGTGTTTGACAAGGCGCAGACGAATGAAAGAGCCATAGGATCAAGGGTTCGCAGGCGTTTGCAATCAGCTACAATCCGATCCATTCCATAGAAATCGCGAGTAAGTCGCCAGTCTTGCAACGTGCCATATTCCAATACGCGCTGTATCAAGCCCGGAGAATGGCGCTCGACATCCAGTTGCTCTTTATCCATATCCCAAAACAGGACCGGCGATAACTGCGATATGTAGGATTGTGTTGACATAAAATCCAATTTCCGCCTGCAAAATTACAACATTTTATTTATATATGCAAACTTTTTTGCTTCAAAATGCGTTTTTGAACACCTCCGGCCTCTTTTTTGGAGAGAGCAGGGAGAAAACTCCACCCGCAGGAAGAGAAACCATTTCTAAAAAATCCCTTGTATGAGAAAATAGCTCTTCCTGCGGGTGGGAAATGATAAATGTTCCCTGAGCGCAAAATGTTTTTACATGCCATTCCATTCAACTAAGTAGTCACAAAGAAAGCGGCATCACTGCCGCTTTCTTATCATTGCTTAGCCACAAGGGCACGATTATTTCGTCGTTGGTCGTTCGTCAATCCATCATTGAGGAACGGAGTTCCGATATCAATCCATCATTGCGGTCAGGGGTTTACATAGGTCACAGCCGGCGTACTCCGAGAAGTCCATCACTTCGGTGATGTAAAGCCAGTTGCGATGCTTCAAGGCATTGAGGTACTGCAGTCCGTAGCGGCGTTTTTTCTTCCAGCCGTACAGCAGGGTGTTCAGGCCCTGCATGCCTACGTTCGCGCCCACGGCGGCGTTGAGCCGCCGGGCCAGTGTCTCATAACTGATTCGCTGCATCATACGCTTCCGAAGCCATTTTCCAGAGTTGCTTTCTCGTTTTACGTTTGTAGGTCTGACGCAGCTCCGTCACCCGCTTGGCGATAGCTGCGAAACGTTTC
>OCTX012289888.1_pt1 | contig 42589 bp, 33 predicted proteins | sample 1539691 | NCBI WGS metagenome assembly OCTX01 (sample SAMN02144231, study PRJEB22623) | gut metagenome | biome: sheep rumen | host: Ovis aries | place: New Zealand
AAATGCGTGGTGAAGGGGCGGGCTGCCGCGCCGCCGGCATTTTCAACCAGCATCGGCGTCTCGACCTCCATGAATCCGCGCTCATCGAGGTAGCGGCGGATCGCGGAAATAATCTTCGACCGCTTCACAAACACGTCCTTCGACTCCGGGTTCATGATGAGGTCCACGTAGCGCTGGCGGTAGCGAAGATCCGTGTTGGTGAGCCCGTGGAACTTCTCCGGGAGGATCTGCAGGCTCTTGGAGAGCAGCGTGATCTCCTTCACATGGATCGAGCGCTCGCCCTTCTGGGTGGTGAAGACGAAGCCCTTTACGCCGACGATATCGCCCACATCGAACTTCTTGAACTCCTTGTAGGCATCCTCGCCGAGGTCGTCGCGGGTGACATAGATCTGGATGTTGCCCTTGAGGTCCTGGACATTGCCGAAGGAGGCCTTGCCCATGACGCGCTTCGCCATGAGGCGGCCCGCGATGGAGACATCCTTGCCCTCGTAGGCTTCATAGTTGTCCTTGATGTCCTGCGTGTGCTCGGTCTGATCGTAGGTCACGATCTCGTAGGGATTTTTGCCTGCTGCGACGAGCTCCGCGAGCTTCTCGCGGCGCACCTTGCGGAGCTGGTTCATATCCTGCTGGGGAGCGTTTGCGGCCTTGTTTGCATTTTCTGCCATATGTATGTTTCTCCTTATGTAAAAGAAGCCGCGGTGTTTTTCCGCGGCATGAACTCAAACGTTTCTCGTGATCTCGAGGACCTTGTAATGGTCGGTCTCGCCGGTCGGGGTATCGACATCCACGATATCGCCGATCGTAGCGCCGATGAGGGCGTGGCCGAGCGGAGATTCGTTGGAAATGAGACCCTTCAGGCTGTTCGCCTCGGTGGACCCGACGATCGCGTACTCGACTTCCTCGTCAAACGTCTCGTCGTAAAGTTTCACCTTGCATCCGACGTTGATCGAATTGATGCTGGCTTCATCCTCGACGACGACCTCGACGTTCTTCAGGATCTTCTCGATCTCCTCGATCCTCGCCTCGATGTCTCTCTGTTCATCTTTTGCTGCGTCATATTCAGCATTTTCCGAAAGGTCACCCTGTTCACGCGCTTCCTTGATCTTCTGGGAGATCATCTTGCGCTGGTTGACTTTCAGATCCGTAAGTTCATCCTCGAGCTTTTTAAGCCCGGCATAGGTGAGTATGTTTTTCTTTACTCCTTCTGCCATTATCCACCTCCGTACATAAGATCCGCCGTCCCGAAATGATAAATCCGGCAATTGTGCATTAGAAGATTATAATCATGAAAAATCCGGATGTCAAGCAAAATAAGGAACTGTTCCTCACCTTTATGCCTGAAGCCAGCTCTCAAGCACCTGCCGCATCTCCTCGAACGTCGTCACCTCGTTGATCCTGGCCCGGAGGCGCGAGGAGTTGTCAAACCCCTGCGTGTACCAGGCGACGTGCTTCCGCATCTCGAGGATGCCGAGGCGGCCGCCCTTTAAGGCGAGCTGCATCTCCGCGTGCCGCAGCATGAGATCCACGGTCTCCTCCTTCGTCGGCCGCGGCGGGATCGTCCCGTTCCCGTAAAATGAAACGCACTCCCGGAAAAGCCACGGATTCCCTCTGGCTGCCCGCGCAATCATCACGTAGTCGCAGCCGGTCTCCTCCATCATCGCAGCCGCCCGCGCGGGCGACGTCACGTCTCCGTTCCCGATGACCGGGATCTTCACGGCCTCCTTCACCCGGCGGATGATCTCCCAGTCCGCCTTTCCGGAGTAATACTGCTCGCGGGTCCGCCCGTGGACCGCCACCGCGTCTGCGCCGGCCTCCTCGAGCGCTTTCGCCATCTCGACCGCGGTGATCTCCTCCGCCGAGAACCCCGCCCGGATCTTGACCGTGACCGGTTTCTTCGTGACCGCCTTCACCGCCTTCACGATCGCGGCCGCCCGCGGGATGTCCCGCATGAGCGCGGAGCCCTCGTTGTTCTTCACGATCTTCGGCACCGGGCAGCCCATGTTGATGTCGAGGATGTCGCAGGGGACCTCCGCGAGTTTTTCCGCCGCGAAGGCCATCACCTCCGGATTCGGCCCGAAGAGCTGCATCGATACGGGGTGTTCATTTTCCGAGATGGCCGTAAACGGCCCGATCTTGCGGCTCCCGTGATAGACCGCGTTCGCGCTCACCATCTCCATCGCGACGAGGGCAGCCCCCATCTCATGGCAGATGAGGCGGAACGGCAGGTCCGTCACGCCGGCCATCGGGCCTAAAACAAACGGGTTTTCAAGCTTCACGCCGCCGATCGGGGGGAGTTCACGCTTCATCGGATCCCTCCGAAGCTTCATCGGGTCCCTCAAGGTCGAGGTCGATGCCCTGCATGGCGCGGGCGGCGTCCCATTTTAAGATCTTCACGCGGTAGAAGACCGCGAGCTTCTTCATGAGCTCCGCCTGCTCCGTCTGGTAGCGCTTAATGAGGAGCTCCGCGCCGATCTCGTCGAAGCGCTGGTCGCCCTCCGCGGACCGGACAGAGAAATGCGGACAGGCGTCCTCCCCGAAATAGATCGTGAACACGCCGCCGACGTCCTCCGTGAACTCCACCGCGAGGATCTGGAGCTCATCCCGGACCTCCTTCGGAAGTTCGGAAAATGCGCTGTTGAAATAATATTTCTGGTTGTACCAGCTCGCCCCCAGGAGCGTTGTCTCTTCCATAATAATATGTCCGTCCTAAATGAATATCATAATCGCGCAGAGCGCCGCGGCTGCCGCAAAAATGAGGCCCCGCGTCCTTCTCCCGCGCGTAAAAGACCTGACCGCCACGAGGATATTCAGGGATGCTCCCAGAACAAAGATCAGCCGGCGGATGATAATCGCCTGCTCCGTGACGATGAGGAGCGCAAAGCAGGCGGCGACGATCAGAAATGAGATGATCACGCACATCACGACGTACAGGATCTCCTCGGCCGCGCGGCCTTCCCGCATGTCGCGCTTTTCCTGCGGTTCCATTTACTGCCCCAGCGTCGCGACCATGACCGCCTTGATCGTGTGCATGCGGTTCTCGGCCTCGTCGAAGACGACGCTCTGTGCGGATTCAAAGACTTCCTCGGTCACTTCATTTCCCTTAACCGCCGGCAGGCAGTGCATGAAGATCGTGCTGTCCTTGCCGGTCATCTTCATGAGGTCCGCGTTGACCTGGTAGGGGGTCAGCAGGCGGATGCGCTCGGCGGACTTGGCCTCCTCGCCCATCGAAGCCCAGACGTCCGTGTAGATGACGTCCGCGCCGGCCACGTCCCGGATATCGTCGGAGATGAGGATCGAGGAGCCGGCCTCCGCCGCGTAAGTGCGGGCGAGCTCGACCAGGTCCTCCGCCGGCCAGAGCTCCTTCGGGGCGATGATGGCGAGATCAACGCCCATCTTGCCGCAGCCGACCAGGAAGGAGTTCGCCATGTTGTTGCGGCCGTCGCCGACGAAGACGAACTTTTTGCCTTTGATCCCGCCGAGATGCTCGCGCATCGTGAGGAAATCCGCGAGGATCTGCGTCGGATGGAAATCGTCGGTGAGCCCGTTCCAGACCGGAACGCCCGAGTACTCCGCGAGGGCTTCCACCGTCGAGTGCTTGAACCCGCGGAACTCGATGCCGTCAAACATCCTGCCGAGGACGCGGGCGGTATCCTTGACGCTCTCCTTGCCGCCGAGCTGGATGTCGTGGACCCCCAGGTATTCGGCGTTTCCGCCCTCATCCTGTGCGCCGACCGTAAAGGCGCAGCGGGTCCTGGTGGACGGCTTCTCGAAAATGAGCGCAATGTTCTTGTGCGCAAGGCTCGTCCCGTAGATGCCGTTCTTCTTCTTCTCCTTGAGCTCCGCCGCGAGGTCCAGGAAATACTCGATTTCCTCCGGCGTAAAGTCCTTTAATGTGAGAAAGCTCCTTCCGTGCAGATTCATAATAATACTCCTTATCTTGGGGGAAAGTGAAAAAAATGTAGAAATCATTATACCTTATCCGTCTAAAAATGAAAACCCCCAAATAAAAAGAAGCCCGCCCTCAAAGGGGCAGGCTCCTCTGCCGTTTCGCCTCGTACATGAGGATGCCGGCGGCCATCGCCGCGTTCAGGGACTCAACCCGCCCGGACATCGGGATCTTCATGAGGAGGTCCGCCTTCCCGGCCAGTTCGTCGGTGAGGCCGCGGCCTTCATTTCCGATGAAAAATGCAGTCCCCGCCCTGTAATCGGCGTCCGTGTAGGATCTGTCGCCCATGAGGTGGGCGGCGCAGGTCGTCACTTCATTTTCCGCAAAGCGTGCAAGCAGCTTATCCACATCGTCCACATAGAAATGCGGCACCCGGAAGACCGAGCCCATCGTCGAGCGGACCGTCTTCGGGTTGGTGAAATCGACCGAGCCCTCGGTAAGGAAGACCGCGGTGACGCCCGCCGCCTCCGCCGTCCGGAGAATCGTGCCGGCGTTGCCCGGATCCTGCAGGTTTTCGAGCAGGAGATAGAGCGGGGATGGCTCCGTGAGGGCCTTCTCCATGTCGAAGGAGGGCTTTCTCATGACCGTGAGGATCCCCTGGGGGGTCTTCGTGTCCGCGATGCCGGCGAACCGCTTTTCGTCGAGGTCCAGGATGCAGTCCGTTCCCTTCGGCAGGGCAGCCAGCTCCTTCTCATGCTCCCGTGTGTACTCTTTCGTCGCAATCACGCAGACGATGTCCGCCCGCGGGGCCTCGAGGAAGAGCTTTCTTCCTTCCGTCACAAAAAGGCCCTGCTCATCGCGGGCCTTTTTCATTTTAATCAGGTTCCGAATTTCCTTCAGCGCAATCAGTTTTTATCCCTCCTGAGACTCCGCCGCGAGTGCCTCCGCCTTGTAGTAGTTGTGGGAGAGCGAGCGGGCGATCTCGATCTGGTACTCATCGATGCTCTTGGTCATCGCGAGGCCTTCGTTGATGTCATAGTCGCGGAACGCGCCGTTCGAGTAGGCGACAACGCGCTTGGTCTTGCCCTGGGCGAGCAGGTCGACCGCGATGCAGCCCATTGTGGAGGCGTAGACGCGGTCCTTGCAGGTCGGGCTGCCGCCGCGCTGCATGTAGCCGAGAATCGTCGCACGGGTCTCGATGCCGGTAGCGGCCTCGATACGCCTTGCCATGGAAGCGGAATGGCCGACGCCCTCCGCGTTGATGATGATGTGGTGGGTCTTGCCGCGGCGCTTGTTGTCGATGATGTTGTCGATGAGCTTCTGCTCGTCGTAATCATACTTCTCCGGGAGAATGATGTCTTCCGCGCCGTTCGCGATGCCGCACCAGAGGGCGATGTAGCCGGCCGCGCGGCCCATGACCTCGATGATCGAGCATCTCTCGTGCGAGGAGGATGTGTCGCGGACCTTGTCGATCGCTTCCATCGCGGTGTTGACCGCCGTGTCGAAGCCGATCGTGTACTCGGTGCAGGCGATGTCGAGGTCGATCGTGCCCGGAACGCCGATGACGTTGATGCCCTCGTTCGCGAGCTTCTCCGCACCGCGGTAGGAGCCGTCGCCGCCGATGACGACCAGGCCTTCGATACCGTACTTGTGGCAGACTTCAACGGCGCGGGCGATGCCTTCCGGCGTGCGCATCTCCTTGCAGCGCGCGGTCTTCAGGATCGTGCCGCCCTTCTCAATCGTGTCGGAGACATCCCCGGCGCGCATCTCCCTGATGTCCTCCTCCATGAGTCCGGTGTAGCCTCTGTAGATGCCGTACACCTTCATGCCCTTGGAAAGGCCGTGCCGGACGACGGCACGGATGGCGGCGTTCATGCCAGGAGCATCTCCGCCGCTCGTAAGGACGCCGATAGTTTTGATTTTCGTTGTCTCAGCCATTTTTTTGACCTCCCGGTTTTTTGATTCCGCAGTGTCTGCGGCTGCCGCAAATTACCTATTTTACACAATCACAAAGCCTGAATTTTGCGCAGAAATGTGCAGGTTTACCTTTTTATTCTAAATCAAAGACGTGATTTTTTCAACACATTTATCTTTTCGCGATGCGGATTTTTACATTTTCCGCGCCGAGGAGGTTCCTGAAAAAGAGCGGGACACTCTCCCCCAAAAGGATCGTCCGCCGGCGGGTCTCCTCGCGGAAATTTTTGCCGTCCCGGATGAAAATGAAAACATGGTCGCTCCCCTCCTCCGCCGTCTCGAGGGCTTCCCGAATCTCGCGCTCCGTCTTCTTAAATTCCTCCATGGTCGGGAAGGCGAGCCACAGCTCCCGCGGCACCTCCGAAAACTCCGTGACCTTGTCGGCGATCAGCTTGCTCGGCTTCTCGTCCTCCGCGGACACGCGGCCCTCGATGAGCACCTTTCTGTCGGGCTCGAGTTTGTCGCGGTACTTCTCGTAGATCTTCGGAAATACAAGCGACTCCACCGTGCCCATGAGGTCCTCGACCGTGACGAATGCCATCGTCTGGTTGTTCCTCGTGTACTTGAGCGTCTTCGCGGTGATGATGCCGCCGACCGTGACGAACCTGCCGTTCTCGGCCCGCGCCTCGCCGGTCTCCTCGTCCGGAATGAAGTCGGAGGAGAAGGCGGTGCAGCGTTTTTTGATGATCTCCTGGTACTCCTCCAGCGGATGGCCGGAGAGATAGACGCCCAGGACTTCCTTCTCGAAGGCGAGCAGCTCCTCGCGGGAGAACTCCCCGACCGGCGGCAGCGTGATCTCGTACTCCTTCTTCTGCTCAGGGTCCATGAAATCGAACAGATGCATCTGGCCCGTGACGCTCTCCTTCTTCTCCGCGGCGACCGCGTCGAGGATCCTGGAGTAGACCTGCAGCAGCTGCTTGCGGGTCCCGGGGACCGCGTCCAGCGCACCGGCGCGGATCAGGTTCTCGACCGCCCGCTTGTTCATCTCCTTCCCGTAGGTGCGCTCGAGAAAATCGCGGATCGTCTCAAATGGCCCGCCGCTCTCGCGCTCCCTCACGATCATGTCGATGACGCCGCGTCCGATGCTCTTGATTGCGTACATGCCGTAGCGGATCGCGCCGTTCTCAGTTGTGAACGGGCCGTCGCCGGAGTTCACCGAAGGCGGGAGGATCTTTATGTTCATTTCCCGGCAGTGCTGGATGTACTCCGTGCATTTCTCAGGATGGTCGATAACCGAGGTCATGAGCGCGGCCATGAATTCCACCGGGTGGTAATATTTTAAGTAGGCGGTCTGGATCGAGACCACCGCGTAGGCGGCCGCGTGGGATTTGTTGAACGCGTAGTTCGCGAAATCCGTCATCTCGTCGAAAATGCGGTTCGCCACCTGCTCGGAAACCCCGTTTTTCAGGCAGCCGGGAACGCCCTCCTCCTCGTTGCCGTAGACGAAGTTCCTGCGCTCCTTCTCCATGACCGAGGCTTTCTTCTTGGACATCGCGCGGCGGACCAGGTCCGAACGGCCCATGCTGTAGCCCGCGAGGTCGCGGACGATCTGCATGACCTGCTCCTGGTAGACGATGCAGCCGTAGGTCGGCTCAAGGATCGGCCGCACGAGCTCGCAGTCGTAGGTGACGGTCTCGGGGTGCTCCTTGCCGCGGATGTATTTGGGAATGAAATCCATCGGGCCCGGCCGGTAGAGCGCGATGCCCGCGATGACGTCCTCGATCGTGCGGGGCTTCAGCTGCTTCATGAAGGATTTCATGCCGGCGGATTCGAGCTGGAAAACGCCCTCGCAGCGGCCCCGGCCGATCATGTCCATGACCGCCGGATCGTTGTAGTCGATGTGCCGGATATCCAGGCGTTCCGTTCTGCCCTCCGCCTCATAGCGGCGGTTGACCAGCTTTTCGGCATCCTGTATGACGGTGAGGGTCCGAAGGCCCAGGAAATCCATCTTGAGAAGCCCGAGCTCCTCGAGCGTCGTCATTGTGTACTGCGTCGTGATGGAACCGTCCTGGGAGCGGGCGAGAGGCACATATTCGACGACCGGCAGGCGGGAAATGACCACGCCGGCCGCGTGCATCGACGTATTTCTCGGCAGCCCCTCAAGGCGCTTCGCCATGTCGATGAGGTAGTGTACCTTCTCGTCCTCATCGTACTTCTTTTTGAGGTCCGGGTTCATCGAGAGGGCCTTGTCGAGCGTGATGTTGAGCTCCTTCGGGACCATCTTCGCGATCGCGTCCGCCTCGTTGTAGGGGAAATCCAGCACGCGGGCGACGTCGCGGATGACGCCCCTCGCGGCCATCGTGCCGAAGGTGACGATCTGGACGACGCGGTCGCGGCCGTATTTGCCGACGACGTAGTCGATCACCTCCTGCCGACGCTCGAACCCGAAGTCCATGTCGATATCGGGCATCGTGATGCGCTCCGGGTTCAGGAAGCGTTCGAAGATCAGGCTGTATTTCATCGGGTCGAGATCGGTGATCCCGAGCGTGTAGGCGACGATCGAGCCGGCGGCCGAGCCGCGGCCGGGTCCGACCGCGATGCCGTGGTCGCGGGCGAATTTCACGTAATCCCAGACGATGAGGAAATAATCGACGAAGCCCATGCCCCGGATCGTGTCGAGCTCGTAGGCAAGGCGCGCGCGGTGTTCGTCCGTCACGTCCCGGTAGCAGCGCTTAAGCCCCTCCTCGCAGAGCATGGTGAGGTATTCGAGGGACGTGTACCCTTCCGGGACCGTGTATTCGGGGAGCTTGCGCTCGCCGAAGGTGATGGTCACATGGCAGCGCTCCGCGATCTTCTCTGTATTTTTCACGGCTTCCGGCACAAAGCGGAAGAGCTGCTGCATTTCCTCGGGCGATTTCACATAATACTGCCCGCCCTCGTAGCGCAGGCGGTCCTCGTCGGAGACCTTTTTACCGGTCTGGAGGCACAGCAGGATATCGTGGGGCTCCACGTCCTCCTTGTAGGTGTAGTGGCAGTCGTTCGTGCAGACGAGCGGAAAACCTTCCTCCTCATGCATGCGGATGAGCTGGCGGTTCACATGCTTCTGCTCCGGGATCCCGTGGTCCTGCAGCTCGAGGAAGAAATTTTCCTCCCCGAAAATGTCCCGATACTCGTACGCCGCCTTCTTCGCCGCCTCGTAGTCGCCCCTGGTGATCGCCTTCGGGATCTCGCCCGCAAGGCAGGCGGAGAGACAGATGAGGCCGCTGTGATACTTCCGCAGGATCTCCTTGTCGACGCGGGGCCTGTAATAGAACCCGTCGACAAAGCCCGCGGAGACGATCTTCACGAGGTTCTCGTAGCCCTCGTTGGTCTCCGCGAGGAGGACCAGGTGGTAGTAGCGCTCTTCATTTCGGCCGCTCTCGCCGCGGTCGAAGCGGCTCCCCGGCGCGACATAGACCTCACAGCCCAGGATCGGTTTGATGCCGGCCGCCGTCGCCTCCTTGTAGAAGTCGATGCAGCCGTACATGACGCCGTGGTCCGTGATGGCCGCGGCGTTCATCCCGAGCTTTTTCACCTGGGCGACATATTCCTTTATTTTGTTCGAGCCGTCCAGGAGCGAGTACTCCGTGTGGACGTGAAGGTGGGTAAAAGGCATTTTATTTTCCTTCGCTTGTGGTGAACTGGTAGCGCATCGCGCAGGCTGCGAGCACGAGACCGAAGACCAGCGTGATGATCACGGTAATGCGCTCGGAATTAAACTGGGCGACCTGCGTCAGGACGCTGCCCACCAGGAGGTTGCTCACCGCGAGTCCTCCGGCCAGGGAAGAGAGCACGATGATACAGACCTTGCCGAGCCATGCGGAGAGGATCCCGGTGATAAGAGCCGCCCCGACGGCGATCCAGCGGCTGTAGGGGCCTGTGTAAAATGCGGCAAGAAGCATGCCCGCAAGATACCAGCCGGCCGCCGTGAAGACGATAAAGAGTCCGAGTTTGTAGATGAAGCCCGCAACGAACGCGAAGAGGACCGCCGCCACAAGCGAGATGATCACGATCAGCTTGTCCTCCAGGTCGAGCCGGATCGCGATGCTGCCGCCGAGCGTGAGGCCGACGATAAAACCGACCGCCGCCAGCAGAAAACGGATCAGGCGGTAGCCGAAAAATGTAAACAGAAGCGCAATGACGACCCCGACCGCGATCCCGACCAGCCCGAACATCGTAAACTGCGGGACAAGGCTTTCAAGCGCCTCGAGATAGCGCTGCGCGTAATCGATCCCCTGATTGATCGTCGTTTCCATGGTCACTCCCCTTTCCGGGCGGTCAGATCTCCCTGATCGACCCTTCTTCAATCACAATTTTTCTTTCCTTGTAAAGCTTTCCGACCGCGCGCTTGAACGCGGCCTTGGAGAGCCCGAAGACCTCCCGGATCTTCTCCGGGTCCGCCTTGTCGTCGAACGGAAGCGCGCCCTCAAAATCCTCGTGGATCTTCGCGAGCACCCTCACCGCATCGGTATCCATCTGCTCGTAAGCCTTGCGCTTCGCGGAAAGGTCCAGCTTGCCGTCCTCCTTGACGTTGGTCACGCGGAGCGCGAGCACCTGGCCGACCGGGTAGCCGTCCGGGGCCTCCCGCTTCGGGATCATGCCCGAGTACATGCTGTCCACCGCGACAAACGTGCCGAAGTTGTGGGCATTTTCATAGACCGTGCCGGTCACCATGTCGCCGATCTGGTACGGCGGATCCTGCCGGAGGTACGGATAGAGCTTCATCGTCGCGGCGAGCCGCCCGCTCTTGTCCACATAGAGGGCCGCCAGGATCTCCTCGCCCTCGCGCACGCGGCGCGTCTGCTCGTGAAAGGGCAGCAGAAGGTCCTTCTCAAGCCCCCAGTCCAGAAAGGCGCCGATTTTCGTCACCTGCTTCACATCGAGCGCCGCCACGCCGTGAAGGAGCACCTTCGGGCGGGTCGTCGTCGCGATCAGGCGGTCGGAGGAATCGCGGTAAATGAAAACCGTCACCTCATCGCCCTCGGAAAGCCCCTCCGGGACCTGCTTCGCCGGGAGCAGCACGCGCTCCTCCGGGCCGGCCTCCATGGTCTCGCCGACGTAGACGCCGAATTTTTCGCGGCGGACGATCAGAAGTTTTTGCATTTTCCCGAGTTCTATCATAATATCATCCCTTCTCTTCCGTCTTTACCGGCGCAAGCTCGATTCCCGGGGCGATCGGTACCATGACCTCGCCCTCCCTGAGCCTGAAATAGGAGGCACAGCAGGGCTTGCCGTTCATGTCGAGCCAGACGATGTATTCATTTCCCTCGTGCCAGACCTTCGGGATCAGCACATCCCCGAGACGTGCCTGGGAAATGTACTGCACTCTCAGCTCCTCCACCTTGATCCCGGCGGGCAGGCAGGCGATCATCATCGCAATGTACTGCTCGTTGTTGACGTGGCCGTTCGTGTCCAGGTTCGACGCGCGGATGCGGATCTCCGGCTTCGTGCGGTAATTCTCCTGCGGAAGGCGGATGCGGCGCGGCGCCTTGTTCTCCATCGGCAGCTCCGGGTCGATGCCGTAGGCGTCCAGCTCGTAGGACGGGACGCGGATCGGCCGGAGCGCGGCTGTGTCAAAATAAGCCCAGTTCGAGTTCGCGTACGCGAGCATGCGGCCGTCGGCCCCCTTCATCGTGAGGTTGCGGTCCGCCTCGAAGCCCTTGAACTTGTAGGCCCAGGTCGCGGTCGTCACCTCCTCGCCGACCAGCGGGTACTCGTTCACGATGATCTGCCAGGAGGTGATGATCCAGCCGTAGTGTTCATTTTTCCATGTGTCGGGCCCGCGGTTCACGTTGATCGCGTGAAAGACCGCGCAGTCCTGAAAGTAGTTGACGAGCCCGGGCAGGGAGAGCCGGGCGTCCGGGGCGCATTCCGAGTAGCGGATGCGGGATGTGAATTCATACATAATAACAGTCTCCTTTGACCTCTCTATTATATAGTCTGGCACCGGTTTGTGCAACAGTTGGTTCTGGGGGGCTTTTTAGGGGACGGTTCTGAGAACCCTGAGGACCACGGGGACGGTTCCTGGGGACGGTTCTTAAAAAACCGGGTCTCTTTTCGAGACCCGGTTTTTAAGAGAACCGTCCTTGGGAACCGTCCCTGAAGGAATCCCTCAGTTACTGTTCCCCGCCATATACGCCTTGATCCGCTCCGTCAGGTCCTCCACAAGCTCCAGCGCAATCCGGTCGAACCGCATCCCGCTCTCCCCGAAGAAGAACTTAAGGTAGCAGCCGCTCAGCACGATCGGGCTGAGCGTGACCTCCACCCTGCGGGTCTTAGTGTCCATGCCGGTGAGGCTCACCATGCCGGCCAGCGCCTTGTCCTGGAAAATGGACATCGGCACCTGCGACAGCGGCCCCTGATCCTCCACGCGGCAGTCGAAGACCAGCTTGTAGATGCCCCATTTTTCTCCGCTGACGTGGAAGAGCACATTTTTCCCGCGGGCGGTCGGAACGAGCGCCGGGTCGATCTCGACGACGTCTTCGGACATGACGATCCTGACCGGGTTCGAGAGCTCCTCGTCCTCCTCCGTCCGGCATTTGGCGAGCTCGCGGTCGAGCTCATCCTCCTCACCGAGGGAATGCCTGAAGACCGGCAGGCGCATAAGCTCCCGGCAGATGTTGGCCGCGCAGCGCGCGTAGTCCGCCCTCGCGGCGAGTCCGGTCGCAAGGCCTTCCAGGTAATTGTCCCCGTTTGAGTTCGTGAGCGAGTCCGCGTTGACCATGTTGAGGTCGTTCTGCGCGCGGCCCATGGCCGCCGTCATCTTCGTGCTGCCCGGAGCGTTCTCATCGCTCCCGGAAGCCCACCAGTCGGTCATGACGATCCCGTCAAAGCCCCACTCTTCCCGGAGGATCGTGGTCAGAAGGTCATAGCTGCTCGAGGTGTACGTCCCGTTCAGCCGCCCGTAGGTGCTCATGACCGCCGTCGAGCCGCCTTCCTTCACGGCGAGCTCAAACGCCTTTAAGTAGATCTCACGGAGCGCCCGCTCGGACACGACCGCGTCCACGGAATGTCTCTTCCACTCCTGGTTGTTGCACGCAAAATGCTTGATGACCCCGTCAACGCCGCTCTCCTGCATGCCGCGGAGCTGTGCGGCCGCCATGCGCCCGGTCAGAAGCGGATCCTCCGAGAAATACTCGAAATTCCGCCCGTTCAGCGGGTTCCGGTGAATGTTGAGACCCGGTCCTAAGAGCAGGTCGACCTTGTTTTTCCTGAGTTCGCGGCCTTCAAGGACGTAGATCTCACGGATGAGCTTCGTGTTGAAGGTCGACGCCATCATCGTGCCGTTCGGCATCGCGAACGCCCTGGTGCCGCAGTCCATGCGGATCCCGCTGGGCCCGTCCGTGCAGCACCCGATCGGGATCCCGTAGTGGGCGAGCGCCTCGGTCACGCCGCCGAACGCGCCGCCGGTCCCTGCCGTGACCTTCGGGGAGTTCATGCCCTCGCCGCGCATGATCTGGCAGAGTTCCTCGTCGCTCAGCTGGGAAATGAAAACCTCCATCGACACCTTGCCTTCCGCGACATCCTTAAGCTTCCAGCCAAGGTCACCCGCGTATTCCGCCGTCTCCGGCAGCCAGGCGGCTCTCCGGTCCAGCGGGGAGACGGTGCGGAGGGGCATCGGCTCTTCATTTTCCGCAAAGAGACCGTTCTCCTTCTTCTCACCGGGGACAAGGCGCATCGCCGCCTCAATCGGGGCTTCCGCCTCCGCGAGCTGCCTGACAGGGAGCGTCTCGGCAAGGACAGCCACGGCGGCTGTCTTTGTGCTGCGCACGTCCGGTCCGATCCGGAACGCATAGCGGCCCGCCTCGAGCACGTACGCGGACTTAAAACCGGTCCTGCCGTCATCGTCGTAGGAGGCGAAGAGGTAAGGATCCGCCTCAAAGACGATGTCCTCGCTTCCGCCCGGCGCGAGCAGGCCCGTCTTCGCAAAACCGATCAGGGAGAGAGCCGGCTGGCCGAGCTTTCCCTGCGGCTTCTCCGCAAAGAGCATCACGGTCTCCCTGCCGGAGGCCTCGCCGGTGTTCGTGACGCGCGCGGCCACGGTCAGGCGGCCCTTCGCGGTGCCGTCCCAGGCAAATCCGGCCGGTTCCGTCTCAAACGTCGTGTAGGAGAGCCCGTACCCGAAGGGATAGAGAACCTTCTCCGGGCAGAACGTCTCAAAATAGCGATAGCCGACATAGATGTCCTCATGGTAGACGTTGCTCACCGGATCCCCGAAATACGCGGTCGAGGGATAATCCGCGATATCCCGCGCGATCGTATCCGGGAGCCGCCCGCTCGGGGACTCCTTGCCGGAGAGGATGTCCGCGACGCCGAGGCACCCTGCCTCGCCGCCCTGCCAGATGATGAGGACCGCGGAGGGCCTGTAAGCCTCGACCCACTTCATGTCGATGATATTCGAGATATTGAGGAGGACGACGCTCTTTTTAAAGGCGCCGCAGACCTTCCCGAGCATCTCCTCCTCCTCCTTCGTGAGCAGGTAGCTGCCGGGCTCCGCCGCGTTGTCGTGGTCCTCGCCGGCCGTCCGGCCGAGCACGATCACCGCGGTATCGGACTCCGCCGCAGCCTTCGCGACGAACTCGTCCGGGAGAGGCATTTCCTCCTGGAACCAGGGCTCGGTGCCCCAGCCCTTGCCGGCGTCGTAGGGATGCGAAACAAGCCAGGTGCGGTAGGCCTCGTCGACCTCGCCGTTCAGTTCATAGAGACCGTCCGCCGCGAGGATCTCCGGGATGTCGACGACATGCTTTACATTGACCATGCCGCCCGAGCCGGTGCCGCTCTTATAATAATTGTAGGAAGCGCGGCCGAAGAGCGCAATTTTCTCGCCTTTTCTGAGGGGCAGGGCGCGGTTTTCATTTTCAAGAAGAACGCAGCCTTCCGCAGCGACGCGGGCTGCAAGCTCCGTGAAGCGCTCATAACTGAATACGGTTTCACTCATCTTTCTTGTCCTCCAGTTTTTCGAAAATCGGCCCGTACAGCTTCGCGCACAGATACGCGGGACCCGTCAGGCAGAAACATATATAGAGCGGCACACCCTGCGGGATCAGCCACATGACGAGCGCCGCGCCAAGCACGATGAAAAGCATCCCGAGCGTCCTCGGGAAGAACCCGACCGCGAGGACCAGCGAGTTTGTAAGCGTCTTCCCGAACGTGTTCTCGTAGCGGGAGACAAGCGGAAACGCGTAGAGGAAAATGACAACAACAAGCACCGCCGCCGCGTACTGCACGATCCTGAAAACAATCGGAAAGACCGTCAGCGCGGCATGCGCCAGGTAAATGCCGCCGAACACGACGCCTCCGGTAAGGAGAAAGAAGAGCCAGACCGGCGTCGCCTGCTTAAAATTCTTCCGGAAAGCCTCCCAGAACGGTCCCCACACGTAGCTCTCCTCGTTGCGCGAGAGCGCCAGAAGGAGCGTATGCATGGCGGAGAGCGCTGCGCCGGCCGTCACGACCGGGAGGCAGCAAAGAAGCGTCAGGATATTTAATTTAAGAAGAAAAGTGAGCCGGTTCAGAAGGTCCATAAACGGCGAATCCGGTGCAAATACATTGCTCATAGGCGGTCCTCTCGCTTTTTAAAAGTGCCGGGCCTTAAGGGCCCGGCACATATACTTTATTACATTTTCAGCTGTTCGTCAAGCAATCAGCCAAGGGATGCGCGATACTCGTCGAGCTGCTTCTGGCACTCTTCGAGAACCTTCTCGATGCCTGCTTCGATCAGCTTCTGCTTGTACTCGGCAAGGCCTTCCACCGGATCGGTGTAGCCGAGCTCGAGCGGCCAGCCGTACTGCTGACGGGCGTTCTGGCAGGCAGCGATCTCAGTCGTGATGTTGGTCGTGTCAAGGACAAAGCCGGTGTATTTCTCGATGCCGACGCCATCCTGGATCTCATCTTCCCACTCGGCGCGGACCGTGTCATAGGACTCCGGAACGCCGGCCTGGTTGCGGTTCAGTTCGAAGGTACGGGCTGCCCACATAGCGGAAGTGCTGTAAAGGTCGGAGTCAAGGATCGTGAACTGGCCTTCCTCGTTGAGCTCGTAGGTGGTGCCGAGGACGCCGTAGTACAGGGCATCATAGACTTCCTGGTCGGTCGTGAGCAGGTTCCAGAACTGAAGCGCGCGCTCCGGGTTCTTGGAAGTGTTGGAGATGACCATGCAGTCCTGGGTGAACGGAAGGTGGGCGATCTCAGAGGTCATAACGCCGTACTTGAAATCCCATTCCGGATGAAGGACCGTGTAGCCGGACCATGTGTCGATGTTGTGGAAGCGGATAGCGGCCTTGCCGTTCTGGGTCTTGGAAGTGTCGGTGTCGGAGAGGGCGGATTTGGACCAGAAGCCCTTCTCGCCGAAGCGGTAGCACATCTGATAGAAATCAGCGATCGTCGGATCGTCATAGAGCGCGAAGACCTTCGGCTCTTCCTCGGACGGATCGTAGAAGATGTAGCGGTTGCCGGAGTCGATCTCATAGTTGCCGGCCATTCTCTCCCAGACGAGGGACATCTCCGGGCCGGAAGCGCTCTCATCGATGACTTCCATCTCCGGATGGTTCTCCTTCAGCCAGTCGCCGAACTGCTCGATCTCTTCCCAGGTGTCGATATCATCGGTCATGCCTGCCTCTGCAGCCAGGTCGCCGCGGTAGATCGCGCCGTAGGTGATGTAGGTCGGAAGCAGAGTCGGAACCGCGTAGATGTGGCCGTCGATCGTGGCCTGCTTCAGAGCGGTCTCAGACTGCATCGCGTAGTTGTCCGGAGCGTACTTCGGAAGCATCTCGTCGAGGGGCATGAAAGCGCCGCGGCGGGCCAGGTTCGCGAAGTTCAGCCATGTTGCGCAGTAAGCCATGTCAAAGACTTCGCCCGAGGAGAAGAGGAGCGGATACTTGTTGGCATATTCTGCCCAGCCGATCCAGTTGATGGTGATGGTGGTGTTCATTTTCTCCTTGAGGAGCTTGTTGAGGTTCTCGTCGACGGTGTCCTGGCCGGCCGGACGGTCGGAGACGACATACATGACGAGGTTGACTTCCTTCGAGCCGTCATCGGCCGAAGTCTCTCCGCCTGACGCCGAGCCGCCGGACGATGACCCGCCGCCGCAGCCTGCGAGCATGCCGAGCGCCATGGTCATGGTGAGAAGCGCTGCAAGAATTCTCTTTTTCATTTAAGGATCCTCCTTTTTATTTTATCCGGCCCCGCCGCATCCGGCGGGGCAGATTATACAGTTGTGAGAGTGATCAGCCCTTGACGGAACCGATCGTGATGCCCGCGACGAAGTACTTCTGAACGAACGGGTACACGATGACGATCGGGCCGGTCGCGACGACCGCCATGGCCATCTTGAGGGACGAGGACGGCAGATCCTGGACGGAGATGCCGGCCTGGGAGGCGATACGGGCGAGCGCCTGGGCCTGCTGCTGGATGCTGTAGAGCATGTACTGCAGCGGGAACTTTGCGTCGGTGCTCATGTAGAGCATCGCGTTGTACCAGTCGTTCCAGTAGCCGAGGGCCAGGAAGAGGCCGATGGTGGCGAGACCGGACTGCAGGAGCGGCAGGATGATCGTGAAGAAGATTCGCCACTCGCCGGCGCCGTCCAGCTTCGCCGATTCGATCAGCGCGGCCGGTATGTTGTTGACGAAGGTCCTCATGATCAGCAGGTAGAAGACGTTGAAGACCATCGGCAGGATGAGCGCCAGATAGCTGTCCTTTAAGTGCAGGTACTGGATGTAGTAAATATAGGTCGAAACCATGCCGCCGTTGAACAGCGTTGTGAAGTAGAAGAAAAACGACAGCGCGTTCCTGTACTTGAAATCCTTGCGGCTGATGACGTAGGCTGTCAGGGCCGTAAGCAGAAGGCCGATCGCCACGCCGATGACCGTGATCATGATCGACACGCCGTAAGCGCGGATGATGCGCTCAGGAGTCTTGAAAATGATCTTGTAGGCTTCCACCGAGAACTCGCCCGGGATCAGGCCGTAGCCGTGGAAGCGGATCCAGTTCTCAGCCGTGAACGAGCCCGATACGAGCATGATGAACGGGATCAGGCAGATGATCGCCATGAGCGCCACCACCACGTAGCAGATCACGTAGAAGACCTTGGAGGAGGTGGAAAGCTTGATTTTCTTCGGAGCAATGATTTCTTTTTCTTTTGCCATGATAATCTCCTCCTTCCCTTAGAACAGTGCGTACTCTTCGTCGATGCGCTTGACGATCGCGTTGACAACCATGATGATGACGAAGCAGAGGACCGACTGGTAGAAGGTGGCCGCTGCCGTCATGCCGATATCCGGGTTCGTGAGCAGCGACCGGAAGACGTAGGTGTCGATAACGTCGGTCGCGTTGAAGAGCTGGCCGTTGTTGCCGATAATCTGGTAGAACATCTCAAAGTCGCCGCGGAGAATTCGGCCGACCTGAAGCAGGATCATGGTGACGAGCGTCGGACGGATGGACGGAAGCGTGATGTAGCGGATCCGCTGGAAGATCGTCGCGCCGTCGATGGCCGCCGCTTCATTGATCTCGCCGTCAACGCCGGTGATAGCCGCGATGTAGATGACCGAGTTGTAGCCGGTCCATTTCCAGGCGTTGAATGCGCAGATGATAAACGGCCAGGCTGCCGGGATGCCGTACATGTTGATCGGATCGCGGCCGAGAGCCTTCAGGATACCGTTCAGCATGCCCGTCTCATAGTTGAAGAGGTTGTAGACGAAGACACCGACAACGACCCAGGAGATGAAGTACGGCAGAAGGATGATGGACTGGGTGAGCTTCTTGAACCACATGCGGTTGATCTCGGTGATGAAGATCGCGATGATGACCGCGAGAAGCTGCGAAGTGATCAGGTTCAGCAGGTTGTAGAGGATCGTGTTCCTCGTGATCAGCCAGCCTGTTCCCGAGGCGAAAAGATAGCGAAAGTTGTCGAGGCCGTTAAACTTGCTCCCGAAAACGCCGAGGTCAAACCGGTAGCTTTTGAATGCGAGGATCAGTCCCGTCATCGGGATGTACTGCATGACAAAAACCAGGATGAACGCAGGCGCGGCCATTGCAAAAAGAGCTTTGTTCTTCTTGAACTCTTCCGCAAAGTTACGAAAATGCTGCATATGGATTCCCCCTGTCCTTTTAGATTCGGCTCCGGCAGACGATCCTCCGGATACCTGGCTAACATTATAACAAGCGGGTTTGTCCTTATCAATTATGAACATTCTGTGAATGAGGGAAATATTTTTGAAAGAGGGGGAAAATTTTTTGATTTTCCGGCCGGCCTCTACCGCTGCGTCTCGCCCTCGATCAGTCTCGCGAGCTCCTCGGGATAGAGCGCCTTCGCGCGGACCCTGGCGATCGTCCCGTGCGGCACGGCCCTCCTGTACGTGATCCCGTATTCCTCCCCGTAGCAGAGCTTCAGGCGGAAATTGGTGTTCGCGATCCCGTAGCCGTGGCCCTTCGCCTTCGGGTCGTAGACGACGATCTCCTTCGCGGTCTGCTCGTCCATTCCCTTGCCGTCGTCCTCCGCCTCCACGATGAGGTCTTCATTTTCGGAAAATGCGCGGATCGTGATGCGGCAGGACGAAATATCCGGATGCTCCGCGATCCCGTGCACGATCGAGTTCTCGACGATCGGCTGCAGCACTGTATTGATGAACCCGTAATGCCGGAGCTCGTCCGGCACGTCGATCAGGAGGGTGATGGCGCCGTCGTAGTGGACATTTTCAATGCGGATGAAGGCCTCGATGTGGCGCAGCTCGTCCCCGAGGCTGATGACGGAGCTCCCCCGGTTCAGGCTCAGGCGGTAGTAGAGCCCGAGGTCCCGGGCGATCTTTGCGACGTTTTCCGCGCCGTAGTCCTTTGCGCCCCAGTTGATGAGGTCCAGCGTGTTGTAGAGGAAATGCGGATTGATCTGCGCCTGCAGCGCCCGCATCTCGGCCCGGGTCACATTGCGGCCGAGCTGGTACTCCTCCTTCATGAGCCGGCGGATCTCCCCGGTCATGAAGTCAAAGTTCCGGTAAAGCTCGTCCAGCTCGTCCCTCGACCCGTATTCGACGTCGGCTCCGACGCGCGCGTTGACAGCGCCTTCCCCGACATCGATCATCCTGCTGTTCAGGCGCGCGATTCTGCCCGCGTAGTAGCGCGAAAGCTGCACGGAGACAGCGCCGATCGTGACGATGAGGCTGAAAAGGGCCAGAAACAGGATGATGAAAATGAACCCATACTGCGCCCTGAAGCGCGAGACCGGGATAAAGCTGACGATCCTTCTGTCGCTGCCGGAGAAATTATCCGAGACGGCGTAGTATTCGTTCCCGTGAAGACTCACGCCGGTCCAGTCGGGCACATTAAGAAAGCTGATCATATCGGGCATGAAGAGCGCGGCCGCCTCCTCATCGTCCTCCGTCAGGACCGTGCCGTCCCGGTCAAGGAGGAGCGTGATGTCGCCTTCAAGCGCCGTCGCGCCCTCAAGGGCCGACCGGAGAAGGCTCTCGCGGATCTGCGCCTTCATGATAAACTGCTTCACGCCGCCGCCGTCCGGTATCGTGAGAAGGGAAAGGCAGGAATAGTAGCTGGTGGAGAGCGGCGCCGGCCCGGGGTAGGTGGTCTCCTCCAGAAACAGGTAGTACTGCCTGCCCGCGCCGAGGGCGTCCATGATCGCCTCATAGTCGGACCGGTTCTCCAGGTCCGACAGCGGATAAAAATGGAACCGGTTGTTGGTGTAGCCGATACTGCCGGGCAGGTAGAGGCCGAGGCGGACGTCCTGGTTCTCCACCTCCAGCCGGCTGAAAGCTATATCAAGGCGCTGAAATTCACGGAAGCTGTCCGCTTCCGTCTCCTTGCTGCCGAAATCCGTCTCCTCCAGGATCGTCCGGATCTCCGAGCTCCGCATGCCCTGCTCGAGCACATACTGCATGTTCGCAAGGTAGGCCTCAATCAGCTGCACGCTCTGCCGGCTCTCCTGCGCGACGCTCTCCTCAAGCTGGCGGCGGTAGCGGTCCTGAAAGAACAGAAAGGAAAAGTCAATGACCAGCACCGCGATCAGGATGACCGGGACAGCGTAGGAAAAGCTCATCTTCCAGCGCATCGGCAGCCGCCTGAAGCGCTCCGCGATCGCGGAATCCTTCTTAAATATACCCATGCCGCGCCTCACTGCCCGCGTTTTACTTCAGGTTTTCCCGGTATTCGGCCGGGGAGACCTGCATTTTCGACTTGAAAACCTTGTTGAAATACTTGCGGTCGTTGTAGCCGCACATGGCCGCCACGTCGGAAAGCCTTACAGCCGGGTCGGAGAGGAGCGCCACGGCCCGCCTCAGCCTCGCGGCGGTGATATACTGCACCAGGGTCATCCCCATCTGGCCCGAGAAGACGGTGCCGAGGTAGGCCGGCGAGAGGCCGGCCGCCTCCGCGACGTCCGCGGCGGTGAGGTTTGCGTCGCCGATATGGCGGTCGATATAGAGACAGGCCCGCGTGATCGGGCTGTCCTCGCCGGTGCCCGCGCCGACAAAGAGCACCCGCTCGATGTGCTCCTTCACATGGTCCCTGAGCTCCTCAAATGTCTTCAGCTCCTCCGGGAACGGCCTGCTCTCCGGCTCAAAGGAGCCGGCGGCCAGATCGAACCGCCAGAAGACATTTCTCGCGTCGAAATTGAGGATCGCTTTCTCCTCCGTAAACTTCCGGTACCAGCCGTCGACAGCTGCCAGGGCGGCCTCGCGGTCGCGGTTTTCCAGAGCCCGGTAAAAATCCGTGATCTCCTCGCGTCCGACAGCCCCGTGCCACTCGGTCACGGTCTCCCGGTAGGAAGCCTCCCGGTTCCAGCCCGTGTAGCCAAGCGAAAGGACCGCGTCCCTCGCGTCGTTGTAGGAGAGCCGCGCGCTCTCCGTTCCGCAGAAGTCCCGCCCGCTCGTGACGAACCAGCGGTCTTTCGGGTTTCTCAGGGCCAGCAGCTCCTCCCGGGCTCTCTTCGCGGCGGACTCCGTCCAGGCGCGGTTTCTGGAAATGAAAACCGCACTGTAATGCTCGTTCCGGTTGCCGCCCAGGGTCTCGTAACGGTCGGAGGAGATCTCATTCAGCCTCTCCGCCAGCCGCGCGGCGATCTCGTGGATCCCCTCGAAGGCTTTCTCCGAGTAGATGAGCAGCATTATGCCGTGCCGGTCTTCCGGCAGGTCGAACGCCGTGTCCTCCCCGAAATAGAGCAGCGTGTGCAGGCTGCTCCGCACCCGGTCGCGCATCATGCGGACGAGCTTCGCCGCCTTCTCCAGGACCGTTTCCAGCTCATCCGTGTCGATCGGCTTCTCGACGTAGCCCGCGACACCCAGCTCGATCGCCGCCTGCAGGTACTCCTTGTCGGAAAAACCGCTGATGAAAATGATCTGCACCTCCGGCAGCCTCTCCCGGATCTTCCGGCAGAGCTGAACTCCGTCCATGCCCGGCATCCGGATATCGGAGAGAACGATATCCGGCTTTTTCTCATCAAGCATAAGAAGCGCCGCCTCCGCGTTCGACGCGGAGACGACCTCCCCGATTCCGGCCCGCTCCCAGTTTATGTGGCGCTCGATCCCGCGTCGGATCGGCGCGTCATCTTCCACCAGAAGCAGCCTGATCATTTCGATTCCTCCCCTGCCGGGTGCGCCGAGACCACCTGGTCAACCCTGGTGAGCGCATCCCCGAGCGCATCGAGCCTTGAAAAATAAAGTTCCGTGTCGATCTCCGGGATCAGCTTCTCCGGATCGATCCCGCTCTTCTCCTCATACGCCTCGATCATGCCGCTGAAGGTCTCGTTGACATAAGCCGTCCGAACCGTGTCTTCAAGAAGGGACGGCTGCTCCGGCTCACGGAGCAGGACAAACCAGCCGTAGGCGGTCCGGTCGGTAAGACCCGTCTCGCTCTCGGCAAGACCCGCCAGCGTCTCGTAGTAGCCCGGCACCAGGGAATCCGAGTTCGTGTACATCTGGATCTCCCCCGCCGTGTAGCCGCTCTGGTCGTACTGAGTCTGCAGCGCGGTGAAGCGGTCGGCGAGCTCGTCGCCGGAGAGCCCCTGAAGCTCCGCGAGCGCATCCTCCGCCTGCTTTTTGAGCGCTTCGGCCTCCTCCTCGGTCGCGTTCATCGCGTTAAAGAGGATGCAGCGGCCCCAGACGACGCCGTTTTCGAGCATATAGTCCTCGATCCGGCTCGCCAGCTCCTCGTCCGATAGCGCATAAGCGCCGCCCTCCCCGAAATAATGGTCCTGAAGGGCGGTCATATACTGGTATTTTTCGGCATACTCACGGTAGGCTTCCGGCGTCGTGCCCATCGAGAGCATCGAGTGGCGGAAGGCGGTCTCCCCTTTTTCGAGGATCCAGGCCTCCTTCTCCTCCTCCGTGAAGTCCTCCTCGGCGATCAGCTCCGCGGAGAGTTCCGAGTACCAGCGGGTCTCCCCGTGGCTTTTTGCATTTTCCTCGAAAAATGTCTCCAGCTCCCGGGCCGCCTCCTCATCGAGCGCGACGTCCTCCTCGCCGGCGAGGGCTGCCCCCGCGAGCATGCGCGCGGCCTGCACACCGGCGTACTGCCGCATGAACTCGGCGTAGGTGCTTCCGTCGGAAGTCTTCTGGTCAAGATCGAGCGTCATGTCGTTCGCGGCATAGTAATTCTGGGCGGTGTAATACTGGTAGGCGATGTAAAAGCTCGCCTCCGCCGCCGTGAGACGGTAACCGCCCTCCTCCGCAAGAACATCGTCATCGTGCATCGCGCCGTCCGTGAGGTAGGCTGTGATATCCCCTGAGGCGAGCCGGGCGAGTTCCTCATCGCTCATCTCCTCCGCGGGGTCCGCCGCACTCTCCGTGCTCTCTGTCTTTGTACTCTCTGTCTTCGTGCTCTCTGTCTTCGTGCTCTCCGCGGTCTGCCCGCCGACGGTGCTTCCGCACCCCGCGATCAGGACCGCTGCTATTGCCAGTGCTGTCAGTTTTCTTTTCATTTTCATTCCCTGTTCAAAATATACCTGATAAATGCCGCTGCCGCCTCCCTGTGACGGCTCCTGCCCGTGACGCCCAGGACTGCGTCCGCCCCGGTCGTCGAGAGCGTCTCATAGCCCGGGTATTCCGAAAAATGAACCCCGTACACCCGCTCTGTGCCGGTTCCCTCGTCCTCGGGGCCGGCGGTCCGGATGAGATAGGGTTCGAGCGCCTGCATCGTCCCCGTATCAAGGACTTCCGTAAGCTCCGCAAAGCCGCCGTCGCCGCAGAAGCTCTTAAACATCTCCTCCTCGAGAATCATGACGTCCACCTCGTCGGTGGAGAGCATGGCCATGAGGACCATGAGATCGTCCTGCTTCTCCGTCCTGTAGTTGTCGCTGATGACGATGTCGTCCTCCGGGACGGCGAGCTCTTCCGCGAGCGCGGCCCGCATCGCCTCCCTGTCCGCATCGAGCCAGACGTCGCCGACCACGACGACGTGCAGCGCCGACTCCGGCGCGGGCGTTAAGACGGTCTTTAAAAATGCAATGACAAAGATGAGGACGGCCAGGATGAGCAGCGTGTATTTCAGGTAATAGTCCCTGAAATAGCCGAGCTTCGCCGCGGGAGACATTTTCTTCCATGCCTCCCGGTTTTCCCGCCCGGTGCGCGCATTTTCCTCCGATACAGCCATCCTCATCCTCCTTTATGCTCAGACGGTCGGGAACCAGCCTTCCGCAAAGCTCTTGCCGAGATCCCAGGCGTCCCAGCCCTTCCAGTCGTCGGTGGTCACCGTGTCGAGGAGGAGCTTGTAGGACCAGTAGAAGAAGCCCGAGCCCGCGTTCCAGGCGTCAAGCTGCGCCTTGCCGATCGCGGTATAGATCTTCTTTTTCTCCTCCGGGGAGACCTCAGCCGCCTTCTCGAATTCCACATCGTTCAGCACGGTCTGGCCACCCTTCGTGTCGCGCCCGACCGCCAGGGAATTGAAGAGGCACCACTCGCCGCAGATGACGTCCACGTAGGACTGGACTTCGGCGATATTTTTCTTAAAGTTTTCCTCGATGTATTTCTCGTAGCCCGCGATCGTCTGCTCGCAGCCAAACGCTTCCGCCATCATGAGGTACTGGTGGGTGTCGAGAATAACATTCTTCAGAGACTTGTCGGCAAAGAAATCCTTCCAGGCCTTGAGCTGGAACCCATCGTGGAAGACGACGAACGCGTCCTCTTTGATGTTCGGACGGATCCGGTCGTAAGCCCTGTGGTAGAAATCATAGAGGAACTCCAGCGTGTTCGGGCCGCTGCCCGCCGCGAGCTCCGGCTCGACCGGCTTGTAGCGTTCCTGGATGTTCATCGCGGACCACATCGGCTCCGTGATCGGCTCATTGATCGGCTGGATGCCGAAGAGCCCTTCTCTCTGCCCGTAGCGCTTCGCGAGCTTCTCAAGGACGTTCAGGACAAAATCGACTTCCTCCGGAGTCTGGCTCCATTTGCAAACGCCGCAGATGCCGCCGTTGTCGAACCCGTTCTGGGAGAGCGGCGCGGTGTGGAGGTCGATCAGGACCTTGAGGCCGTATTTTTCCGCCCAGGCAAATGCGTGATCCAGTTCCTCAATGCAGCCGATGAAGGGCGGTCTGTCCCCGAAAATGAAATACGGAATCGGGATCCGCACCGCATTGAGCCCGATCTGCTTCATGATCGCAAAATCGCGCTCCGTGATATATTCGCTTCTGTGAATTTTGATCCTCGCCTCGTAGACTTCCGGGGAGAGCTGAGTCGGGAGATAGTACTCATCCTCCGCGGTCGTTCCCGCAAAGAGGGCGGGGCTCATCCATTTTTCCAGTACCAGCCAGTTGCCGAGGTTTGTTCCTTTGATTTTCATTTTTCTTCCTTTCTGCCGGGTAAGCTGTATAATTGTCACATGGATTATAAACACTATACCATATCTTTCATGAAAAAGGAACAATTTCCAAATTGTCCCTCACTTGTCTTCGAGTCCCTTCTTTGCTACAATAAAAACAGTTCTTTTCAGAAAATAAAAAAGGAGATTCACCATGTCCGCCGCATCCGAACGCTTATCATACTGGCTTGACAATCTCCCCGCGGACGACCCGTTCCGCGAGGGGCTCATCGCCGTGAAGGACGATCCCGTCGAGATCCGCGAGCGCTTCGCCGGGGAGCTCGCCTTCGGCACCGCAGGCCTTCGCGGAAAATTAAAGGCAGGCACCGCCTGCATGAACTACGCGGTCGTCGGGCGCGCCGCCCAGGGACTCGCCGACTACATTGCCGCAAAAGGTCCCGAAGCCATGAGGAGGGGGGCCGTCATCGCGCATGACCCGAGACATTTTTCCAAAGAATTCTCCAACCTCACCGCCGGGATCCTGGCGGCGAACGGGATCCGGGCTTTCATTTTCCCGGATCTTCGGCCGACGCCCGAGCTCGCGTTCCTGGTTCCGCGGCTGGGGACGATCGCCGGCGTAAATCTCACGGCCTCCCACAATCCGAAGGACTACAACGGGATGAAGCTCTACTGGGAGGACGGCTGCCAGGTGAGCGGCGAGATCGCCGATGCGATCTACGGCTGCATCAAGCGCCACGATTATTTTTCGGGCATCAAAAAAATGCCCCTCGAAGAAGGCATCGCCTCCGGGCTCATCGAAGTCCTGCCGGAGTCGCTGGATAAAGAATACCTTGACAAGGTCCTCTCGCTTGCGATCCGCGAGGGCAAAGACCTCGATCTTACGATCCCGCTCGTCTATACGCCCTTAAACGGCGCCGGCTCGATCCCCTTCACGAAGATGCTCGCCGCCCGCGGCTTTACCAACTGGCGCGTCGTGCCCGATCAGAAGGACCCGGATCCCGACTTTACGACAGTCGGCTACCCGAATCCCGAGGCTCCGGCTGCCTTTAAGATGAGCGAAGCTCTCGGCAAAACGTTCGGGGCGGAGCTTCTCATGGCAACCGACCCGGATTCCGACCGCTTCGCGATCGAGCTTCTGAACGACAAGGGCGAGTATGTGCCTTTAAACGGCAACCAGACCGGCTACCTCCTTGTCAATTACCTGCTCGAAGGCAGAAAAACCGCCGGTACCCTGCCGGAAAACGGCGCCATCGTAAAGTCCATCGTAACCAGCACGCTCTCCACCCGGATCGCCGAGCGCTACGGCGTTAAGATGTTGGAAACACTGACCGGCTTTAAGAACATCTGCGGCCGGATCCCGGAGCTTCACGCCGCCGGCCTCACCTACCTCTTCGGCTACGAGGAGTCTGTCGGCTATGCCGCCTGCTCCGAGATCCGCGACAAGGACGGCATCAGCGCCGGCATGCTCGTCGCGGAGGCTGCCGCCTACTACCGAAAGCAGGGCAAAACGCTCTTCGACGTCTTAAATGAAATCTACTCGACCTACGGCTTCTGCTCCGAGATGGAGCCTAACCTGATCCTCGAGGGGCTCGAAGGCGCCGCGCGCATTATGCGCATGATGGAGGACCTCCGGAAGAAACCGCTCACCTCCGCCGGCGGGATCGATGTCACGCGGATCATCGACTACAAAGACGGTTATGAGGATATTCCGCCCTCGAATGTTCTTCGATATTTCCTTGCCGACGGGTCCTGGTTCGCGGTCCGGCCGTCCGGCACCGAGCCCAAGATCAAGTTCTATTTCTACGCGTTCGGGGAGAGCCTTAAGGATGCCGGGAAGAAAAATGAAGCCATCAAGGCCTCCGTCACGGAGCGGATTACCCAGGTAGAGTGAGCCGCTTGCCTTCAAAATAAGCCGGGGCTGCCGCACCAATAAAGTCGGTGCAGCAGCTTTTTCATTGTCCGGCCTTCACAAGGCCTGGTTTTCATTTTCCCGTCTTCGGTAGTAGCGGCTCGGCCTGTGCGCCTCTCCGGCTGTATAGCGGTCCGTCTCCTCGATCATCGGCGCCACCTTCTTCCGGAAATTCGCCTTAAACAGAGGTTTCCCCAGGACGATCTCATAGACCCGCTGAAGCTCCGGCAGCGTGAACTCCTCCGGCACCAGATGAAACGCGATGTCCGTGTACTCCACCTTGTTCCGAAGCCGCCAGAGCGCGTACTCGATGATCCGGCGGTGGTCAAACGCGATTTTCTCCCCAGAGTCAAGAAGCTCTCGGACCGGCAGAAGGACCGCCTCCGTCGTCCGCCGGCCGGCACGGAAGGAGAGCTTGTCCCTCGAGACCAGGTTCATGTAGGAGACCGAGATGACCCGGGTCCTGGGATCCCGGTCAGGATCGCCCCAGGTGTAGAGCTGCTCGTAGTAAATGCCGGAAAGCCCCGTCTCCTCCAAAACGCCGCGCATGGCCGCCTCGTCCAGCGTCTCACCCCGCCCGACAAATACGCCGGGCAGAGCCAGACAGCCCGCAAAGGGGTGCTCCCCGCGCCGGACCATCAGGATCTTCAGGCAGTCATCCTCCACCGTGAAGGTGAGAAGGTCGACGGCTACCGAGATCCTCTCGTAGAGGCCTGGGTCGTAATTTTTGAGAAATTCCTCTTCCCCGGGTGAGTGGCTGCTCATCATGTTCTTTCCTCCGTAAAATGGCCATTTCTTAAAGACCATTCTAGCACATTTGAGGCGGAAGGGAAACCGGCCATTTTCCTGCGCCTCACTTCCCGGAAATCCTCACGCTCCCGCTCTCTTCCCCGTCACTCACGTAGAGTCTTCCAAACTGCTCCCGCAGGTTCTCCGGGCAGCCGCCCGTCTCGTTAAGATGCGTCACGGCAAGCGAACATGCGGCACCCGGCAGCTTCCCATCGAAATCTTCCCTGATTCGCCCAAGGAGAGCCTCTGTATCCAAAAGTCCGTACCTGAGCGTCCCCTGAAAAGGATTCGGCACATTGGTCCGGTCGATCATATCCGCGCTTATCACCGCCTTTTCGCACTCATTTTCCATCGGCCCGGCTCCGTGGCGGGTGAGATACGTCCGGGTCACATAGCAGGCCTCAACGTCGTCATCCCGCCCCTTGAGGATCCGGGCCGGCTCCGCAAGCCCCGTATGGCTGGGCGTCGTGTGGTCGAGGACCTCAAGGCGCCCCATGTCGAGCAGCAGCCCCTGCCCGTTCTCAAACACGGCCGTATCATAGCTGTCAAGGATACTATCATCCGCCTCGGCCGTGTGAGCCAAAAAGAAGCGCCAGTCCTCGATGTACCGCTCGATCAGGGCGTCCCCGGCAAGGAGCCCCCGCCATGCCTCCGGGATCCCCGGCATCCCGAGCTCCAACGCCCTGGCCGGCAGATACTCATCCCGCATGAAAATGAGAACCTCCCTCACCGCTCCCTCATCGCACTCGCCAAACGTACGGGCCCCTGCGCCTTTCCGATAGCGCAGAACCGTCTCCCAGATCCCGAACCCGCAGCTCCCGTGGCGCTTGCTGCCCCGGAACTCCTCCGCCATCTGGTTGAGGATCATGTCGTAAGGCGTCGTAAAGCGGCACGCGGGATGTACAAAGACCCTGAATCCCGCTCCCGAAGACCACAGTTTCCCGTATTCCTCCCGGAAGATCATGGGATTGATGAGAAAGATATCGCTGAAATACGTATCCGCCCCGGCAAAACTCCCGGACCCCAGATGGTGAAATATGTGCCGCATCCCCTCCGGCGTCACCACGGTATGGCCCCGCTGGGGCCCGCCGTTGATGAGGACATTAAGGCACGTTTCTCCCCGGGCAGCCGCCTCCCGGCAGAAATAATCGGTCATGAGACCCTTCCCTTCATCTCCGTAGTTGGCTCCGATCACGATCTTCGCGCGCTTCATGTCCGCACCTCCTCTCCGGCGTTCCGCATTTTCCTTAAAATTTACCAGCTGATTCCCTTAAAGAGCCCGGCCATAAAGCCGCCGGCCTTCTTTTCATTTTCCGCACCGGCAGGATTCTCTCCGGTAAGATCCGGCACCTTCCAGGCGAGAACTTCTTTCTCTTCCCTGCCTTCCCCGGTCACGATGTCCACGATCACGTCCGCGATGTTCGACAGCGTCACATTTCTAAAGTGCCCGCCGTCCAGGTATCTGCGGAAGGACGGCTCGACCCGGGTGTCGATCCGCGCGCGGTGCTGTACATTCAGGTGGTAGATGTCGTAGAGAGCCAGGCACTCCTCATAGAGCGCTCCCGTCTCCACATCCGCCTGAAGATCGTCGCCTGTCACCTCACAAAGTCCCGTTCTGCTGCCTTTGAGCGGCAGATAGGGGTTCAGCGGCTCGTCGCCCATGGTGATCAGGATACCCCGTTTTCCTCTCTTCCAGCAGTCCAGGCTGGTGTGGCGGGCTGCCATGTACCAGGCCGCCGTGTAGGACTCGTAAGCGTTCCCTCCACCGCCGAATTCAAAGAAGATCTTCTCCAGCTGGTCCGCGATCCGGATATCCGCCTCGAACTGGGAAATCTGGACTGGCACCGCGTCGCAGGCGAGGTCCCCGATACCCATGACCATGAATTCCACATCTTTCACCTTGTCGTAAAGGCGGGTCATGATCACATTGAGCTGTCTCGCCACTTCCACTGCCGCCTGCCCCATACTGCCGGTCACATCCAGCGCCAGAATGACCGGGATCGTGGCCGGGTGCTCCCCGGAATCGCAGCACTCCCGCATGACATTTTTGGGATCCAGTGCCGGATCCAGCTTTCTCGCCGTAAACATATCCTGGTTTTTGTAATTCCCCGAGACTCTTCCGTCTCTGTCCACCTTCCTGCCTCTGGCTTCGCTGTATCTCTCAAAACTTGCTCTGTCCCAGTTTCCGTATCCCATAGGTTCCTCCTTTCATGGCCCTCGCGCCTGAAGTTTCTCAGTTTTCGGTATCGTCCGCGTCTTCATTTTCCCCGTCAAATGAAAACAGCTCATCAAACATGTCTTCTCCCTTGCCGCCCATCATCATCATGGCCAGCATCGCCTGTCCCATGGGGTTGGCCGGAGTCTTGCCGCCTGCGCCGTTTCCCTTCAGCATCTCGCTCATCATCATGTACTTCATGATGCGGTTCATGCCTTTTCGGCCGCTGCTGCCGTTTCGGCCGAACATCGAGACGATCTTGCCGTAGAAGACCGCGTCCCCCATGAGCATGTGGCGCTCGGGCAGGATTCTCTCCACGGCGGCATCCTCGTAGCTCACGGCGGTGACGAGATCGCCGTCCGCCTTGATTACGCATTTGGGGCGGCCGCCGGCCAGGATGATGTCGCCCTCCCGGATCTTAGCGGTCGGGATCAGGAAGAAGAACTCTTCCCCGATATTGAACACGAAGGAGTCACAGTTGGTGAGCCTTCCGGTCTTTACGGAGTAGGTCCTGTAGCCTCCCGATGTCCTGATGGCGATGTTTCCGTCCATGGCGAGCCGGCACATCCCCGGCGCGATCTTTCCGAACATTCCCTGAAAAAGTTCCATGTTGTACTCCTCCTTTCTATTTAGTAGCTTTTAGCTACTTTCTAATCGCATAATAGTATGATTTTGCTACTATGTCAAGTCCAATTTTCACACTCGTGCCATTCTTATTGATTTTGCACAATATTCTCTTCTAAACATGTTGTTTCTCTGTCGCAATTGTAGTATAATAGCAGTTGGCTTGTAAGAGCCGTGTAAAGTCGCACGGCATTCATAAAAAGGAGGTATTGCAATGAAAAAGTTATTGGCACTTCTACTGACATCCAGCATGCTCGTAAGCCTTGCAGCCTGCGGAGGCGGCGGAGCCGCCCAGGGCGGAAGCACCGCACAGCCCGCCGGATCCACGGCCCAGACAGCCGAGACGACCGAACCCGCCGGGACCGACACCAAGGTCGATGAGGCGAACCTTACCGCGACCCAGAAGATCATCCAGGAAGCCCAGGGCATGAGCCTCGAGGAACTCGCCGCCAAGGCCATCGAGGAATCCAACGGCAAGATGTTCTACGGCGTCGGCAACTCGAGCCGCGGCAAGAGCGCTCTTCCGCTCTTCATTTCCTATCTGCAGACCATCGATCCTTCCTACACCATGGAATTTGAATGGCAGCAGCCCAAGAACAACAAGATCTTCGACCAGCTGACCGCCGACTCCCTGAAGGATACCGGAACATTCGCGATGACCCTGATCCAGGACGGCAACCAGATCCAGTCCAAGATGGTCCAGCCGGGCATCCTCGACACCTTCATCCCGAAGGACTGGGCGGAAGCCAACGGCACAACGCCGGATGCCTACAAGGGCTATCTCCCGCTGCAGACCCTGAACAAAGTCTTCGAGTACAACAACACAGGCTCCAAGACCTACGACAACGTCTGGGATTTCGTCGCCGAGGGCGAGCACGGCCTCTTCATGGACATCGACTCCGAGATCGTCGGCAAGAACTTCCTCTACATGCTGACCCGCGACGATTACGCGGCATGGATGAAGGAAGCGTTCGAGGCGCTTTCCGATGATGAGAAGGCTTATTTCCAGCCGGTCATCACCGAGATGGAGACCGACGCGGCCGACCTCATGCTCGGTCCGGATGCCGCTTACTCGCTCGCATGGATCAAGCTGTGGGTCGAGAGCTACAACGCCCAGACCGACGACGGCCCGATCTGCTCCACGCTCGTCGACGCTTCCGCAACCGACCAGTTCGGCCTGCTCGTCTACTCCAAGCTCCGCTCTGTCGAGGAGTCCGCTACCGTCTCCGTCAACAACATCAATGTCGCAGCCTACGATGACGGCTACGAAGGCATCGGCGGCTACGGCTACTGCCACTACCTGTTCGTGACGGACAACAGCCCGCTCCCATGGACAGCCTGCGCATTCATCGCCTACATGACCTGCACGGCGGACGGCTTCTCCGCATGGGGCAAGGATATGGGCGGCTACTCCTCGAATCCGAAGGTTCTCGCTGAAAATGAAGAGATCTATCACCACATGACCGGCGGCATGGCCGAAGACGGAACGACCGTCCAGTTCGCAGCCAAGAACGACCGCGGTTATGAGTGGTGGACCACCGACGGCAAGCTGGTTCTGGAAGATCCGGAATACTGCGCTTCCGTCGCCTTCACCGTCGGCTCCTGGATCGAGATGCTGACCAAGTACAGCGCTGAATAATACTGACGGCTGCCGCCCCGGGTACTGCATCATTGGGTACCCGGGGCGTACTGCATATTTAAGGAGGTCTTATGGAACAATCCAGCAAGAAGAAGGCCGGCAAATTCACGATCATGCGGAACAAGGTCGCAACGTACCTTTCAAAGCCCTACAATGTGATCCTGCTCCTCATGGGCATTGTCCTGTCCTTCACGACGATCGCGCCGATCATCGCAATCGTCGAAGATACCTTTAAGATCCATCCCGGCACGATCGATGCCCACCTCACCGGGCAGTCAAGCGGCTACTCCGTCGTCAACTACGTGGACCTCTTCACGTCCCGCATGGCGAAGAGCAACCTCTGGACGCCGCTCTTAAACACCGTCTACCTCGCGGTCGGCACCTGCATCGTCTCGATCCTCTTCGGCGGCATCGTCGCCTTCCTGATCACCCGGACGGATCTCGCGTGGAAGAAATACATCAGCTCGATTTTCATTTTCCCCTACATCATGCCCCAGTGGACGCTGGCGGTTGTATGGCAGCACCTCTTCAACTCCAACAAGATCACCGGGACCTCGAACGGCCTTCTGGCCTCCCTCTTCGGGATCAATATGCCGATCTGGTGGTGCAAAGGCCTCTTCCCCAGCCTTGTCGTGCTTGGTCTCCACTACGCGCCGTTCGCCTATATCCTGATCGGCGGCATTTTCCGGAATATGGACGCCAACCTTGAGGAGGCGGCCACCATTCTGGACACCCCGAAATGGCGCATCATGGCCCGTATCACCCTGCCGATGGTCAAGCCGGCGATCCTCTCCACGATCCTGCTGGTTTTCGGCAGTGCGATGGGTTCCTACCCGGTTCCGCACTATCTGGGTCTCACGACGCTCTCCACAAAATACGTCTCGATGAACTCCAAGTATACCGGCGAAGCTTCGATCCTCGCGATCATCATGATGATCTTCGGCGTCGCGATCATGCTTTTAAACCAGCTGAGCCTGACCAGCCGCAAGAGCTACACGACGGTCACCGGCAAGTCCGGCCAGATCTCCAAGATCCGTCTGGGCCGCGCAGGCCGCTGCATCATAGCGCTGGTGCTCGTATTCCTGACATTCTTCACAAGTATTTTCCCGATCGTCTCCTTCGGCTTCGAGACCTTCCTGCCCAACCCGGGCGATTACTCATTCCTCTATACCGGAGATTTCTCGAACCTGACCACCAAGTGGTGGGTGACCGCGGAAAATATCACCGAGAACGGCATGTACGGCCAGATGGGTATTCTCTACAACAAGACGATCTGGAACGCCTTCAAGGGAACGCTTCTGGTCTCTATTGCGTGCTCGCTCCTGGCCGGCACCATCGGCACGCTGGTCGGCTACGCGGTCTCCAAGAACCGCCGCGACAAGTGGACCAACTACGTGAACAGCGTCGCGTTCCTGCCGTACCTCATGCCCTCGATTGCGGTCGGCGTCGCCTACTTCATTCTGTTCTCGAATAAATACGTGAATCTCTTCAACACCTACACGCTGCTGATCATCGTCGGCACTGTCAAATACATACCGTTCGCCTCGAGGAGCTCCCTTAACTCCATGCTGCAGCTGTCCAACGAGATTGAAGAGTCCGCAATCATCCTGAATGTCCCCTGGATCAAGCGCATGACAAGGATCATCATCCCGATACAGAAATCCTCGATCATCAGCGGCTACCTGCTGCCCTTCATGACCTGCCTTCGCGAGCTCTCGCTCTTCATGCTGCTGTGCGTGCAAGGCTTCATTCTCTCAACGACACTGGACTATTTCGACGAGATGGGCCTCTACGCTTTCTCCAGCGGCATCAACCTGATCCTGATCGTCACGATTTTAATTTTCAACGCAATCGTAAACAAAGTAACCGGAGCAAGCCTGGACAAGGGTATAGGAGGTTGAACATATGCCGCGCATTACACTGGAACATATCAATAAAAGATGGAACAAATTCTATGCGACCGATGACGTCAGCATGGTGATCGAGGACAACGCGTTCGTGACGCTGCTCGGCCCTTCCGGCTGCGGCAAGACCACCATTCTCCGCATGATCGCAGGTCTCGAGACGCCGACAACCGGGAAAATAACGATCGGAGACCGTGTCGTCTTCGACTCCGACATGGGCATCAACGTGCCGCCCAACAAGCGCAAGGTCGGTTTCCTTTTCCAGAACTACGCGCTCTGGCCGAATATGACCGTCCATGACAACATCGCCTTCGGCCTCGCCAATGTGAAGGAAACCCTGCCGAAGATCGATTTCGAGGCAAAGACGACCTGGCAGCTCGGCCAGGCGCTTTCAAAGCCCGCCGAGGTGAAAAAAATCGTCGAGGACTGCCGGGACAAGGACGGCAAGATCGACGAAAAGCGCGCCCTCATCAAGCTGATCGACGGCTTCACGATCTCCATGCCGACCGCGAAGAAGCTTTTCGCCTATCATGTCGAATCCGGCAAGGATGTCTCCGCCGAGGCAGCCAGCCTCATCAAGACCGCGGAAGCCGCAAAGAGCTCCAAGGGGTTAAACGATAACTTCGAGTATGTGCAGAACGGCTCGGTCGTCACCGAGGTCCGAAAGCTCTCGAAGGAGGAGATCGACCTCGCGGTACGCCGCGTCTCCCGCATCGTCAAAATCGGCATGTTCATGGACCGTTACCCGGCCGAGTTATCCGGTGGCCAGCAGCAGCGCGTCGCGATTGCCCGCACGCTCGCCCCGGAACCGACCGTCCTCTTCATGGATGAACCGCTCTCGAACCTGGACGCCAAGCTCCGCCTCGAGATGCGCTACGAGCTGCAGCGTCTGCATGTGGAGACCGGCTCGACCTTCGTCTACGTCACCCACGACCAGATGGAGGCCATGACGCTCGCCTCCCAGATCTGCCTCTTAAACAACGGCGTTCTCCAGCAATATGAAGTGCCTCTGACCGTCTACAACGAGCCCGAGAACACCTTCGTCGCTGACTTCGTCGGCAACCCCTCGATCAACTTCATCGAGGCGTCCGGAAAGCAGAGCGCCGACGGCTCCATCCCGCTGACCCTGCTCGGCGGAAATAAGCTCACCTTCAAGCCCGAAAAACCGCTCTCACTGGACAAATGGTTTGCGGAGCGCGACGCAGCCGCTGCGGAGGCCGCGGAAGCCCTCAAGGTCAAAGCCTCAAAGAAGGGTTACGTCGAGAAGGGCAACAAAGACGAGGTCTTCCGCTATGCGATCTCCCGCGTGGACGAGGAGGAGACCCCGTTTGATCCTTCCCGCATGACAAATGAAGACCTCCTCATCGGTGTGCGCCCCGAATTTATCGATATCGTGAAGGAAGGCGGCATCGAAGGCGAAGTCTACGGCGTCATGCCGACCGGTATGGAGACCACCGTCAAGATCCGCATCGGCGATTTCCTTCTCACCGGCGTTGTCTTCGGGAGCGATATCTTCACGATCGGCTCCCGGGTCCGGATCCGCTTCTCGGGCAGCCACGTCATGCTCTTCGACAGAAAGAGCGGAAAACGCATCGCGAACGGATCTCTCACATGACAATTCAACCCGAATGGGGACGGTTCTGAACCTGTCAGAACCGTCCCCATTCTCGTTTTCCGAAATTGCCGGATAACACGCGCTTGCGCAAATCCAATCCTGTGTTATAATAAAAACGTTATGGCAAAGAAAAGACCACGCCCCCGAACCCCAAAAAGGCGGCCGCTCCTTCTGCCGGCCCTCCTCATCATCGGCGCCCTGCTCCTCCTCCTCTTTGCGGAGGCCTCTTTCTGGCGCGTCTTTATGAAGCCTTCCCTCAAACTCGCGGTCACCGAAGCCACTGCGGAGCTCGGCAAGGAGCCGAACCTCCTCTCCTTCGTGAGCGAGATCCGCCACGCGGACACGGCGAGCCTCGTCACCGAGCGCAGCGGTGCCCCCGAAGGCACGCCCGGCGACGCGGTGATCACCTACTCCGTTGCCCAGTCGGAGGGATTTTCGAAATTCATTTCCCTCTTTCCGAAAAGATGGCGTCCCTTCCTCATCACCTTCCTCTGGACTGACTCCGAAAAGCTGACGCTCCACGTCGTCGACACGATCCCGCCGACCCTGACGCTGAAGGAAGGCGTTTACCAGGCCGTCGCCGGTGATATCGTCTATACGAAGGATTTTGTGGAGCAGGCAGACGATCTGGACGGGGCGGAGGTCCATTTTTCTGACGGATCTGACATTTTCGTCTTCACAAAGAGCGGCGACGTCACGGTGAGCCTGGTCGCGAAGGACCCGAGCGGCAACCGCACCTACGCGGACGCCTCGGCCTATGTGCAGCCCCCGGACGAGACCGCCCCGGTCATCAGCGGGACGGAAGACGTCCTCATCGCCTGCGGGACCCCCTTTGACGTGCTCGCCGGCGTGACCGTCTCGGACGACCGCGACAGCGCGCCTGCCCTCACCGCCTCTCCCGCCTCGATCGGCACCGACTACCCGGGTTCCTACACGATCCTCTACACGGCGGTCGACGGCGACGGCAACCAGTCCTCCGCGCTCCGCAATGTGACCGTCGCGGAGCATGTCCTGACCTGGAACGGAAAGGGTTATATCATCCACTGGGATACCGCCGGCATCGCCGGCCAGCCCTATTTTGTCGCCGTAAACCGCGTCCACAACACCGTCACGGTCTATGAGCAGGACGACGAAGGCCGCTACACGATCCCGGTCAAAGCCATGCTCTGCTCGGTCGGCGACAGTACGCCCGCCGGATACTACCGGACCGAGGAACGCCACCGCTGGAAGGAGCTCTTCGGCGACTGCTACGGCCAGTACGCGATCCGCATCACCGGCCACATCCTCTTCCACTCGGTCCCCTACTGGGAGCCGGATCCCTCCACACTTGAGTACGAAGAATTCAACCTTCTCGGAACATCGGCTTCCATGGGCTGTGTGCGTCTAAGCACCGCCGACGAAAAATGGCTCTACGACAACTGTCCCGAAGGCTTCCGCTGCTGCATCTACGACGAGGAGACGAGCCCCGGCCCGCTCGGCAAGCCCGAGGCAGTCATCATCGACACCTCCGACGCGCGCCGCGGCTGGGATCCCACCGATCCGGACGAGAACAATCCCTGGCATTACTGAACATTCCTGAAAATGAAAAAAAGCGGATGCCCCCTCGTAAGGGAGCATCCGTTTTTTATTTTCATTGCTTACCGCACTGCCTCTCAGCCGGGGAAGCGTTCCTTCGCCGCGTAGGAGGTGTGCAGGAGCTCATGCGCCTTGTGCGAGTTCGGCTCGCCCAGGAACTTCTCGTAGAGCTCGATGATCTGCGGGTTGTTGTGGGACTGGCGGATGACCTGGCGCTCGTCCTCGCTGTAGAGGGCTTTCGCTCTCTTCTCCTTGTAGGTGTCAAGGATGTCGTCGGACTCGTTCGGCAGGAAGCACGGACGGACGTAGGACTGGCCGCCGCCGTTGATGCAGCCGCCCGGGCAGCCCATGATCTCGATGAACTGGTACTTCGACTTGCCCTCGCGGATCTCGTCGAGCAGCACGCTCGCGCTCTTCATGCCGGAAGCGATCGCCACGTTGACGACCGTGCCGTTGATGTCGATCGCCGCCTCACGGATGCCGGCATCGTGGCCGCGGACCGCGGTAAATTCGATCGGGTCATGCTCCTTGCCGGTCAGCTTGAAGTAGACCGTGCGGAGAGCCGCTTCCATAACGCCGCCGGTGACGCCGAAGATGACGCCCGCGCCGGAGTAATCGCCCATGATATCCTGATCCCACTCTTCATCCGGCAGGCGGTTGAACATGATGCCGCCGCGGCGGATCATCCTGCCGAGCTCGCGGGTCGTGATGACCGCGTCGACGTCCGGGATACCGTTGACCTTCTCCTGCTCGCGCTCCTTCTCGTACTTCTTGGCGATACAGGGCATGACGGAAACGACGAAGACATCCTTCGGGTCGTAACCCATCTGCTCAGCCCAGTAGGACTTGATGATAGCGCCCTGCATCTGGTGCGGGGACTTGCAGGAGGACAGATGCGGCAGCAGATCGCCGTAGTTGTACTCAGCGTAGTTGACCCAGCCCGGAGAGCAGGAAGTGATCATCGGAAGCGTGCCGCCCTCGGTCAGGCGGTGCAGCAGCTCGGTGCCTTCCTCCATGATCGTGAGGTCCGCGCCGAAGTTGACGTCGTAGACGCGCTCGAAGCCGAGACGCCTTAAGGCCGCGATCATCTTGCCGGTGACCGGCGTGCCGATCGGGTAGCCGAACTCTTCGCCGAGGGAGGCTCTGACAGCCGGAGCCGCCTGGACCACCACATGCTTGCCCTGGCGGAAAGCCTCGTCCACGCGGCCGATCTCAGAGTGCTCAACAAGAGCGCCGGTCGGACATACGTTGACGCACTGGCCGCACTGGATGCAGGGCGAGCTGGCGAAGCTTCTGTTCTGGGCCGGGGAAATGAAAGTCTTGAACCCTCTGTTCTCGTAGCCCAGGATGCCGAGGCCGTGCGCATTCTGGCAGCGCGCGATGCAGCGGCCGCAGAGGATGCACTTGGATGTGTCTCTCACGAGACCCGGAGCGAGCTCATCGAGATAAGTCTCGGAGTGAGCGCCCTGGTAAGCGCCCTCTCTCGCGCCGGTCTGCTGAGCGACGTATAAAAGCTCGCAGTTGCCGTTCTTGACGCACTGCTGGCAGTTGACGTTGTGGTTGGAGAGCAGCAGCTCCACGCTTCTTCTTCTCGCCTCGACTGCCTTCGGCGAGGAGATCCTGATTTCCATTCCTTCACTGACCGGATAGACGCAGCTGGCCACAAGACCTCTCGCGCCGGTCGCCTCCACCAGGCATACGCGGCAGGAGCCCTGGTTGCACTCGCCGTGATTAAACGTACACAGGGAAGGTATCTCATAGCCGCAGGCCTTAGCCGCTTCCAGGATCGTCTGGCCAGCCTCAACCTGATAAGGCACGCCTTCAATTTTAATGTTGATCAAAGACATTCTCATACCTCCTCTCTCATACTTTCGAAATAGCCTTGAACTTGCAGGTGCTCATGCAGGAACCGCACTTGACGCACTTGGATGCGTCGATCGCCATGGAAGCCAGCTTGTGCTTCGGAGCGATGTAATCCGTCCTGGTGATGCAGTTCGCCGGGCAGTTCTTCGCGCACATGCCGCAGCCGATACATTTCTCGGGATCGATCACATACTGCATCAGGTTCTTGCAGACGTGGGCCGGGCACTTCTTGTCGACGATGTGGGCGATGTACTCGTCCTTGAAATGCGCCATCGTGGACGTGATCGGGTTCGCAGACGTCTGGCCGAGAGCGCAGAGGGAGTTGTTCTTGACGGTCTGGCTCAGCTCCTCGAGCTCTTCCAGATCCTTCATGGTGCCCTTGCCCTCGGTGATCCTGGTCAGGATCTCGAGCATTCTCTTGGTGCCGATGCGGCACGGTGTGCATTTTCCGCAGGACTCATCGCAGATGAATTCCATGTAGAACTTCGCCACGTCGACCATGCAGTTGTCTTCGTCCATGACGATCGCGCCGCCGGAGCCCATCATGGAGCCCTTGGCTACGAGGTTGTCGAAGTCGATCGGCTCGTCCAGGTATTCCGCCGTCAGGCAGCCGCCGGACGGACCGCCGGTCTGGATGGCCTTGAACTTCTTGCCGTTCGGGATGCCGCCGCCGATATCGTAGATCAGCTCGCGGAGGGTCGTGCCCATCGGGACCTCGACGAGGCCGACGTTGTTGACCTTGCCGCCGAGAGCGAAGACCTTGGTGCCCTTGGAGCGCTCGGTGCCGACCGAAGCGAACTTGTCCGCGCCTTCGCGTAAAATGTAAGGCACGCAGGCGAGCGTCTCAACGTTGTTGACGCAGGTGGGCTTGCCCCAGAGACCCTTGACTGCCGGGAAAGGCGGACGGGGACGCGGCATGCCGCGCTTGCCCTCGATCGAGTTGAGGAGCGCCGTCTCCTCGCCGCAGACAAATGCGCCCGCGCCGAGACGGATATGGCAGTTGAAGTTGAAGCCTGTGCCGAGGATGTTCTCGCCGAGGAGGCCTGCCTCGCGGGCCTGGCTGATGGCAAGACGCAGTCTCTTGACCGCGATCGGGTACTCGGCGCGGACATAGAAATAGCCCTCGGAAGCGCCGAACGCGTAGCCGGCGATCATCATGCCCTCGATGACGGCGAGCGGATTGCCTTCAAGGATCGAGCGGTCCATGAATGCGCCCGGGTCGCCCTCGTCACCGTTGCAGACCACGTACTTCTGGTCAGCCTGGACGTTGTAGGCAAACTGCCACTTGCGTCCTGCCGGGAAGCCGCCGCCGCCGCGTCCGCGGAGACCGGATTTCATGACTTCGTCGATGACTTCCTGCTGCGTCATGGAAAGCGCGCGCTTGAGGCCCTGGAAGGCGCCTTCGCCGAGCGCTTCATTGATGTCTTCCGGATTGATGACGCCGCAGCCGTGAAGCGCGATACGGCGCTGTTTCTTATAGAAGTTGATCTCGTCCTGCTTGCTGACCTTCTGGCCGGTAGCCGGATCGACGTAGAGCAGGCGCTCCACGACCTTGCCGCCCGCGATATCGGTGTCGACGATCTCCTCGACGTCCTCGATCTTTACGAGGCGATAGAGGGTGTCTTCCGGATAGATCTTGACGAACGGGCCCTGCGAGCAGAAGCCGAAGCAGCCGACGATATTGACGGTCGCCTTGTCGTCGAGGCCTCTGGCTGCGAGGACCTCCTCAAACTTTTCCTTGATCTTGTCCGAATGGCTGGAAAGGCAGCCCGTGCCGCCGCAGAGCACGATGTGGCGCTTGCCGTCCGAACCGGTGATCTTCTCATCAAGACATTTTGTGCAGGCTGCGGACTTCTCATTTAACTGATCGATTGTTCCAATCATGCGTTCGCTCCCTCCTTCTGTCTGATTGCTTCAATAATGCCGGCCACCTGGTCCGGGCTGACCTTCGGATAGACCTGGCCGCTGATGCTGACCGCCGGCGCGATGCCGCAGGCACCGATGCAGCGCAGCGCATCCAGCGTGAAGAGTCCGTCCGCCGTCGTCTGGCCGGGTTTGATCTTCAGAATCTCCGAGAATTTGTCGATGACCTGCTGGGCGCCTTTGACGTAGCATGCGGTTCCCAGGCAGCAGCCGATGATGTACTTGCCCTTCGGCTCCAGAGAGAAGAAGGAGTAGAAGGTAACAACACCGTAGATTTCCGCCACGGAGATGCCCGTCTTCGCCGATACGAGCTCCTGCACCTCCAGCGGGATGTAGCCGTACTCATTCTGGATATCGCTGAGGATCATCATCAGGGGCGTTTTCTCGTCCCGGTAACGATCACAGATTTCAGCGATCATCAATGCGGCCTTTTCACTAAGTTTCGCCATATTCACCTGTCCTTTCATTTTTTATTATGGGAGTTAACAGATTCTTTTGCGATTCCGCGGCACACGCCGCTATTTTATTTATATCACAAAAAGCTCCGTTTGTGCTTTTATACCAAATAAATATTGTAATTTTGTATATTAATTATAACTAACTCCCTTAAATTCGGGCGTTTCGACCGGTCGCCGGGTCAAATTGTATGTTTTTTTCTGTTGTTATTAGGCATTTTGAACATTTTAATAGAGCCGGAAAGCGCTTTCAGGAAAGCATTCTGTCGGATGTAAGCGCTTTACTCCTTTCGTCAGATTGTACAAAAATAAAAACAATTGTTCAGCCCTCTTAAGGCCTTCCGTGTCCGGGGACACAAAAAAGCCCCCGGATCCTTCAATCCGGAGGCTCTCAGCTGGGCTGCAAGGATTCGAACCTTGAAATGACGGAGTCAGAGTCCGTTACGGTCACTTTTCCACAAATCCTTTCCGTTCTGAAACGCCCTTAGACTTG
>OCTX012285033.1_pt1 | contig 42559 bp, 29 predicted proteins | sample 1539691 | NCBI WGS metagenome assembly OCTX01 (sample SAMN02144231, study PRJEB22623) | gut metagenome | biome: sheep rumen | host: Ovis aries | place: New Zealand
TTCCCGTTCGCCCGGTCGCGACAGGTCTTATTGAATCCAATGAAAATACACATAGAAGGCAATCTCCAACACAATCGTAATGATTGACAGAAGGGAGAGGGATCCGACGATGTAGAATAGTTTTGCTGATAGCCAGACACCTTCGTTGTTCCTCACAATCTCCGTAAATCGTTGGCTATGTTTCTGCCATAGTACTTCTGGAACCATAAAAAAAGGAGAGCGTTTGCTCTCCTTTTTTATAAACATATTTTTTTTAAATACAGGTTTTAGTCTGTGATAAGGCATTTTCCGGTCATCTCTGCGGGCTGAGGAATGCCCATGATGTGGAGGATGGACGGTGCCACGTCGGCGAGGATACCGTTTTCTACTTTCGCGTTCTTGTTTTCTGTGACGTAGATGAACGGCACGGGGTTGAGCGAGTGCGCGGTGTTGGGTGTTCCGTCGGGGTTGATGGCGTTGTCGGCGTTTCCGTGGTCAGCGATGATGATGACCTCGTATCCTGTAGCTTTTGCGGTCTCCACGACATCGTGTACGCAGAGGTCGATGGCGTCGACAGCCTTCTGTATAGCCTCATAGACTCCGGTGTGTCCCACCATGTCACCATTTGCGAAGTTGACGACGATGAAGTCGAACCGGTTCTCCTTGATGCTTGCTACGAGCTTGTCCTTCACTTCGAATGCCGACATCTCAGGCTGCAGGTCGTAAGTGGCAACCTTCGGGGAAGCCACGAGTGTGCGCTCCTCTCCTTGGTAGGGTTCCTCCCGTCCTCCGTTGAAGAAGAACGTGACGTGTGCGTATTTCTCGGTCTCGGCAGTATGTAGCTGTGTGAGCCCTTTGGATGCAAGGTATTCTCCGAGTGTGTTCTCCACGTTCTCTTTCGGGAAGAGGATATGTACGCCTGTGAACGATGCGTCGTAGGGGGTCATGCAGTAGTACTGCAGGTTCGGTATGGTGTGCATCCCCTGCTCGGGCATGTCTTTCTGCGTGAGCGCGATGGTCATCTCCTTTGCTCGGTCGTTGCGGTAGTTGAAGAAAATGACGACGTCGCCTTCCTTGATTCGTCCGTCCACCTTGGAGTTGACGATTGGCTCCATGAACTCGTCGGTGTTCTTGTGGTCCTCAGAGTCGGTGTCGTAGCACGACTGTACTCCCTCTACCATGTCGTCGACGAGTCGTCCCTTTCCTTCCACGAGCTGGTCGTAAGCCACTTTCAGTCGCTCCCATCGTTTGTCGCGGTCCATGGCATAGAATCGTCCGATGATGCTGGCGATATGTCCTGTTGTCTTGTCACAGTGCTCCTGTAGCTCGGCGATGAATCCCTTTCCGCTCTTAGGGTCGGTGTCTCGTCCGTCCATGAAGCAGTGTACGAAGGTGTTGCTCACTCCGTATTCCTTCGCGATGTCGATGAGTTTGAAGAGATGCTCAAGCGATGAGTGTACGCCGCCGTTTGAGGTGAGCCCCATCAGATGGATGCTTTTTCCGTTCTCTTTGGCGTAGGTGTATGCGTTGATGATTTCCTGGTTCTTAAGGATGCTGTTGTTGCGGCATGCCCGGTTGATCTTCACGAGGTCCTGATACACCACTCGTCCTGCACCGATGTTGAGGTGTCCGACCTCAGAGTTACCCATCTGTCCGTCAGGCAGTCCCACGTTCTCTCCCGATGCCTGTAGTTGTGAGTTCGGGTATGTTTCGTTCAGATAATCCATGTAAGGCGTAGGCTCCTGATAGATGACGTCGCCCTTGCCTTTGTCGCCGATTCCCCATCCGTCGAGAATCATTAATAATGCTTTTTTTGCCATAAGTATATAATTTTGAAATGTTTCAATTTGCAAAGTTACGAATAAGCGAGAACAAATCAAAATTTTGGAACAGCGAATGCAAAGAAAAGCTTGTTTATTCTTTGCTGAGTCGTGACAAAATTCGGTTCAATCCAAATTTTGGAACAGCGATAATTTTATTATGTGACAAATTTTTGCTTAATTTGCAATGATTTTCAGAAAACGGGTGTTTTTATGCTTTTCAACACAACCACATACCTTGTTTTTCTGCCGCTTGTGTTCGCGTGCTATTGGCTAATGCGTACACGACGGGGGCAGAACCTGGTGTTGCTGTTGGGCAGCATGGTGTTTTATGGATGGTGGAGCCTGTCCTATTTGGGTCTGATGACCGGCACCTGCCTGGCGAATTACTTGCTGTCAAGGCAGATGGATGGCAGCCGCCACCGGAAAGCATGGCTGACAGGAGCTGTGCTGCTGAACTTCGGTGTGCTGGGGGTGTTCAAATACTTCAATTTCTTTGCTGAGAACCTGTCATTGGTGCTTGACACTTTCGGCATGCGTGCTGACCTGCCCACGCTGGAGCTGGTGCTGCCTATCGGTATCAGTTTCTACACGTTCCAACTGACGGCATATATGGTGGACTGCTACCGAGGCCAGCTCCGCGCCACTCGCTCGCTGTTGGACTTCCTGACTTTCATCATGTTCTTTCCCCAGCTGGTGGCAGGTCCGATAGAGCGTGGCAGCCAGCTGCTGAGCCAGATGGAGCGGCGTAGGACATTCTCGTATGGCGAGGGAGTGACCGGCCTGCGGCTGATACTGGTGGGTCTGTTCAAGAAGATGGTGATAGCAGACAACTGCTCAGTGCCTGTTGACGCGATATTCGGCAATCCTGGCGGCTTTGGTGCTCCGGTGCTGTTTGTGGGTGCCCTCTTGTTCACGCTTCAGATCTATGGCGACTTTTCCGGCTACTGCGACATTGCGAAGGGCAGCGCCCATCTGCTTGGCATAAGGCTGAGCGTGAATTTCGACCGCCCTTACTTCTCCCGTTCGATGATGGAGTTCTGGCGCCGCTGGCATGTGACGCTGCAGAGCTGGTTCCGCGACTATGTGTATATCCCGCTTGGCGGCAGCCGTGTGGGCTTCTTCCGTACTCAGCTGAATATCTTCCTTGTCTTCTTGCTGTCAGGGCTGTGGCACGGCGCTGCATGGACGTTTGTGCTGTGGGGCTGCTACCACGGGCTGCTGTATATTCCGTCGCGGCTGATGGCGAGGAGAAAGAAAGAGCGGGGCGCCGGCTCCGCCGACAGTGGATTGACTGTGGAGCTGTGTCGTCTGCGCACGTTCATGCTGTTCTGTCTTGGACAGGTGATTTTCCGATGTCAGTCCATCGGCGACGTGGGTGTGTATCTCGGCTCTATGGTAGACTTCAGCTCGTTTTTTTCGCTTGCGCTTCCCCCTTCAGCCACGCTGGCCGCCGTGGGACTGCTGGCTTCGATGCTATTGCTGACCTGCGAGCGGATGACGCTGAGGCTGGACTATGTGACGAGTGGTTTCGACCGCTTGCCTAAGTTGGTCAGACGGACTCTGTATGTGATGATTGTGCTGGTGATACTGGCGTTCGGAGGCGACAACTCAGCGTTTATCTATTTTCAGTTCTGAGTTTTTTCCGGAGACTCCGGAACATCAGAAGACACTTCAATGATATGAGGAAATTTATTAGAAATACGTTGCTGATGGTGCTGGCTGTGGCACTGGGCTACCTGGGTGTTTTCTGCTGCATACCGGCAGGAAAAATCGGTGACGTGTATCCCCGTGTGACGACTCCTCGTCAGCGGTCGCTGGTGATAGGGACGAGCCGTGCGGCACAGGGCATCGACCCGGATATCCTCAACGACCGGCTGAGAGCACTCTATCCTGCAGCCGACCTCTATAACTTCGCTTTTCATATCGACGAGACCACCTACAACGAGATTTATTATTCAGCCATCATGAAGAAGCTGACGGACGATGAGGGGAGTGGCGGTCTGTTCATCCTGAGTGTCGACCCCTGGGCATTCAAACGTGACAATGTGATATTGGGCGAGGTCGATTTGCAGTCGGTGAGTTCCTGCCCGAATGTGGAATATCTTGTGCGTTTCTTCAACCGCACATGGATATCTCCGCTTCCCACGCACGTCTGTATCAATTCCAGCGGCCGGTCCGTCGTGACGGGCATCAAGCGTAGCCCTGCGCTGATTGAGCAGAAGCTGGCCACCTACCGCGAGATGGCATCGCATTATGCCTACAGCATGACGAGCGAAGGGGTGTTCGTCCGTCTGCTCGACAGCTTGAGCCGCCGTGGCACCGTATACGCGGTACGTATGCCGGTGGCACCGGAGATGGTGGCGCTGGAGGACTCGCTGATGCCGGGATTCTCAGCTCGGATGGACTCGATAGCTCATGCGCATGGCGTCCGATTTTTGGATTTTATCAGAGAACCATTTGAGACGAACGATGGCAACCACCTGACGAAAGAGGAGGGCGACCGATTCTCGGAGGCTCTGGCGGAGCGGATTCTCGAAAGTGAAAAGTGATTGTTATTTACGATTTACTATTTACGATTTACTATTTATTTAGGAATTTTATAATTTTGGATATTTATTATAGGGCTGTTCTGTGTTTTGGGTTTAGTCTAATTGTTTTTGAGCATTTACTCCCAACTGTTGGTTTGCGGACGATACCAAAAGTGGGTTCCGTCATTTTGGTTGGATAAAAAAACTTCCATACCGTGATGGGTATGGAAGTTTTTCTAATTGGTTGGTTAGTTATAGCGTTCATTTATTTGATGATGAACTTGTGTCCGTTGTTGATGTAGATACCTTGTGTTGCCGGTTTTCCCTTGATTGGACGTCCAGAGATGTCGTACCATGTTCCGTCAGCCTCGCTGTCGCTGTTGATGTCGGTGATGGCAGTAGGTGTGTCGTCGAGTTCGATGCTGAAGTTGAATTTCACATCGCTGCCCGCTCCCTGCTCAGGATCGCCTGGCTCAGTGGTGTCTTCCTTTGCACCCTTGATTTCACATCCCATGAGAGTGAAGAATGCTCTTTGTGAGTTCACAGTCGTGGTTGCCACTCCGTCAGGATAGTAGAACTTGCCGTCTGTTCCGAGGAAGAGCACATCCCTGTTCTCATCCACCCATGACATCGGTTGGTAGTTTCCGTGCATATATGCATAATGAGTTTTCCATACTTTCTCAAGTCCTTGTGCCTCAGCTCCAGTAGCCACTTCTTCTTCAGGTATGGTCACACCTTCGAATAGCGGCTCGGTGAGGTCTTCAGCCACTTTGATGATGTAAGGATAGTTGGCTTTGGTCTCAGTCACCTTCTCAAATGTGAGCGACACCGTGCAGTTGTTGTTGGTCAGCTTTGAGTCGACCAGTTTTCTTACGTCAGCTCCGTCGAGCACGCTGCCTTCAATGGTGAGCGGGAATGGCAGACAGATTGTGCTCCATACTCCAGCCTTGATGGTTCTGCCAGCCAGTTTCACGTTCACCGGCTTGTTCTTCGGTGCGTTGTTGATGGTCGTTTCGTTTGCTTTGTCGTTGTAGAGCACAATTGCAGGCTCGAATTCGGCAATGACTACGAACTGTGTGTTGGCTACATAGTTTGGCCATATCTCGCTGGTGAAAGACTTCGGAGCGACGAATGTGTAGGTCTTTCCTTCTTCCACGGTTGTGAGCTCCACTTCCTCCTCTTGTCCGACCCATCCGATTGCCTCAGCCTTCCTGCGTCCGTCTCTTGCGGGTGCGAGTGCAGTGCTACCACAAAAACATAAAAACAGGTGTTTTTAGTTGAAAAACGCCCAATTGAAAGTAAATAATGTGGCCAAAATTCCCATCATGATGATTTCTGCGATTCGGTTGACCCTGACGGCTGTTTTCATGTCTTGGGAGTTGAGTGTGCGGTCGTTTGTCCCGATGTAAGGCTTTGGAAAAAGTTGTCCGAAGTAGATGTGAGGTCCTCCAAAGCGGCAGTTGAGGATACCAGCGAGTGCCGCCTCAGGGTATCCGCTGTTCGGACTGGCGTGGCAGTGTCCGAATCTGGCAACGAAGCAGATGAGTTTGGGTTTTCCGGCAGCTAGCAGCATGAGCATGGCTGTGATTCTGGCTGGTAGGTAGTTGGCGATGTCGTCGATATGTGCAGCCCAGCATCCGAAATCCTTGTGTTTCTCCGTCTTGTATCCAATCATGGAGTCGAGTGTGTTGACCATCTTGTAAGCCATCATGGCCGGCACTCCTCCTATGGCCAGCCAGAAGAGGGGTGCGATGACCCCGTCGCTGAGGTTCTCCGCCAGCGTCTCGAGGGCTGCTGTTCGGATTTCCTGTGCCGTTAGACGTGATGTGTCCCGTCCTACGATGCGTGCCACTTGCCTTCGTCCATCCTCGAGCGAGTGGTCGACTGCCCGGAATACTTCCCTTACCTCCCTTATGAGGGTTGTGCCAGCCAGGCAGAAGAAGATGACGATGGTCTGGAAGGCGGTGGCTGCAATCTGGCTCCATTGACTCAGTGCATGGTTGATGGCGAATGTGAGCGCAAAGGTGATGGCAATCAGCGAGATTGCAACGATGGCTCCTTTGAGTTTTTTGTGACTGCCTTGGTTGAGTTTTTTGTCGGATGCAGCGATGGCTTTCCCGAAGAGCACGACGGGGTGGGGCAGCCAAAGAGGGTCGCCGAGGATGAGGTCGAGAAGCCAGGCAATGAGCAAAGACATCGGAATTTACTATTTTACGATTTACGATTTATTTTTAGTATTTACGATTTTGAAATTTATTTTGCCATTATCGATTTGCTTGAAATTCCTTGATGGCGTTGATGAGTAAGTCGTTGTGTTGTGGCGATTGTGCGGCAAGGCGGAAGTGATGGGGAGTGAGCGTGATGAAGTTGGAAGCGTCGCGGATGAGGATGCCGTGCTTGCGTGCCAGGTGGTCTTTGAGTTGGGCCGCAGTGTCCGGTTGTATGGTAGCGAGCATGAAGTTGGTGTGGGTGGAACGGACGCTGATGCCCGGAATTGTGTTGAGCGCGTCTCGTAGTCGTTGAGCCTCATTGAGGTATGCCGGTATGTCGTCGATGATACGGTGATGGTGGTCGAGCAGCCACTGCCCAGCCTCCAGCGCGAGCGCGTTGAGAGCCCAAGGCCGTTGTCCGGCTTTGAGCCGCCTGATGAGCGGTTTAGGAGCGATGATGAATCCGAGCCTCAGGCCAGGAATGGCATAGCGCTTGGTGAGCGAGCGTATTTGAATGATATTGCCATGCCTGACAGCTTCTTGTGGCGTCATCAGTGGCTGGAGCGTATAGTCTTCGTATGATTGGTCGATGATGAGGAACTTATGATTGTCGGCGAGTTGGTTGATGAAAGTGCCATTGTAGGTTTCGCCTGTGGGGTTGTTGGGGTTGCATACCCAGCAGAGGGGTGCGTCGGGCTGCTCCTGCATGCCGAAGCTGCGGCATGCGTCGGCATATTCGCTGAAAGTGGGATGGTGGACACAGAAAGCGTGCACATCCCTGAACGTCTGTGCGATGATGTAGATGGCATCGGTGGCGCCGCTGGTGGCCATGACCTGCTCTTTGTCCACGCCGTATTCCTGTGCCAGGAGCCGCTCGAGATGTTCGGGAGCCGGTTCCGGGTAGTTGCGGATGAGGTGGATGCTCCGGCGCAGGTGGTCTTCCAGCTCTTCCAAGTGGGGATTCGGGAAGATGTTTGAGCTGAAGTTCATCGTGATGCCGGGATAGCGGTATGTGTCGTCGCCGTGGCCGTATGTCATTTTTTAGTGAATAGTGAAAAGTGAATAGTGAAAAGTTTATTTTCTTATTGGAGATGGCTTGTCAGGACGAGAATGTGTGACTTGTTGTTTCATACTGATTTTTATGTGTTGTTGCTGAGAATGCGGTAGACGAGGTCCATGTCGATATGTTGTCTGACGTGGTCGGCGAGGAGGTTGTACTGCTGGTCTTTGTAGGCATGGATGTCAAAGGGTTGGTCTTTCTCCTTGATTTTGTGTTCGAAAGGCCGTAGTATCCGTTCGATGAAGGAAGGGTTGTCGAGGATTCCGTGTATGTAGGTGCCCATGCATCGGTTGCCGTCGGTCCATCCATCGTGGTTTCCGTCTTCGATGAGCGTGAGCGGCCTGATAGACAATGTGTCCGCGTCGTCGTTGAGCGTGGTTTGTCCCATATGTATTTCGTAGCCTTCGAGCAGCGGTTCATTTGGTTCGTCGGCGAGGTGGAATCGTGTCTGCCTTGTGGTCTTGTCGGATGTGATGACGGTGGTGATTGGCAGCAGGTTGAGTCCGGGTATTCGGTCGATGGCGCCTTCGTGGTGTTGTGGATCGCAGATGTCCGTCCCAAGCATCTGGTATCCTCCGCATATTCCGAGCACTGTGGTCCCTTCCCTGTGGGCACGTATGATGGCTTGTGCCGCACCGTTTCTGCGGATCTCATAGAGGTCGGCTATGGTGGACTTGGTGCCGGGCAGAATGATGATGTCCGCCTTGCTTATGTCGTCCGTATTGTTTGTGTAAAAGAGATGTACGCGCGGGTCGCGCTCGAGCACGTTGAAGTCCGTGAAGTTGGAAATATGGCGTAGGAGGATGACCGCCACGTTGACCATTCCTTCCTGCGCGTGCATGGCTTTCTGAGCCAGGTCCACGCTGTCTTCCTCCTCCACGTGTATGTTGTTGAAATAGGGAATGACCCCGAGCACTGGCACCTGGCAGATGTCCTCCATCATTCGCCGTCCGTCGTCGAAGAGCCTCATGTCGCCTCGAAACTTGTTGATAATGATGCCTTTGATTCGTCTGCGGTCCTCGGGCGTCTGGAGCATGATGCTTCCGTAGACGGAGGCGAATACGCCACCTCGGTCGATGTCGCCCACGATAAAGACGTCAGCGTCGGCGTGCCGTGCCATGGGCATGTTGACGAGGTCTGTGTCTCTGAGGTTGATTTCGCTGATGCTGCCTGCCCCTTCCATAACGATTGGGTTGAAGCGGCTGGCGAGTCGGTCGTAGGCGTTGCAGACGGCCTGTCTGAGCTCTTCCCTGCCATCCTTTCGGAAGTAGTCGTATGCGTCGCGGTTGCCTATGGGCTTTCCGTTGAGCACCACCTGTGATGTGTGGTCGCTTTGCGGCTTGAGCAGCAGCGGGTTCATGTCGGTGTGGCAGGGGATGCCTGCAGCCTCCGCCTGCACGGCCTGTGCCCGTCCGATTTCCAGTCCTTCGGGTGTGGCATAGGAGTTAAGCGCCATGTTCTGTGCCTTGAACGGTGCTGGGTGATAGCCGTCCTGGAGAAAGATGCGGCATAGGGCAGCTGCGATGACGCTCTTACCCACGTCGCTGCCAGTGCCTGCCAGCATGAGAGGACTTAGCTTAGTTTGAGGTTTGAAATTTGAGGTTTGAGGTTTAACCATGCGGACGGGGGCTTGAATTTATAGTTTATAGGGGATGTATTGAAGAGGAATTTAGTTACAAGACGCCCCACGGGGCGTCTCTACAGCAAGGATGAAGAGGTAGTCGGAGAGGCGGTTGAGGAAACGGAGTATGGCTGGATTGACAGATTGCTGGCGGTTGAGAGCCCAGAGTCGCCGCTCCGCGGTCCGTGCGGTGGTGCGTGCGAGATGGAGCCATGTGGTCAGTTCGTCCTCGCCAGGTAGGATGAAGCAGGGACGGACGTTGGCAGCCTCGATGGCTTTCTCCATTTGCAGTGTGAGCTCCTCCACGTGGAGCTTGCGCGGATTCTCTGCTCCATCGGGGGTGGCCACGTGGCTCATGACGGTCATCAGCTCCCGCTGGATGCTGCAGAGGAGTGTCAGCTCAGAGGCGGGACGCGTCCATTTCACGCGTATCATGCCCAGGAGGGTGGTCAGATGGTCGAGTTGGCCGTTGGTTTCGATATGTATGTCGTCCTTGTCGACACGGACCCCTCCGCGGAGGGAGGTCTGCCCGAGGTCGCCGGTTTTTGTCGTGACTGATTTCATGATGGGGGTTTATAGGATTAATGGGGTTAATGGGCTGAATGGGGGTGATGGAAGCCTTTTGCATGACTATAGTCCGAAGGCGTCTTACCAGTACCGTCCGAAGGTGTCTTGCCAGTACCAATGGGTATAGGATGCAAGGACATTGCCTTTTTGGATGATGGGGCAGTTGACGGGTTCTCCCCGTGCATTGAGCACCGAGGTGACGGACGGCGGTGTGGTTTCGAAGAACTGTGAGTAGTGGAACTCATGTCCGCGGTATTTCTTGCCGTCGAGGGTCCACTGGCGATAGCCGAGCGAGAGTCGGCGGTCGGCGGTGCGTGCCGTAATGGTGTAGGGGAGTACTCCGCACATAGGAAAGTCGCCTTCGTCGGTCAGGATTCGTTCGCAGAGATACATCATGCCGCCACATTCAGCGATGACGTGCCCGCCTTTGTCGGCGTAGTTCTTGATGCAGGTTCTTGTATTTGAGGCTTTAGCAAGCGCTTCCGCGTGCTTCTCGGGATAGCCTCCAGGCAGATAGAGCAGGTCCGTGTCGTCCAGGAAGACTTCGTCGAGTTCCGGGTTGAAAAAACAGATGTCTGCTGAGCTCATGATGTCGAGGGTGTTCTGATAGATGAAGGAGAAGGCCTCGGGTGAGCGTGCGATGGCGATGCGCCGGAATGGAATTTGTGACGGACGGCCGGCGGCAGGAGCGGACGGCAGGAGGGGGGCTCTCTCTGTGATGCGGAGCAGTTCCTTCCAGTCGATATGCTGGCTGATGAGGTCGGCAAGGGCATAGAAAGTCTGCCCGTCGGATGCTATGTCGGAGAAGTCGAGACCGAGATAGCGTTCACCAGTCTCAGCCACCTTGCTTTTCGGCAGGCACCCCAGACAGGGGATGCCGATGTCGTGGCACACTTCCCGGAGCATCTGCTGGTGGCGTTCCGATCCCACTTTGTTGAATATGACCCCGGCAACGGAGATGTCATTACGGAAGTCGGCGAACCCTTTGATGAGTGCAGCCATGGAGTAGGCGGCCGACCGTGCGTCGACGACGAGGATGACGGGGAGTCGCAGCAGCCGTGCGATGTCGTAGGCTGAGCCGCGTTCATGGTCGTATCCGTCGAAGAGTCCCATCATGCCTTCCACGATACAGACATCGGCGTTGTCGGTATATTTCTGGTAGATATGGCGCACATGATCTTCCGGAGCCATGAAGAGGTCGAGGTTCACGCTTGGCCTTCCGCATACGTCCGCATGGAACTTCGTGTCGATATAGTCCGGTCCGCATTTCATCGGCTGGACGGAGCGTCCTTCGCGCCTCAGCAACGCCATCAGTCCCCTGGCGACGGTGGTCTTACCGCTGCCGCTCATGGGCGCTGCAATGAGGAAGGAACTGGGCATTTTTTGAGTGAAAAGTGAATAGTGAAAAGTGAATAGTGTATTTACTCTTGGTGATGGGCTTCGAAACGGTTGCAGGGAAAACGCCCCGCGGGGTGTCTCTACTTTGCGTCGAGGAGGATGAAAGCAGCCCAGAAACGGGGGTTGTTGAACTTTCCTTCCTCTGTGGTTCTGAGATGCTGCTGTGCTGCGATGAACGCATCGTGCTTGGACTTTCCTGCGGTCAGGTTCTTGTAGAAGTTGTCCATAAGGATATGTGTGGCAGTGTCGTCCACCTTCCAGAGGCTCATGAGCAGGGTGTTGGCCCCCGCCTTCTTGAATCCCCGCTGCAGTCCGAAGACGCCGTCGCCGGTGATGTCGCCCAGTCCGGTCTGGCATGCAGACATGACGACGAGGTCCATCCCCCTGAAGTCCAACTGTGAGATTTCCTCAGCCGTGAGTATGCCGTCTTCCGTGTTTTTCGGCAGTTGTGCCCCTCTGATGGATGTGTTGGCTCCAGCCAGCAGCAGTCCTGAGCGTGCCATGCCCGGGTCCTCGAGTGTGGATGATCGGGTGTCGGCTTGAAGGAAGTACACGTTCTTGAGCCGCTTGGTCTCCTTGTCGGTCCAGAAAAAGCCGTGTGTGGCGATGTGCAGCAGGTCGATTCCTTTTCCCGATAGCGACTTGAATGACGCCTCCGTCCCTTCAGACATGGTGAGAAGGGTGTTTTTGATTTTAGCCGACGACAGCATCTTTCCGATGTCGCTTGCCTCTTCCTTCGTGGCCGGCAGATATGATATGCCGGCACGCAGCCCGATATCCTCGGGGTCGGACTTGACTGCCTCCGCCTTCAGCTTCTCTTCTTCGGATGCGTATTGCACCGTCCCTTTTGTCATGATGTTCACGTCCGTGTCGTATTCCAGGCCTCCATAGACCACGGCAGTTCTGATCGGCTTTCTCTTTTGGCTCTCAGCCAGGTAGCGAGTGGACGAAAGACGGTAGTACTCTTTGGTGTCGGCCAGTTTCCCGTTTCCGCCTATGGCGGGGAGGTATTCTATGCCAATCCGATAGAGCTCGCCGTCGGGTGCGAAGAATATGCGTTTCTTGTCTTTCACCAAATTGAGTACGGGCTCCCATACAGCTTTTGTAAGCTCGTCCGTGGCATATACGTCTTTTGCCATGATGGACCTGATTTCCTCTTCGTCTGCCAGCAGCACAATCTGTGGCGATTTCATCTCGGATGTGAGCACATAAGCGAGGTAGCTGATTTTCTCCTCTTTGTTGAGATAGCGAATGAACTCCACGGCCGCGTCGCTGGACTTGAGTCCTTTCTGCACATCTTTCCATTTGATTTTCAGGTTGCTGGTGTAGTCGCCAAACTCCTGCGACAAAGATGACAACTGCCTTTCCAGCTGCACCACCTCCCTGAAGAGCGAGTCGGCCTCCGCCCCTCGCTGCGCCCTTGGCAGCTGCATGAGTTTTTGCAGTTGGTGCCTGCTGTTGGAGAGCCGTTTGTAGTTCTCTATGGCCTGCTGGTTGCCGCTCTCCTGTATGAGCCTCATCATCTCAATGTCGCTGTTGAGCAGCAGTCCTTTTCCGAGCAGCATGCCGTTATATGCGTTCTCCACGAGTGCGTTCGACTTGAACGTGGCTGCATACAGGTTCATGACCTCATACCATGCGTTTTTAGATGCCCATAGTTTTTTTCGTTCCACAACGGAGAGTCCCGGGAAAGCTTCGAGAATATAGTCAGTGAACCGCCTGGTGGCTTCTGTCCCATATTTTTCCACATCATCCTGCTGGTTCAGGAAAAAAGCCGCGAAGGCGATGTTCTCCTGAGTGTGTATGCAAAAGGGATGGTTGGGTTCCAGCACCTGCTGTCCGATTTTGTCCGCCTGATGCGCATATTTCAGCGCATCCTCAAAGTTCCCCGTTGAAATGCAATAGTATGCCATGTTGTTGAGCGACAAGATGTAGTCAGGGTGTGACGGTCCGAAGACAGCCTCTACGATTTGTAGGTTTGCCTTTTGCATCTTCAGCGCGTTGTCATAGTGCTGGGCAAAATAATTGTATTTTGCGATATCTGCGACAATGTTTGCACAGTTGTGGTTGATCATGCTGCCGTATTTCGCTCTCTGGATATTCAGAGCCTCCATCGCCATCATGAGTGCGTTTTCCGGATTTCCATTGGCAACATAATTGGCATGGTTGGTGAGAGACTGTGCGTAGGAGGGCGAGTCCTTTCCTACGGTCTTCTCTTTCAGCTTGAGCACCTGCCTGCTGATTCTCAACGCTTCATGGTTGTTTCCCAGTTGGAAATTGATGGCGGCAAGGTTGGATAGTGCGATGGCGTAGCTGTTGGATTCGGTGTCGTTGTTTTTCTCATGGATTTGCAATGCCATGTTGCAGAGCCTTATCGCCTCGCTGTGGTTGCCCAGGTCGCTGTAGTACACAGACAGGTTGCTGAGCCTGATGGCATACCGGCTGCTTTCCTTTCCGTCGGTTTTTTCAGCGATGGCCAGTGCCTCGTTGGTGAGGTTGATGGCCTCTTGGTAGTGGCCGAGTGCCTCATGGGTTTTCGCCAGCAGGGATAGCGAGTTGGCATAGGATGGATGTTCTGTTCCCAGGTATTGTTTCCTGAGTTGCAGCGCATCCTGCCCCAGACTGAGCGCCTCCCTGTATTTCCCGATGTCGAAGCAGTCGATCGACATGGATGAGTATGCACTTGCCAGCATGGTGTATGTGCTGTTTCTCAGTTGTTCCACCTCCTTCATCTGCTGGTCGCACTGGTTGCTGTACGTCAGTGCTTTCTCCAGGTGGCTGACGGCGAGCGAGTCGTCCTTTGTGAGCAGGCTGTCGCCCAGCTTCATGTGGTTGAGCATGAGGACAAACGCCGACTCCTTGGTGATGGGGCTTGCCTTTAGCAACTCAATGGATTTTTGGTATTGACCGGCCTGGTAGAGTTGCACCGCCTGGTTGAAAGTGGTCGTGTTCTGTGCGTCTGCAGCCACCGGGAATATGAGCAGGACGACCGCTGCTATGAGGTTTCTGATGGTCATGAGATGGATGATGAAGTTCAAATTTCTATTTTCTGAGACTTTTTGCGTCGAGCTTGACATCCTCGAGGAAAGAATAATAAGGAGTCTCAAGCACGGTGACGAGACATTTCTTTCCGTTCTGGACGAGGTTTTGCGTGATGCTTTGTTTCAGCTGGCGTGATATGTTCTGCTTGCTGGTTCTTCGCCGTTTCCAGTCGGCCTTCCAGTTGGCCTCAAACTCGGGTGTGACGGTGCATGTCTCCTTGAGGTTCATGGTGACCATATACTCTCCGGTACCCCAGCAGTCGCTGTAGTTGCCGTCGGCATCGCGCACGCCGATATAGCTTCTTGGCACGATGAAGCAGTCGCCCGCCATCTCGATGTCGCTGACCTTGTTGGAGGCCCGTCCGCGTATGAACCGGAACACGCCGTCCGTGTCGAGGTCTGGCTTGTTGATAGGCACTTTCATGAAGAAGGAGCCCAGTTCCTGGTTGCTGTGCACCTGGATGGCCTGGTTGATCCATGATGATGTGATTTTCGTGTCGATCTCGAGGTTGAGCACCCCGCGGTCCTCGAACGAGAACTCCTGCTGCCGCTGAGAGTAAGGGCAGTTCTCGTTTGGCAGGTCGCAGTATTTGGGGTTGAATATGAGCGTGTCGAGTTCGAGCTCGAACTTGGAGTGTCGTATGATGTTCTGCAGCGCGAGCTCCGAGTCCTTGAGATGTGTGGAAACGTAGATGACGGTGTCGGGTCCCCTCATCTGCAGGCATGTGAACCCGTTGAACGACATACCGCTTGGATCCATGGCGCTGGTGGTGGACACCTGTGAGTAGAAGTCGTTGACGTTCTTGATGGTGGTGATCTTCTTCTCGAATACGCTCTCTTTCTCAACGAGTTTCCTCCATTCCGGCTTCTTGCTCTTCAGTGCGTTGAATAGGATGTCGACGCCGGTGGATATGATGGTGGAGACGGTGGATGACACAAGTCCCATGGACTGTGCCTTCAGCACGTTGTATGTGTCGTTGAGCACCCCGCGGGTGTTGTCGGTGGCAGAGGTCAGTTCTTTGTTCCATGCCTCACTGATTCTGTCGGATACTTTGGAGTCCTGGCGCAGTGCCAGGTCGTAGCGTATGACGTCGTGTGTCTTGTCGGCTGTGGCCGGTGTCTGTGCTGAGAGCGGGGCAGAGAGGGCTGTCAGCAGGATGAGTGGGAGAAGGAGTTTATTCATATTTTTTTATGTTTTTTTTCTAGATGATATAGATTTTCTAGAAATTCTAGATGTTCTAGATATTCTAGAAGTTTTTGCGGAGTAACTATAAATTTCAAATTTCAAATTTCAAACTTCAAATTTCAAATTCTCAAATTCCGTCGATGACGATGAAGGGTGCCCAGAAGAAAGGTGCGTCAAAGTTTGTCTGCTTGGTTGTCTTGACTTTCCGTCTTCCGAGGGTTGAGGGGTTGAACGCATACCGTTCTGACGTTGTGGTGAGGCTGATTTGTCTCAGGTCTTGTTGTGCCCTGCGCATGGCGTCTTGTGTGCAAGGTTGGTCTGCGTCGTTGAGGTGGCTGTAGAACCGTGTCATGAGCATTGTGGTTGCCGTGTCGTCCACATGCCAGAGCGATGCGACGATGGTGTTAACTCCGGCTTTCTTCAGCCCTTGTGGCATTCCAGCCATTCCGTTTTCGTTGGTTTTTCCGAGTGCGGTCTGGCAGGCAGAGAGCACTGCGAGGTTCACCCCTTTGAGGTCGATCTGACTGATTTCCCTGGCAGTGAGTATGCCGTCTTCGAACGGCTGGTTTTCAGCTTTCTGCTGCGCGTATTTGTTGGCTCCTGCCATGATGATGCCGCATCTGATGAGGGATTTGTCTTCGCGGAGGGAGTCTTTGTCTTCCTCGGCGGGTTTCGGCTCAAGCGTCTCCGAGCAGAAACCGTGCGTGGAAATGTGAATGATATTCGCATCAGGCCATGATGCTTTCATCTCCATTTCTGTGGCTTGGTCACCCACGAGCTTCCGCTTCTCGATGCATGGTAAGAGGGCGAGTATGGAGTCAGCTTCAGTCTTTGACCCTCTCAGGTATTTGAAACCGCTCGTTTCGCGTGGCAAAATGTGGTCTTCACTGAGCTGCCGGCTTCCGCTTCGGTCGGGTTGGTAGTTTTTGGCGGCAGGCAGGTTGTTTGCCGCATAATCGACACCTCCCACCACGAGCACTTTATTGTTGTTGTTTGCCGGCCCTGTTTTTTCTACGAGTTTGTAGGTGGATGAAAGCCGGTAGAATGATGGCTGTTGGCTCTTGCTTGGCAGATATTCGAGTGCCAGTATGTGGAGGTCGGCATCAGGCGCAAAATACACCTTTTTAATTTGTCCGTTATCGCCGATAATAGGTTTCCACAGGATGTCGTAAAGATGTTCGTCCTCATAGAGTGCGTTCTTCATCATGCGGTCGGTATAGGAGATGCAGTAGGAGAGCGGTTTTGTCCCGCTTCTGCTGCTGATAGGGCAGGCCAGCAGGCTGTCACGTTCGATGAGCTTGACGAATCGTGTGGGCCGGTCGTTGTATGCCACGATGGCGCCGTATCTTTCTGTGCCGTTCTTGACATAAGTGATAAATTCCACGGCACATTCGTCTGCCTTGAGGGCGTTTCTCACTTTTTGACCGTCGGCCTGGAATGTTTTTCCGAATTCTTCGGTATGGCGATGGTCGATGTTCTGCTGGTAAAGTATGGCCTTCGAGAACACAGCCACGTCGAGCAGGAAGTCGGGGTCTTGGTTTTCCAGTGCGTAACATTCGGCGATGAGCGGCTGCTCCCGTTTCCAGTAGTTGCGCCGTTGCTGCTCGGTCATGAATGCAAAGTTGGCCGTGACGTACTGTTTCTCATGCTCGAAAAAGCGCTTGAACGCTTCGGCAGCCATGTCCGTCAAGCCCAGCATCTGCAGGATCTCAGCTTTTTTCCGGAGGATGATGATGTAGTCGTGGCTGTTTGTGCCGTAGGTGTCGGCGATGGCTTTGACGGCTTGTTCGATATGCTGCAGTGCAGTGGTGTCGCCTGTGTGTGCCTCAGCCAGAGCGAGGTTGCCGAGTACCGCCGCTCGCATGGGGTCGTCGGAGGGGTAGAGTCCGACAGCCTCCTGAAGGAGTGGTATGGCCTTCCTGTGGTTGTTGAGGCTGCTGAGAATGAATGCCTTGTTGTTGATGGCGGCTCGGTAGACATTGTCCTTCAATGCTTTTCGGGTGTCGATGATGCTGTCGATGATGGCCGTCGCCTGTCCGTTCTGTCCGAGTCGGTGGAGGGCTGATGCCAGCATGATGAGTCGTTGGTCGTCGTAGCGTTTGTCTGGCTTCAGCCTCTGGAGTCGTGTGGTCACTTCCTGGTATTGTCCTGTCCTGAGCTGGATTTCAGCCATCTTGACTTCCATGAGTTCGGGGTCGGGCACCAGTATTGCCAGCTGCTCATAGCATCGCATCTCGTCGGAATAGCGTCCTGCAGCGTCGTAGCATCGTGCGAGGTCGGTATAGAGCTGGGTCATGAAGATTTTTCGTGCCCCTATGGCCTCCGCCTGCTCGTATGCGTGTATGGCGTCCGCGTAGCGGCGGGCATGCATGAGGGAGTCGCCCTGCCGTCGGAGTTCGGCGAACCGGGGTTGCGCAACCGCAGTTTGCGATATGATAATGAGGATGAATAAGATGATTTTTGGCATCTTTGCAGGTATCGAATATTCAGGGATGTTCTAAAAATTCTGATTTTAGTTTGTGGCAATCATGAATGCCAGTGGCTGGTCGGTGGTGTTCTCCACGGTGATGGTGACACGTCCTGAGTTCTGCATGTTCCAGTTATGCCACACGCACTCCTGTCCTTCGCTGCCTCCTTGCTCGGTTGTCATGTTGTTGGCTTCGTCGTGGAGTGTCATTCGTACTTTACCCTTGAGCATGGCCACAATCATGACTTCAGTCTGTCCAGAGGTGGTGATGGCGTATGTCCCTTTTCCGTGGGCTGGAAGAGCTCGGTAGGCATACGTGCAGTCGTAGAAGTCGCCCCGTTCGGTGTGTGCCTGGTCGAGGAAGTTGTACTTTGACGGGTCGCTGACGAGGTCGAGCATGAGCACGCTGTCCACGTATTCAGGCTGGTAGTGGATATGTGATTTTCCTTCGCTGGACGGTGCGTCCACGTCGCTGAGTTGGTCGTTGGGCTGGATGAGCAGGTCCTCTCCTTTGAATATGAACTCTTCGTCGGTGCAGTCCTGTATGCTCTGCATGAGCACGTCGTTGCTGGCCTCCCGGAATCCTTGGTTGACGAGCAGGCAGAAGTCACGGTATGCCGCCATCTTGTCGCTGAGTTTTGTGGTCTGTGCGGCCGCTCCAAGATGGAAAAGCAGGCATAAAACGAATGGAATCAGTCTGTAGTTTGTCATTGTTTTTTTAAGTTTAGGTTGAAAATCTTCGCAAAAATACATAATTTCTGTGAAAATCCCAAACTTTTCCGAATTTATCCTCGTTTTATGCAGTTCACTGACTGCCGACCTGCCTACGAGATGACGGTGTTTTTATGCTGTTCGCGCAAAATAGTGTCTTGTTATTTTGCGCGAATTGGGTGTTTTTATGTAGTTCGCGCAAAATAGTGTCTTGTTATTTTGCGCGAATTGGGTGTTTTTATGCAGTTCGCGCAAAATAGTGCCCCGTTATTTTGCGCGAATTGATTTTTTTTGTATCTTTGCAAAAAAATAATGACCAATGGCACAGGAAATTATAGGAAGAAAGCCAGAGATTCGAAAACTGACTGAATTGTATATGTCAAAACGACCGGTTTTTGCGGTCGTTTATGGTCGCAGACGAGTGGGAAAGACTTATCTGATTAGAGAGTTGTTTGAAAATCAGTTCTCTTTCTATCATACAGGCTTATCGCCCGTTGAGCTTCAAACTGATAATTTACGTCAAAGACAACTTTCCAACTTCTATAAGAGTCTCGTGAAATATGGAAGTGAGATAGACCATATTCCTACAGATTGGTTTGAGGCTTTCGATGCTTTGATCACTTTGCTTGAACAGAAGTCCAAAGGTGATAGAAAACTGGTGTTTATTGACGAGATGCCATGGCTTGACTCCCCCCGCAGCGGTTTTGTCACGGCATTCGAGCATTTCTGGAACGGGTGGGGAAGTGCCCGTCCGGATTTGATGTTGGTGGCATGTGGCTCGGCGACTTCTTGGATTGCTGACAATCTTCTGAATAATACAGGTGGCTTGTTTAACCGTGTAACTCATGAGATTAAACTGTTGCCGTTCGACTTGTCGGAATGTGAGGAATATGTCAAGGCGAACGAAATAGTGATGTCACGTTATGACTTGATGGAGTGCTATATGATTATGGGCGGCATACCATTCTATTTGTCATTGCTTGAGAAGGGGATGAGCCTGCCACAGAATGTTGATAACCTTTTCTTCGCTAAGTCTGCAAAGCTGCGAAATGAGTTTGAACGACTCTTTTCCTCATTATTTAAAAACAAGGGCGACTGCATGAAGATTGTCCGTTTGCTGGCACAAAAGAATCAAGGATTTACTCGGCAAGAGATAGTCAAACACACACAATTGCCGGACGGAGGAGGACTGTCGAATACGCTTCGGTCCTTGGAAGCCAGCGATTTCATCCTCTCGTACGCAAAATATGGCCGCGCCAGCCGTGAGATGTATTTCCGACTTACCGACAGTTTCACCAAATTCTATCTTACATTTGTGGAGGGAAAACGGATTAATAATCCAAATTTTTGGCAGAACAATTTCCGTTCCCCTCGTCACAATGCATGGAAAGGTTTTGCTTTCGAGAACCTTTGCTTCTATCATGCTGAGAAAATTAAGGAGGCTTTGGGCATTCGTGGTGTACAGGCAGAATACAGCCCGTGGAAGAGCCGGCAGGACAAAGACGGTGCTCAGATTGATATGTTGATTGTTCGTGCTGATCATGTTATTGACGTATGCGAGATGAAATTCAGCAGTGATGAATATACGATAACGGCCGCCTATGACCGTGAGCTACGACATAAAATCGAGCTGTTCAGCAACGAAACCAAATGCAAGCATACAATCCATCTCATTATCGTCACTCCGTTCGGACTGAAATTCAATGAATATGCTGGACAAGTGCAACAGGTTGTGACGATGGATGACTTCTTCGGCTAATTAAGGCTATCGTTTAGCTTTGACGAAGTTGTTGCCTTCTGACAAGTTTTTTGTATATTTTTTGTCGGAATCTATGTATTTTGAGTGGGATTCCGACTAACTGATGCATTTTCTTGATCCATTATGAATGTAGAAATCGCCATCCTGGAAAAATAAATGCAATAATATTTTACTGTTCGATGGAATTTTTGTAACTTTGCAAACGAAAACAAGGTAGTCGGGACGATAATGACGTCTCGACGTAAGGGAATCCAGTGAAAGTCTGGAGCAGTACCTGCTGCTGTAACCCCTTTTTCTTAAGGCAAGTTCTAAAAATTAGCTTTAGGCTGTGTTTAGACTATTTTTGAGCAGATTTGCTCGCTAACTACCGGAAGCGTAGCGAGCTACGGTTCAAGAGGTTAAGGGCAAAGATGCCAAAAAGAGACAAACACAGACAAAGATAATTCTCATGGATTTATTAATTATTAGAACATGTCTTTAGTTAGTCCAACGAAAGCCACTGGCCAGAGGATATGTCAGGCACATCCGATTGTGGGCCGGGAAGGCGGACTGACGAGGGGAAGCCAGAAGACCTGCCTGTTGTTTATATATATAAAGGTGTTCCGCACAGGATTATGCGGACAGAAACACAACATTTATGAAACCCGGAACGAGACTGTGGTGGGCACTGATGTGTCTGACCACACCGGTGATGGCACAGACCCATCTTCCCGTCGACACGCTGCAGGAAGTGGTCGTCACAGCCACAGGTACCCAGCACCTGCTGAAGAATGTGCCCGTACAGACCGAAGTCATCACCAGCAAAATGCTACAGCGCTACGGAGGCCGATCCATCGAAGAAATATTGGGCGGCCTGACTGCATCGTTTGCCTTCAACGAGGGCGACATGGGTTCGCAGATGCAGCTCAACGGTCTGGGCAACAACTATATACTGATTTTGATAGACGGAAAACGGATTCATGGTGACGTAGGCGGAGAGAATGACCTCTCGCTCATCGACCCCCAGAATATCGACCGCATAGAGATTGTGAAAGGAGCTTCGTCGGCCCTCTACGGCAGCGACGCCATGGCAGGCGTGATCAACATCATCACCAAGAAGCATGAGTCCGGGGTACTGCTGGAAAACGCCACGCGATACGGATCGCACAACGACCTGCGCCAGCACAACAGCATCGGGCTGGTCAGCGGAAAATGGCGCAGCCTCACCAACTTCCAGCTGCAGCACTCCGACGGATGGCAGAACACGGCGACGGAATACACACCGCCGTCGGCGGCTCCCGTGACCGACTCGAGGAGCAAGACCGTCAACGAGCATACCAACTGGCAAGTGAGTGAGCAACTCACATTCACCCCCAACAAGCACTGGGAGTTCTATGCCGGAGGGTCCGTCTATGGCAAAGGCATCTACCGTCCGAAAGGGAAATACCCCAAATACGATGTCAAGACCTTCGACCTGAAATACCGCAACGCGTCCGCCTCAGCCGGTGCCAAATGGACCACAGGGCGGGGTGACCTCGTCACCCTCGACATCGACTGGAACAAGCATGCCTACTACCACGCCTTCACCTCCACCACACTTGCAGAAGGATTCGACGACGAAGGCCAGCTCATCCTCGACTTCCCCTATTTCAAAGGACAGAAGACACTGCAGAGCAACCAGGAGCGTACGATGGCACACCTGAAGGGAGTGTTCGCCCTGCCTTACAGCCACAGGCTCAGCGCCGGGCTCGAGGCCCAGTACGACTACCTGAAAGCGCCTACCAGCATCGCAGGACATACCGCCGACGACAACACGGAGGCAATCTACGTGCAAGACGAGTGGAGCGCGCTCCAATGGCTGCAACTCACTGCCGGACTGCGGCTCAACCGAAACGAGGGTTTCGGATGGAGACTCACGCCGAAGCTGTCGACCATGCTGAGCCTGGGCGACTTCAGAATCAGAGGCAGCTGGAGCCAGGGATTCAAGACGCCCACACTCAAAGAGATGAACTACAGGTATATCCGCGAGATGAGCTCCATCATCATGTATCTTGGCAACAAAGACCTCAACGCGCAGACATCCAACTATTTCTCCCTTGGCGGTGAGTACACACGCGGAGGACTGAACGTGACAGTGACAGGCTATCTCAACCGACTCGACAACATGATCACACTCGTCACCATCCCCCGCAGCGAGGCCCCCGAGGCCTACCGCCAGCAGTACGGCGAGATGCTCAATAAAGTGAGACGCTACGAGAACATGGAAGACGCCCGCACTTGCGGACTCGACGTCAGCATCAGGTACGTGATGGGAGAGTGGACGGCAGGAGCAGGCTACAGCTATCTCGACACCAAAGCCCATGTCTACGACGCCGACCACGACCGGCTCAACCGCGTGGTCATCGACGGAATGGCCTACCACAAAGCCAACTGCTTCGTCACCTGGGACCACCGGTTCTCCCCGACTTACCAGCTCTGTGCCGGACTCTACGGACGGATGTCGAGCAAACGATACTACCAGGTGGACGGAAACGGCAAGGGCTATCAGATATGGCGGCTCGCCACGACCCACACCATCGGACACTCGAAGAAAGCCACCTACAGGCTTGACGCCGGAGTCGACAACATCTTCAACTACGTGGACCGCACACCGCATGGGCTACACCTCGGAACCACCACTCCCGGCACCACCGTCTATGTAGGACTCACCGTCCGCTTCCAAAACGGCAAGAACATCAGATTTAAAAATAACAAATCAACTATTAAAACCAGACAAGAAAATGAAGAAGATTAACGTCTTGATGATTGCCATGATGGCAGTCCTTTCTGTCGTAAGTTTCAGCGCCTGCAGCGACGATGACGACGACACAGTATCTAACATGCAACGCTACCAGAACGAGGTGGACAAGACCGTGCGCCAGCAGAAGAAGCACGACAAGGCCATCCTGCTCGTGGCATTCGGCTCAACCTGGCAGCAGGCCTACGACGCCTTCGACCTCACACGCAGCGAATATGAGAAGGCTTTCCCAGGATATGATGTGTTCCTCTCTTTCTCTTCTGCCATCTGCATCAACCGCGCAGCAGCAGCCGAGAACACGGCGGCACGCTCGTTCTATGAGCCTAAATACTGGCTCGAGGCATTCGGCCGCGTGCAGTATAAGGAAATCATCGTCCAGTCCATGCAGGTAATCCCGGGTGAGGAGTACGGCCGCGTGGTGAACGCAATGAAAGACTTTGCCAACAACAGCAACGGCGACCTTGACGACACCTACCTGGCAACGATGACCCTGAAGCTGGGTGAGCCCCTCATGGCAAGGGTCAGCGACGTGGTCGCGCTGGCGAAGGAAATCGATGTCAACTTCAAGTCATACGCCGCTAAAGGCGCCATGCTTTTCATGGGTCATGGTAACCCCGACAAGCAGGACACTTACAAGGCAAACGTACGTTACACCCAGCTGGAAGAGGCACTGCAGGCCATCAACCAGAACTACTTTGTTGGAACCGTCGACATGATGGACAACTTCAAGGTGCAGGTGCAGGAGCGTATGGCTGCCAAGGGAATCACATCCGGAAACGTTTACTGCGCTCCGCTGATGTCGATTGCCGGTGACCATGCCCACAACGACATGGCCGGCGACGACGACGCCTGGGACAACGGATTCGAGGTGAACGAGGAAGGAGAGGTGGAAGACACCAGCTGGAAGAAGTTCTTCTTCCATAAGGGATACAACATCGACGCTGACTCCTACACCGACGACAAGGGCATCGTGAAGGGACTCCTTGAGTACGAGAATGTTCGCAAGCTCTATATGGCTCACACTCAGAGGGCAGAGGTGCAGGACTTCTACCACTCAATGTATCCGGAAGAATAAGTTTTACCTTACTATATTTTTACCATACCATTAATTTTATCATTTTTCAGTACTCACCGGCAAAAAAAGCGTTTTTTGCCGGTGAGTACACACTTTTTTCAGTTGAGAGTTGGTTTTGGTTTAGAGTTTATTGTTGAGAATTTTGAATTTAGAATGATTTTATTAAGGACAGTTTTTATATGAATCGTTTAGCAATCGTATTTACCTTACTGGGGGCATTGTCTTGGCCGGAAGTTGATGCACAGATACACAAGAGCCAGAAGGGCGACTCCACATCGCTGGAACGGCTTTACAACCTCAACCCTATCGTCGTGACCGGTTCGGGACACCACCAGCGGCTGAAGAGCACCGCCACACCGGTGTGTATGCTCTCAGGGCAGGAAATCCAAGAGCAGGGAATCTCCACCTTCGACGGAGCACTGACACGCCTGCTGCCACAGGTGTCGATGGCACCCAGCTCCATGGGCTCTTTTCTCAGACTCAACGGACTGGGTAATAAATACATCCTTATTCTAATCAACGGACAGAAACTGTCGGGCGACATCTCAAACAACATCGACCTCAACCGCGTCAACATGGCAAGGGTCAAGAGAATTGAGGTGCTAGACGGTGCCGCATCATCTCTCTACGGAAGCGACGCCATCGCCGGAGTTATCAATATCATCACCGACCAACCCACCAGCCAGATGGTCAGCGTCACCAGCGACACGCGAATATCCGGAAAAGGACAGCTCACAGAGTCCGTCAACCTCGATATCTATACCAATGGGTTCGGATCATACACTTCCTACAGCCATGACCGAGCCGACAGCTACCAGAACAACAACCTGGTCTACAAGAAAGGATATGACACAGAGACCGAGCAGACCATCGCGCCCCTCTTCACCGGATACCGCTCCAACCTGCTCAGCCAGAAATTTACCTATTCGCCAGACAAGAAGCTGGCCATGAATGCTGGAATCGACTTCTCATGGAAAACGACCGAACGGCCCGACAGCAGAGAAGACATCACGGGCGGAACTGATTATGAGATGCGCTACCGGGGACTGCGATGGAACGTGGGCGGAATCTATAAGTTCACTCGTAGGAATTCCCTGCAGGCCGACTTCACGGCCGACAACTTCCGCTATGGCAAGGAATACGACGTGGAGACCAAGACCAATAAAGTGGGCGACTACGTGCAGTCGAAGAAGCAACGCACGCTGGAAGGTCAGCTCAAAGGCATCCTAGGGCTCACCGAACACTCCACCACCATCCTCGGAGCCGACTGGCGACGCGACCAGCTGGAGGCCTCATCAGGCAACATCGACCAACACACCTATATCCTGGCCGCATACGCACAGCACGAGATGCGCCTGATGGAAAGCCTGACCGCCACCGTCGGTGCACGATATGACTATCATGAGCAATTCAACGGCCGGTTCACGCCCAAGGCCACTCTGATGTACTCACCTGGAGCTTTCAACTTCCGAGCCACATACTCGTCTGGATTCCGTGCGCCGGGACTCGACGAGCTCTACTACCATTATTTCTCCATCAACCGTGGCAAGCCTCAGATAATCTTCGGCAACAAAGACCTCGACCCGGAGAAGAGCCATTACTGGGCGCTCAACGCGGAATACAGGACTAACACCCTGGCGGTGAGCCTCACCGGATATGTCAACAACATACGCGACATGGTGGTACGCCAGGACATCGATATCGACGACGCGTCGATGCAGATGCTACGTCAGGAATTTCCCGAGATGAAAGACGACGAGGCGGCCAAACTCGAACGCTATTCCCTCTACCGCAACAGCGACCGGGGAAGGGTGGAAGGACTGCAGGCCAGTCTGTCTGCCAACCTGTTTCCGGGATTCAACCTCACTGCCAACTATGCATGGACCTATGCGAGGACAAAGACGGCGGGGAAATGGGAGATTCTCGACCGGAGCATTCGCAACAGCGCCACGTTCGCAGCCAACTACCACCATGCATGGGGAAAATATGCGCTGAACGTGAACCTGAACGGACGCTTCCAGTCGAAGACCTACTATAACAGCTATGAGGACGCGCCGGGATTCGGTGTCTGGAACCTCCAAACCACCCACACCTTCGACCACCTGAAATGGGCACGCATACAGCCAAGCATCGGCATCGACAACCTCTTCGACAAGGTGGACGACCGCATCGACTCCTCCAAGCGGAAATATGCCCTCTATTCCCCCGGCAGGATGCTGGTGGTGGGATTGAAGGTGGTGTTCCGTTGAGGGGGGGGATTCTATAGACTTATAGAAGCTATAGATACTATAGAACCTATAGACTTTCTATCTAAAAAATAAAAAAGAATGAATAAAATCATCATAGCAGGCATCGGGCCGGGCAGCGCGGGCGATATCACGCCCGCGGTGGCTGAGGCGCTGAGGAACGCGGACGTGGTGGTGGGGTATAAACCCTATTTCCAGTATGTACGTCAGTTTCTCCGCGAGGAATGCCAGTGTGTGGATACGGGTATGAAACGCGAGATGGACCGGGCCCGGCAGGCTCTGGAGCTGGCAGAAGCAGGAAATACCGTGGTCGTCATCTCCTCGGGCGATGCAGGCATCTATGGCATGGCGCCCCTCATGTACGAGCTCTGTGCGCGGACGGAAAGCGACGTGGAGCTGAGCGTGCTGCCCGGCATATCCGCTTTCCAAAAGGCCGCATCACTGCTCGGCGCACCAATCGGCCACGACCTCTGCACCATATCGCTCTCTGACCTGATGACACCATGGGAGGTCATCGAAAAACGGATAAGAGCAGCTGCTTTGGGAGATTTCGTCACAGCCGTCTACAACCCCAAGTCGCACGAGCGATACTGGCAACTCTACAGGCTCAAAGAGCTGTTTCTGAAAGAAGGCAGGAGCCCGCAGACGCCCGTCGGCATCGTCAGACAGGCGGGCAGGGAAGGACAGGCTGTAAGCGTCTGCACACTCGGCGAACTCAACCCCGAGGAGGTCGATATGTTCACCGTGCTCATCATCGGCAACTCACAGAGCTATGTCGATACTCAAGGCCACTTCATCACGCCGCGTGGCTACCAGGCGAAGTACGGCCAGGAGGCCGAGAGCCGTAATGAGGACTCTTCCGTCGGTCAGCAGATCATGATGGAGAGTTTCCGGACGATAGAAGGCGAGCTCAGGCAGAAATCGCTTCCATTAGGGCACAAATGGGCGTTGCTGCACGCCATCCACACCACTGCCGACTTCGAGATGGAGGACCTCCTACTGTCTGATGAGAACGCGGTGGAGCGGATATACGACAAGATCAAGGCAGGCACACTCACCACCATCGTGACCGACGTGACAATGGTGGTGAGCGGCATACGCAAAGGAGCGCTCTCCCGACTGGGGGTCGAGGCCAAATGCTACTTGGCCGACCCCCGTGTGGCGGAGATGGCAAAAAAACTCAATATTACACGTACACAGGCTGGCATCCGTCTGGCTGTGGAAGAGCATCCCGACGCGCTCTTCGCTTTCGGAAACGCGCCTACGGCGCTGATGGAGTTGAGCGACCTCATACGCAAGGGCAAAGCCCTTCCTGCGGGAATCATTGCAGCGCCAGTGGGGTTCGTCCATGTCAGGGAATCGAAACACGGGGTGAAACCCTTCACCGACATCCCAAAACTCATCGTCGACGGACGTAAGGGGGGCAGCAACCTCGCCGCCACACTGTGCAACGCCATCCTCTGCTTCGACGACGCCGCACAACTGAGGCCGGGAAGAGACTTGTGAGGTTTGAAATTTATTGACATGATTCTCGGCTGCGCTTGGCATAATTGAAGCGAGCTTCATTCTGCTCTCGCTTGCACGAGAATTGAGGTTTGAAATTTGAGGTTTATGAAACTGACAATTATAGGCTTGACAGACACTCCACAGCCACAGCTCAGCTCAGAAGCGATGTGGGCGGTGCTCAGAGGAAAAGTGTTCAGTGGCGGGAGGAGGCACCACGAACTGGTGGAAAGACTGCTGCCCGCAGATGCCGTGTGGATCGACATCACGCCGCCACTGGCGACGGTGTTTGAGCAATACTGCCAGCACGATGAAATCGTGGTGTTCGCATCTGGCGACCCGCTCTTCTTCGGATTTGCCAACACGGCTCGACGGGAGTTGCCGCAGGCCCAAATCCTGACCTATCCTGCCTTCAACTCCCTCCAGCTGCTGGCCCATCGGCTCGTGATGCCCTACCACGACATGAATGTCGTCTCGCTCACCGGACGTCCTTGGCATGAGTTTGACCGCGTGCTGATTGAGGGAAAGCAGCAGATAGGCGTGCTCACCGACAAGGAGCACAATCCTGCCGCCATCGCAGCGCGTATGCTTGAATTCGGCTACGGCGACTACAAGATGGCTGTGGGCGAACATCTGGGACATCCCGACAAGGAGCGGGTGAGGGAAATGGGACTGAAGGAAGCCCGGATTATGACATTCTCGCAGCCCAACTGCCTCATCCTGACAGGCAGACACGAACGACGTATGAGCATTCCCGACCATGAGTTCATGCTGCTCGACGGACGGGAGCGTATGATCACGAAGAACATCATCCGGACGGCATCCCTCCACGCCCTCGAACTTTGGCGGCGCCATGACTTGTGGGATGTGGGGTTCTGCACCGGAAGCGTCAGCATTGAGGCACGCCTGCAGTTTCCTCATGTCGAGGTACAGGCTTTCGAAATACGTCCCGAGTGCGAACGGATTATCGCGGAGAACAGCCGCAGGTTCGGAGTCCCGGGCATCAACGTGCATATAGGCGACTTCCTTGCCGCCGACTGCCCGGCACTGCCTCGCCCCGATGCCGTCTTCATAGGCGGACATGGAGGGAAGCTGAGGGAAATCATGAAAAAAGTAAAAGATTATCTGTTGCCAGGTGGTGTGATTGTGATGAACAGTGTGACGGCAGAGAGCCGGAAAACTTTCGAGGAGGCTGCCGCCGAATATGGCATGGAGCTCTCCATGGCCCAACATATCCAACTGAATGAATATAACCCTATAGATATATTGAAATGCGAACTGCGCTCATCATCATAAGCGGGGAGGGCCGCGTCACGGCACTCCCTCTGCAGAAGGAACTGAATGCCGACGTTGTCAGCCGTGAGGATGTCGGCAAGGTATGGCATGACTACGACGCTTTTATCTTTGTCGGAGCGATGGGAATCTGTGTGCGCACCATCGCACCCTATGTCGACGACAAACACACAGACCCGGCTGTGGTCTGCGTGGACACCGCAGGGCGGCATGCCGTGGCGGTACTTTCCGGACATGTGGGGGGAGCCAACGAGCTGGCTGGACATGTGGCGGCCGTTTTGGGAGCAGACCCTGTCGTCACGACCCAGAGCGACAACGCCGGACTTTGGGCACTCGACACCCTTGACCGGCAGTTCGGATGGAGCTGCAGCGTGAACGGAGGAACGATGAACGACTGTATCTTCCATTTCGTCAACCGGCGTCCCACGGCGCTGCTGCTTGACATCAAGGACGAGGGCACCGACTACCTGGAAAAGAACTTGCCGCCGCATGTCAGCATCGTGAGCAGCGAGAAAGAAGCGGCAGACGGAACTTGCGGACTGCTCATCATCGTGTCGCCTTTCAAGAAAAAAATCCCTGAGGGACAGCTTGTGCTGCAGTATGTGCCGAAAATCGCCACGGTAGGCATAGGGCTGGCCCATCAGGCCGGACCCGCAGAGGAAATCTACGGCCAGTTGCTGGCAGGACTGGAGTCCCGGGGGCTGATGCCCTGCGTGAGGGAGTACTGCACGATTGACGTGAAAGCTGACGAGCCCGTTGTGGAACTCATCCGCCGGAAAGGCTGTCCTGTGCGCTTCTTCAAGGCAGAAGAGCTGTCGGAAGTGGATGTTCCCAATCCCAGCTCCGTGGTCGAGAAGCATGTGGGAACCCCCAGCGTGTGTGAGGCGGCGGCGATATTGGGGGCTGACCATGGTGAACTGGTCATTCCGAAATTCAAAGGCGAGAAATTCACTGCAGCCGTCGCCATCGACCGCCGCTATCTGAGGAGGAGCGGAGGACACGTGGAAATCGTGGGCGCCGGTCCTGGTGATCCCGACCTCATATCCGTGAGGGGGCGCAAGATGCTGGAGAAGGCCGACCTCATCCTCTATGCCGGCAGCCTCGTGCCCAGGGAACTCACCCTGTGCGCCAAAAACGGAGCCGTCGTGCGCTCGTCTGCCTCCATGAACCTGGAGGAGCAGTGCCAGCTGATGAAGGAATTCTACGACCAGGGGAAGTTCATCGTTCGCCTGCATACCGGCGATCCCTGCATCTTCGGTGCCATTCAGGAGCAGATGGCATTCTTCGATGCCCAAGGCATGTCGTACCATATCACACCCGGCATCTCGTCCTTCCTGGCAGCCGCGGCTGAACTGAGAAGCCAGTTTACTATACCGCAGCGATGCCAGACCATCATCCTGACAAGAGGAGAGGGGCGGACACCCATGCCAGAACGGGAGAAGCTGCATCTGCTGGCACGTAGCCGTAGCACGATGTGCATCTTCCTCAGTGCCGCCATCGTGGACGACGTGCAGCGGCAACTGCTCGAGGAATACCCGGAGGACACGCCTGTGGCGGCTTGCTACCATCTCACTTGGCCCGACCAGCGCATCTACCGGGGACAGCTGAAGAACCTGGCGGATATCATACACGACAACCACCTGACACTCACCACTATGATTGTGGTGGGAGAGTCCATCGACAACCGCAGGGGACTGTCAGAACTTTATTCCAGTCAATTCACCCATCTTTACCGGAAAGGAACAGACACGGACAAATGATACTGATTTTTGGAGGAACCACCGAAGGACGTAAGGCGGTGGAGGTGATGGAGGAGGCAGGAAGCCCCTTCTTCTATTCCACGAAGACCGGCGAGCAGGACGTGGCATTGCATCATGGCACGGCCGTGAACGGTGCGATGGACTATGGGCAGATGTGCTCGTTTTGCCGGGAGCATGGCGTACGTCTGCTGGTCGACGCGGCCCATCCGTTCGCCAGCCAGCTGCACGACACGGTGGCCCGTGTCTCTGTGGACTTGTCGATTCCTGCCATCCGTTATGAACGCATCTATCCGCCTCGCGACCTGTCGCTGACGTGGATTGACGGGTATGACCAGCTGCCGCCGCTGAAGGGAGTCCTTCTGGCCACCACCGGCGTGCAGTCTATAGCCAGACTGAGAACATTCGAATCCGACGAACTCGGAATTATTTATAGGATCCTCAACCGCGACAGTTCGCTCCGCCTCGCACGGGAGCAGGGAGCCCGACCGGAGCAACTCTGCTTCTACGACCCCGGGGAAGATGAACGAGAACTGCTGCAGCGCATCCGCCCTGACGCCGTCCTGATGAAAGAGAGCGGAACGACTGGCGGTTTTGTGGAGAAATGCCTTGCAGCGAAGCAGTTAGGCATTCAGGTGATTGTCATCCGGCGGCCGCAGCTCTCGTCCGTGTTCCATGTGGTCGACGGTGTGCATGGACTGAGAAGGGCGGTGGAACAGCTGCTGCCCGAGTTCTTTCCGCTTCACAGCGGACTGACCACCGGCACCTGCGCCACGGCGGCTGCCGTAGCGCATGCGTCATGGCTGTTGAACGGCGAGAAGCCCGGCAAGGTGCCAGTTGTTCTTCCCGACGGAGAAACGATATATGTGGGTGTGGCCTACGGCGACGGATATGCCTTCACGCTGAAAGAGAGCGGCGACGACCCCGACATCACCAACGGGATGGAGATTCGGGCGCAGGTGGAACCATCCTGCTCTTTTGAGGTTCGGGGCGGAGAGGGCGTGGGAGTCATCACGTTGCCCGGCTTCGACTATCCACCCGGTTCGCCCGCCATCAACAAAGGGCCCCGCAGGATGCTTGAGGAAAACCTCAGTAGGTTTGGCGTGTCGCTCAGTGTGACGGTGGCCGTGCCAGGCGGGGAGGAGACGGCACGTAAGACGTTCAATCCTCGCCTGGGCATCGAGGGCGGAATCTCCATTATCGGAGTCTCCGGCATCATCATGCCCTATTCCGAGGAGGCATTTTTAGAGAGCATACGCAAATGCATGGAGATCGCGAAGAAGAGTGGGACGGAGCGCGTGGTCATCAACAGCGGGGCGAAGAGCGAACGCTTCGTCAGGGGACTTTATCCCGACTTGCCATCGCAGGCTTTTGTGGAATACGGCAACTATATCGGTGAGACGCTGAAAATGGCGGCCGACCAGGATGTAGCGAAAGTGACACTCGGCATCATGATGGGCAAGGCGGTGAAGCTGGCCGCAGGACATCTTGACACCCACAGCCGCCACACCACGATGGACCGCACTTTCATCGCCGGAATGCTCCGCGAGGCAGGATGTGGCGAGGATGTGGTTGTGCAGGCCGCACAGATGAATCTGGCCAAGGAACTGTGGACCATTGTTCCGCCCGACAGCCTTCAGGGCTTCTGCCAGGTGGTGCTGCACCATTGCCGCCAGCACTGTAAGCCCCTGCTGCCACAAGGCGAACTCACCATCCTGCTCATAAGCGAGGAAGGGAAAATTTTTGAAGAGAAGGCATTGATTCTATAGACTCTATAGATGTCATAGTTTCTATAGCCACTATAGTTTCTATTGAAACCATTAAAAAACAAAATATATGAAAAAGAATAGCTGTATGACAGTTGCAATGGCGTTTCTGCTGATGCTTCCTCTGCTGGCCGGATGTTCCTGCGGAGGACAAAAGGGCGAAAAGGCGACAGAAGTGAATGGTGTGTCTGTGGAAGTGGACTCTGCAGAGATGATCAGGCCTGAGTATGCGAAGGGCTTCACCGTGAAATATCTCTCGGAGGATGTCCGGCTCGTGGAGGTGGGCGACCCTCAGCATGTGCTGTCGGAAGGCGCTGACGATGAGGATTACGACATGCCCGTGGACTACCGCTTCGCGCTGGTGCGCAAAGGGGCTGTGGCCGACGTGCCGGAAGGATACAAGCGTGTGGACGTGCCCATAGACCGCACCATCTGCATGACTTCGCTCCAACTGTCCAACTTCACGGCACTTGATGCTCACGACGTGATTCGGGGCATCACTGGCACGAAAAACCTCTTCGATGAGGATATCAAGGAAAGAGTGAAGAAAGGTGAGATTGTGAAGATCGGGATGGAAGGCGACTTCGACCCGGAACTGGTGTTGGCAGCCAATCCCGACGTGATTTTCATCTCCCCGTTCAAGCGTGGGGGCTACGACGCCATCAAAGAGACCGGTGTCACGCTCGTGCCCCATCTTGGCTATAAGGAGCTGGAGCCGCTGGGGCAGGCGGAGTGGATAAAGTTCGTGGCGATGTTCATCGGGAAGGAGAAAGAGGCCAATGAAGTGTTCACTGGCATCAAGAGCCGCTATGAGGACGTGAAAAAGCTGACTGCCAAAGTGAAAGAGCGTCCCACGGTGTTCAGCGGAGAGATGCATGGGGGTAACTGGTATGCCGTCGGCGGGCGTAACCATCTGGCACAGCTTTTTCGCGATGCTGGTGCTGACTATATCATCAAGGACGAGAACACGGGCGGTGTGAACATCGAGTTCGAACAGATGTATGCCCAGGCGGCGAATGCCGACTACTGGCGCATCCTCAACAGCTTTCCCGGAGACTTCTCTTACGATGCACTGAAAGCTTCTGAGCCGCGCAACGAGCTGTTCAAGGCATTCAAGGACCGTCATGTCGTCTACTGCAACATGAAGCAGACTCCCTATTACGAGCTGACCCCCGTACAGCCCGACGTGCTCCTTAACGACCTTGTCGCCATCTTCCATCCCGACCTTGTCGCTCCGGATTACCAGCCCCGGTTCTATCGTCTGCTGAAGTAGAGACGCGCCGTGGCGCGTCTTCAAACTTCTCCCATCCGCCAACGCCCTGTCGCTTCCGTACCGTTTTATAGTACATAAAAAACTGTTTTATCGTTTGGTGCGTTTCAGTTACGTATTACTGTAATGTGTTGCGTATTTTGTTGTACGTAGCTGAACCGTAATAGGATGAAAAGAAAGAATCGCTTCGCAGGATTCCGTCTCGATTGCCTACGGCGAACTTCCTACGCCTCAACAATGCTCAAGCGAGCTTGGCATTACGTTCGGCTTAATCGGAAGTTTCAACAATGCTCAAGCGAGCTTGGCATTGTATTCGCTGCTCCGGAATCTCATTTCTTACTAATACCGTATTACGTAACTGAATCGTAGTGCTTGCAAAGACAGAGTCTTCGCCTCCTACGTGTGGTCTGCACGCGGGATGTTACGCCATTCTCTTTAAACTGTTCACTTCTTTAAACTTTAAACTAATTCTCCACGCTGATAGCCAGGTATTTGTTGACGTGCTGCTTGATGTCCTTCTGCAGCTTGTACAGTTTGGTGTTTTTCATTGGATTCTTGGAGAAAGGGGAGTCGTTGCCGAAATAGCTGTTGCTCTTCTTTTTCTTCTCCATCTTCAGGTGGGCTTTCAGCTTCTTCCCGTCCATATACGCATTGCAGATGTCGGCCACGGCGATAAGGTCGTAGTCGCTCACGCCCTCATAGTAGAGCTGCGATCCGTTCTGGTATTCCAGGTAGTGCTTCTTGCCGTCCTCTATATACCGGTAGGGGTTTTGCTCTGCCTGTTTTTTCTTCTTGATATTCTCGCCCAGGGGCATGCCGTAGTCGTCCCTTCCCGCCACGCGTACCTCTATGTAGTTTGTTTCCATGGGGCGTAGCAGCTCCGTGAGTGTCTGCATCCCCATTCGCTCGGCGCGTCGGTAGCAGTCATCGCGTTCGCTGGAATAGAGCATGTAGGCGTTGGCGCGGCGTTTGAAGCCTTCCATCTCGCCGTTCGTCCATGTGCCGCTCTCGATTTTCACGTCGCCCGGATCCACATACACCTCGTTCTGGTTGAGGATGCGTACGGGAGGGAGGGTGACGAAGGTGGAGTCGCCATGGCGCGTGATGCAGCTGTCGGGACATTCGGAGAGGTCGAATCCCAGGTCGATACGTCCGTCGTAGACGATGTGGATTTCGTCGTCGGGTATGAGGAAACTGCGTTTGCGGTACTGGCTCACCAGGAACTCCTTGTTGATGGTGAGCACTTTCAACTGTCCGATTTTCCTGATGTCTTCCACGGTGACGGTGCTGATGGTGGTCTTGGGCCGGAACCACCCGATCACGCCGTCGAACACGCCCGTGCAGCGTTGCACGGCGAAAAGTACCACCAGCACGATGGCCGCAATCAATATGATGTCTGTCAGTCTTCTCATGGATTCTTTTTCTTCTGTGTCTTGGGTTTGGTCAGGTCGCTGCCCAGTTTTATCATCTTCTTGATGTTACGCTCCTTGTACGACGGGAAGGTGATGGATGGCTCGTAGCCCATCTGCCTCACCAGACTTTCCATAATGGCACGGGCCTGCTCCTCGGCCTGTGGGACGAGATCGAGGTCCTCCACGCGCTGTTTCAGCAGCTCCACCCCTTCTTTGATGATTTCCGACTCCTCTTTCTGTGTGAATTCCGAGCGGAAGATGCCTACGTTCGACACCGCCTGGTTGTACATCGGCTCGGCATGCTGCAGTTCTATCTGCGGGTCGGGCATCGACATCGACAGCACGTCGCCCTCGATTTTCAGGTTCTTGATTTTTCTCAGGTCGTAGCCCGCCTTGATATAGCCTCGGACGGGGATGATGAAGTCGCGGTCGCCCAGCCAGCTCCAGGAGTCTGACCCTTTCTGCGTGACGATGGTCTGTGCCTCACACTCCAGCGTGTAGAGCATCGGCGTGTTGTCGAAGGTGGTCTTGATTTCTGTCGCTGTCTTTCGCACGGGGAGCATGTCTTCCTCTGCCATATATGCCAGGATGAGGCATATGGCGCAGATGCCGAGAGCCGTGATGAGTATCCTCACGATGCGGTGCTCCTTGTATTTCTCCAGTTGGGTCTGAATGGCCCGTCGAAGTTGCTTTTCGGTCATGATCGTCTTTTATGTTTTTTTTGACAACCGCAAAGTTACTCTTTTTTGACAGAACTGCCTATTTGCGAACTGTTAAATTTTGAATAAAATTGCCTTTATTCCGCTAAAATATGTGATTTTCGATGAAATAAGCGGGATAGAGATGTTTTTTTGTTCGAAAGTTTAAGGTTTTTAGTGAGGCAAGTATTATTCAACTTACCTAATCTTTTTAAGAAAAAAAACGGCAGAAATTTAGATGAAAAATTTATTTAAAAATAGGAAGATATATTAGAAAGATATAATAGAAGCGGCGTTAGATGAAGCCTGTTGACTTTTTTTCTATTTTTTCACTGCATCTGCTAAATGAGTGTTGTTAAATTCTCGATAGTTACCGTTCGCAAAACGATGTAACTTGTTATTTCATCTTTTTTAGAATCACATGACATAATTTTCTTTGTTTTTTTTGTTATGAACTGAAAAATGACTAACTTTGCTCGTGTGAGGGACATTTTGCTTCTTAGTACACTGATCATTTCTTTTTCTTTGGTTTCCAAATGTTTGAATGAAAAAATGTCTCTCAGCTCACAATCTGTTAAAAATTAAGGTTAAAAATATTGATTCATATGAAACGTTTTTATCTCACATTCATGTCAATGTTGCTTTTCAGCTCCATTGCTTTTTCTCAAGTAAATGCGTCACTGAGTCGTGAAACTATGCTTCCTTTATGTCCTTTAAGTTATGACGAGGCTGTGTTCAAGCATATATTCCCGACTTCTTCTATAACCATCAGCTTGAAGAATGGCGATATGTTTATGATTCCCCATACATATGCCAATTATTACAGATGCCAGATTTTTTTCGATGAACCCACTGAGACGGATGGTTTGTTTCTGGAGGGATGTTACAGTCTGGAGGAAGAAGGAGAATACAAAAACACAGTATATGTAGATGAGAAGAGAATAGAGATACCCAAGGGGACGCTCACGTTCGAGACGGATGCACTCAGCAATCAGTCAGGAGTGCTGAAACTCATAAACGAAAGTGGTAAGGACCTGCAACTGACAATAAACGGCGTGATATATATTTCCAGCAGTTCTGTCAGCAGTCAGTCTTATGAGGACGAGTGCAGTATTCCAGGATACGCTCTGCAAACTTACGACTATCAGACGGGCAGATATATTACCAAACAGATAGCCGGTACCATCTATTCTGGGATGCTTCAGCATGTCGTCTCCCCTATCACCACAGCAGGGATATTGTTCGATTACGACTTCAAACAAATCGGTGGTAAGATGTGGGCGTCGGCAACCGGCGAAAACGTCTATGTGGCCCAATTTTCAAGTCCTGTCCCATCGCCTGACTTCAAGTGGAGATACATTACAAAGAGCGGCGAAACCAACTACCAGGACATCAAGCAGAACTCTTTGAGTTCCGTACTTTCTGTCAGTGAGCCTGTTGTAGAATGCGCTCTCGTTTATGATTCAGATAAATATCCTCAAGCGTTGAGCATCCGGTCTCTGACTCTTAAAAGCGGTGGAAATTCAGGCTCATCCACCAAAGGCGATGTCAATGAGGACAAAAAGATCGACATCTCCGACATCGTTGCCATCATTAACATCATAGCCGGAAAATAAATACAGGAATGGACCGTTTTCCTGACGTACACAATGAGCGATTCGTGTTCTCCAGGAATACGTTCTAATATATGGATGTCTCTATTGGTCAAATTGGGTTTGGCTGATTGGGTTTGATGCAGTTTCGATTTTAGACGCCATGGCGTCTCTACAGAATGTGCCGTTCTGTCTGTGACGATTCTATTTGAATGTGCTTCGCCAGTCGATTAGCTTCGCTGATTCTCGGCTGCGCTCAACATAGCCCAAGCAAGCTTGGCTCTGTATTCGCTTGCACGAGAATTGTGCGGACGGGGACGTCCACAACCCCAGTGCGGATGGGTTTTGTTGCAATTACAGTGGAGACGCCATATATGGACGTCTCTACAGATCGCATCATTCTGTCTGTGGGGAATTGGGGAGGGCTTTGGCTGACGTATTCAGAAATTCACAGAGCCATAGATGCCGTATAACTTTATAAACGCACATTTCCTTTGTTTCTTAGACCTCAAAAAGTTCTTTTATTCCTCAGACCTTGCTTCTTATATGCCTGTCTGATGATTTTCCTGTGGGCTTTTGCCAAAAAATCACCGAATAAATTTTGAGCAGACGTGAAGAATTACTAACTTTGCGTATGAAAACAAAAAAACGGAAAAAATGAAAAAAATTTTGACCTTGGTGGCTCTGATGCTGACCTGTGCCGGCATTCAGGCCCAAGACGTTACTGCTACAGACCAGCAGGCGGAAGCCCAGACCCTCCCATCCGAGGGTCAACCGGCCACAGTCGTTGTCAACCAGACGATGAAATTCGGATACCTCAGCTACAGCCAGGTGCTCGAAGCCATGGACGGCTATGCCGACACGCAGAAGACCATTGCCGCACTGCGTCAGGCCTACGAGCAGGAGCTGGCACGAAGCGAGGAGATGTTCTCCAAGCAGTTCTCCGAATATGTGGATGGTCAGAAGTCCTTCCCCGACAATATCCGCCTGAAACGGCAGAAAGAGCTACAGCAGACCATGGAGCAGAGCCTCCAGTTCAAGCAGGAGGCCAAGGCCCTGCTGAAGCAGAAGGAGGAGGCAGCGCTCGACGTTTTGCGCGCACGGCTCAACGGTGTCATCAGCGAGATTGGGACGGAGCGCGGCTATGCCTTTGTGCTCAACACCGACAACAATGTCTATCCGTTCGTCAACGGAGGACTTGGCGACGATATCACCAACGAAGTGCTCACCCGACTGAATACGAAATAACATGGAAAGCGAATATACTTTGTTCAACCTCGACGAGGGACCCATCGGCGTGTTCGACTCAGGCTATGGCGGACTGACCATCCTGAACGAAATCCGCAAGGAGATGCCGCAGTATGACTATATCTATCTGGGCGACAACGCACGTGCCCCCTACGGCACACGCTCGTTCAAAGTGGTGTATGAGTTCACGGTGCAGTCCGTGGAGAAGCTGTTCAAGCTGGGCTGCCCGCTCGTCATCCTGGGCTGCAACACGGCTTCAGCGAAGGCGTTGCGCAGTGTTCAGCGCTATTATCTCCCCCGTTATGCGCCCGACCGGCGCGTGCTCGGCGTCATCATCCCGACTGCGGAGGTGGTGGGGGCCATGTCGCGCACCCATCATATCGGTGTGCTCGCCACGCAGGGCACCATCAGCTCGGAGAGCTACAACATGGAGATAGCCAAACAGGAGCCGGACGCGGTGGTGACGGGGCTGGCATGCCCTATGTGGGTGCCTATCATCGAGAACGGCGAGGCCGACAAGCCGGGCGCCGACTATTTCGTGAAGGACAGCATCGACAAGCTCATGGCCATGGACCCGCTCATCGACACCATCATCCTGGGATGCACACACTTCCCACTGCTTATGGACAAGATCCGCAAGTACGTGCCGGAGCATGTGAAGCTTGTGCCGCAGGGCAAGTATATCGCCCGAAGCCTGCAGGACTACCTGCGACGCCACCACGAGATGCGTGAGAAGATCACCATGGGAGGCTCGTGCACCTATTACACCACCGAACAGGCCGACAAGTTTCAAGAGTCTGCCGCGCTCTTCCTCAACGAAGATGCGCAGAACCTCGACGTGCATCACGTTGACCTCAGGGGCATGATTTAGCAAATGGTTTTTACATACATTTAGAACTTCTATTCCTTATAGTCCTTTAAATCTTTAGAAAACATTTTCCACGGACTTTTAGGACTATGTGTATTCCATTAATTTCCGTAAAAAAAACAATAACAACATGAAGAGATTGACGACTTCTTTCGGTGCGCTGCTGCTGGCAGCCAGCCTTTTCGCGCAGTCACGCCAGACATTGTTCGACGATGGATGGACTTTCAGCCATGACGGCAAGACCATCAGCGTGGACCTTCCCCACGACTGGGATATTTACACCAAACCAAATTCCGGAAAGGGAGCCACCGGCACAGGCGGCGGATGGTATGAAGCCGGCAAGGGTGAATACCGCAAGACTTTCAAGACTCCGGACGGAGGCGAAATTGTGAAACTCCACTTCGAGGGCGTCTATCAGAAGGCGGAGGTGTTTGTGAACGGCGAGAAGGCCGGCCAGCACGGCTACGGGTACACCCCTTTTACTGTTGACGTCACTCCGTTCCTGCATAAGGACATGCAGGAGAACGAGGTGACGGTGAAGGTGGACAACTCCGGTCAGCCCAACTGCCGTTGGTACTCCGGTTCGGGCATCTACCGTCACGTGTGGCTTCAGACAATGCCGACCCTCCATATCGCCGAGAACGGCGTGTTCGTCTCTACCAGCGAGGTGAAAGACGGAAAAGCCACCGTCTTGGTGGAGGTGGAGGTGGAAAACGCCTCCGACCAGGCTCGCAACGCGACGGTGGTGGTGGGCAGCCGACAGATGATGGTCAGCGTGCCAGCTCACGACAAGAAGACGGTCAACACATCCTACACCATCAGCAACCCCCAGTTGTGGTCGCCTGAGAATCCCTACCTGTACACCGCCGATGTGGAGCTGAAGGAGAACGGCACCACCATCGACAGCAAGCAGGTGAAGCATGGCGTGCGCACTTTCTCCTTCGATGCGGAGAAAGGCTTTGTGCTCAACGGCAAGCCTGTGCTCATCAACGGGGCATGCGTGCACCACGACGACGGAATACTCGGAGCGATGGCTTTCGACGCGGCTGAAATACGCAAGGTGAAGCAGATGAAAGAAGCCGGGTTCAATCTCATCCGCACGTCGCACAACCCCACCACGCGTGCGTTTCTTGACGCCTGCGACTCCATCGGCATGCTGGTCATCGGAGAGGCCTTCGACGGATGGAGAACTCAGAAGAACCCACACGACTACCACACGATGATTGACTCGTGCTACCGGGAGGACATCCACGCGATGGTGAAGCGCGACCGGAACCATCCCAGCGTCATCAGCTGGAGCATCGGCAACGAGGTGATCGAGCGGAAAGAGATACGGGTGATTTACACTGCGCGGCAGATGAAGGCCGCCGTGCTGGAATGTGATAAGACCCGTCCCGTGACCGAGGCGCTCTGTGCCTGGGACCGCGACTGGGAGATTTACGACCCCCATGCCGAGGTGCTCGACGTCGTGGGTTACAACTATATGATTTTCAAACATGCCAGCGACCACGAGCGCGACCCGAAGCGTGTGATGTGGCAGACGGAGAGCTATCCACGCGATGCTTTCAGAAACTGGGCTGTGGTCAACGACTTCCCTTACGTGGTGGGAGATATGGTGTGGACAGGACTTGACTACCTCGGTGAGTCGGGCATCGGCCGCAACTACTACGAGGGAGAGCGTCCCGGCGAGAGCTGGGTGGAGGGCGGTCAGCCCGACTGGCACGGAGCACCCTGCGGCGACGTGGACGTGACGGGCTGGAGAAAGCCCATCAGCCACTACCGTGAGACGCTGTGGAGCGACAAGCGTGATTTGTATATGGCAGTGAAGGAGCCCGACGGTTATCGTGGCAAAATCCACACGACCATGTGGAGCGTGTGGCCTACCTGGGAGAGCTGGAACTGGCCGGGATGGGAAGGAAAGCCCATCGATGTGGAGGTATATACGAAATCGCCTGAAGTGAAGCTCTATCTCAACGACAAGCTCATAGACACAAAGCAGGTGGGCCGCGACACGGAGTTCAAGGCTGTGTTCAGCGTGCCTTACCAGACAGGCACCCTCAGGGCCGAGGCCGACGGCAAGTCCGTCACGCTGGAGACAGCAGGAGAGCCTGCCCGTCTTCGTCTCTCTGCTGATAAAAAGGTGATGACGGCTGACGGTCAGGACCTCATCTACGTCCTTGTGGAGGTGGTAGACAGCAAGGGTAGGGTATGCCCTGACGCCGCCATCGGCTGTGAGGCTTCCGTCAAAGGCAATGCGTCTGTCCTGGCTTTCGCTTCTGCCGACCTGAAGGACACGGAGCCCACGACCACGCCCCGTGTCACCACATGGAAAGGACGCTCGCTGCTCGTTCTGCGCAGTGCCAAGACAAAAGGCAAGGTTCAGGTAAGCATCAAAAGCCAGCTGCCTTCAGCCACACTGACGCTGCAATGCCGGTAAGCATAGAATGAAGATCATCTCGGAAAAACTAGTATTTGGCCATTACTTGGCGATGAATTTTTGATTTAAAGTCTGTTATGTTACATTTTAAGGAAGGAAGCGGCTGGAAAGCCTGCTACGACGATGAAAGAAACCTCTACACAGCTCAGACGTGGGGTAGGGGCAGTTATCATTTATATGAGATAGATGAGCAGATATTCAGCCGGATTGGCGAGCCAGGCGTCAGTGAATTCGAAACAGAGAAGTTGATTGCTTCCGGACGTCATCT